>Ga0302267_10000128_pt1 | contig 96018 bp, 86 predicted proteins | sample III_Bog_E1_3_FD_194555 | JGI IMG/M metagenome (GOLD analysis project Ga0302267, IMG submission 194555) | Peat permafrost microbial communities from Stordalen Mire near Abisko, Sweden - III_Bog_E1_3 | ecosystem: Environmental > Terrestrial > Soil > Wetlands > Peat | place: Sweden: Abisko... | reverse complement strand
TGCTTCTTGCTTTTTGGCTCACACCTCAAGCTTGAAGCGCCTTCGCCTATTTCTGGGTGACCTCGGAGAAGGCGACTCCCCGCCAGAATCCGAAGACCCCCTATGAGCTGGACTTATTGAGTGGGCCGTACAGGACTTGAACCTGTGACCCCTTGCGTGTCATGCAAGTGCGCTACCAGACTGCGCCAACGGCCCCGGAAGGATGGACTTTACCATCTGGCCTGCTTGAGGCCCGGCCGACGGATGCCCCAGCCGCCATCACCTCTCGATGACGAGCACCGCCGAGCCGTTGACCTTGTCGTGCGCAAGGTCGCTGAGTGCATCTTGGGCACGCTCGAACGGGTACGTGGTCGTGGTCGCGTGCACGCGCATGCGCGGCGCCAAGCGCAGGAGCTCTTCGCCGTCTGCCCGAGTGTTCGCCGTCACGCTGCGAACGACCCGTTCGTAGAAAAGGTCCTGCTCGTAGTTGAGGGGCGGCACGTCGCTCAGGTGGATGCCGGCAATGACGAGCACGCCACCCCGGTCGAGTGCCTTGAGGGCGGGCGGCACGAGCGAGCCGACCGGTGCGAACAAGATGGCGGCGTCGAGCTTCTCGGGCGGCTGCTCGTCCGCTCCTCCGACCCAGACCGCACCGAGGTCCCGTGCGAGATCTCTCGCTGCCGCCGAGCGCGTCGGAACGTAGATCTCCGCACCCTCGGCCAATGCGATCTGGGCGCTCAGGTGGGCCGAGCTCCCGAACCCGTAGAGGCCGAGGCGCCCACCATGGGGGAGCTCGGTCAGCCGCAGGGCGCGGTAGCCAATGATGCCCGCGCACAGAAGCGGCGCCGCCTGCTCATCACTGAGCGCATCGGGCAGCGCGTAGGCGTATCGCTCGTCGACCACCGCAGCCTCGGCGTAGCCACCGTCTCGGTCCCAGCCGGTGAATGTCGCGTACGGACACAGATTCTCGCGCCCGCTTCGACAGAAGCGACACCGCCCGCACGTCGACGCCAGCCAGGCGATGCCCACGCGGTCACCGACCGCGAACCGGCTCGCTCCGGACCCGAGCTTGCCCACTGTGCCAACGACCTGGTGGCCCGGGACCACGTGGGGGCGATGCACATCGAGATCGCCCTCGGCGACGTGAAGGTCCGTCCGGCAGACTCCGCAGACCGACACCGATAGGCGAACCTCGCCCGGGCCGGGTTCGGGCGGCTCGAGATCAACGAGCCTGAGCGGTCCCGAGTCGATGGGTCCGGGTTCGACGACCTGCCATGCGCGCACGGCTCCATCCTCGCGCCATCGCGGTGGTGCTCGTTCAGACGAGAGCGGGCTCGCAGAGGGGCCAGATGTAGTCGCGAGGATCGAGCGGCTCGCTCCCCTGGCGCCGACGCCACTCGTCGAACGACGCCGCCCACTCGCGGTGCCACTCGACCTGGGAGAGGTGCAACTCCCCCACGTCGGTGCCGCGCAGCTCGGGGAACTTCTCGCTCATCGCCAAGAGGACGCCGATCGAGGCCTCCGCGTCGGCCGCTGCATCGTGTGCGGACCGGATGTCGACGCCGTAATGGCCGCAGAGGTGGCCGAGGGTCCTGCGACCCTTGCGGTACTTGTCGAATCGCCGGTCGATGACGAGCGCGTCGAGCACGTTGCCGGCCCAGCCTCGCTCGCCGAGTCCTCGACCGTCGAGGCGCCGACACTGCACGTCGAGGATGGTGAGGTCGTAGTCGAGCTTGATGCCGGCGACCGGCACGCCACGGCGTGACGCTCTGATCAGCGCATCGGCCAGCACCTCGACGGCGTCGTCGAGGGGCATGCCCTCGTCGCGGGCTCGCTCGGTCGAGATCCCGTGCACGGCGGTGGCGCCAGAAGGGATCTCCCTTCCGGGGTCCACCAGGTGAGCCTCGGTTCCCGTGACGACGCCGCGCTCGACCGTCACGAGCGCAAACGAGACGGCGACGTCACTGAAGCGGTCGACGCCGGTCGTCTCGAGGTCGAAGCCGAGAAGTTCGCAGTCTGCCCATCGGGCGTCTCCAAGCATGACGGGAGCATTCCATGGGGGTGTATCAAAGTCGCGGATCATCCAGTACCGCGGCGGCACCGAGGGGCGTGACGGCAGCGATTTGCGGGTAGCGCGAAATGGTGCGACAGCGGGGAACCAATGACCGTCGAGCAGCGCCGAGGCCCGGCGCCGAACCGAGCCATGCTGACGGGCCGAGATTGTCGATGGTTCAACGCCTCCTCGGACCGAGTGGGCACGATGTGGCGCCGGGCCCGCCCCGAACCGACGGTTCCGTCTCGACCAAGGGAGGCTGACGAATGACAACCACGACGCGCCGTCGAGCAACGCGCAAGGAGGAAATGGCCGCCCGTGTCCTCGATCGCTTCGGCACCACGTGGGCAAGTGAGACCGGCTTCACGGTGCGCGACGCGCCCTCCCCCTTGTTCCGACTGCTCTGCCTCTCGATGCTGCTGAGCGCCAGGATCAGCAACGAGCTGGCCGTGCGCGGCGCACGCGCCTTGACCGTGGCGGGCTGGACGACGGCGCGCAAAATGGTGGACAGCACATGGGCCGACCGGGCCAGGACACTCAACGAGTCGGGCTACGCCCGCTTCGACGAGCGAACCGCCCGCATGCTCGAGGACTCGAGCCGCCTGCTCCTCGACCGGTGGAAGGGGGACCTGCGAAAGCTTCGGGAGGAGGCCGGGCGCGAGCAGCCCGCCGAGCGGGCCCTGCTGAAGGAGTTCAAGGGGATCGGCGACGTGGGCGTCGACATCTTCTTTCGCGAGGTCCAAGGCGTCTGGGGCGAGCTCAGCCCCTTTGTGGACGAGCGGGCGCGCAAGGCCGCCCAACGCCTGGGTCTCGGCTCACAACCCCGTGCAATCGCCTCGCTCGTCGCCGCAGAGGACCTGCCGCGGTTTGTTGCGGGCCTGGTGCGAGTCGACCTCGAGCACGCCTACGACGACGTGCTCGAGTCCTCAAGCTGAGCCCCGAGCCCCGAGCCCCGAGCCCGTCAGAGTTCGGGTGAGTCGCCGGTCCGGATGGTGCCGGGCACGACGACGTGGGCGAGGACACCGACGCTCGACTCGTGGTTCGTGCTCACGTGCCGCAAGATGTCGAGCTGGCGCTCCCGCCCGCCGGGTTGCGGCCGCGTGGTCATCACGCAGCGGCTGCAGGGTTTGTCGACCTCGAGGACGGCGGAGCCGATCCGCACCTGACGACCGATCCATCCCATCTCGAGCGGGCCCCGGTCGGGCGCCTCGATCACGATGTTCGGGCGGAAGCGCTGCAGCGACCAATCGAGATCGGGCCGCTCACCTTCGAGCATGTGCACACTCGAGGTCGTGAGCACGTGCACCTGTGAGGAGTCGACGAACGAGTAGTCGGGTCCCTCCCAGCGCACGGGCTCGGAATCATCAGACTCGAAGTCGATCGGGCACTCGAAGGTTCCCGGGCCGTGACGGTCGGCACTGACCAGATGCACGGAGCGCCCCAGCCACTCACTCAGTGCATCATTCAACGCCACTCCGGGCTCGAACTCGCCGGCGCCGGGCACCAGCACTGTCGGCACCCCCTCGTCGAGGCGCGCCGAGGCGAAGAGGAGGCGACCTTCGCGCTTGGCGGAGATGACGGTGCCCGACGATTCGTCGAGGACGCCGAAGCGACGGTCACCGCCGATGCCGTCATGCTTGGCGTCCAGCGCGGTGCGGGGCTCGCCCTGGAGCGACTTGACCGGATAGCGGAACAACGCGTCAACTCGCACGTCCCGCACGCTAGACCTATGGCCTGTCAGCACCCGCTGACCGCCCGGTCGAAGGGGACGCCCAGCTGCCTCTTGCGGCGCACCCGGCGATGGCGCGGACGTCGGCGTAGGGTGGCCTGCAGGGGCTCGGGCCTCACAAGCGGCCGGGGCCCGGGAAGCAGGAGGTGGGGCGTGCGGCACACCCATTCGACCGTTCGCCGTGCGCTCGCACTGGCGGCCCTCGCAGCCTTCATGGTGCTGCCCGTCTGGCTCGTCGGGTCGCCCCCGAGCGGGGCGCTCCTGCCCCCGGTGAGCGGCTGCGGCTACACGTTCGGGCCCAACGGCGTCCTCGGCGCTGCCGGCACGGAGTACTTCTCGTTCGTCCTCAACCCGGCCAATCCGGCGCAACAGTGCACCGTTTCGGTTTCCTTCACCGCCGCCATCGCCCCCAACGCCGGGGGCTCGTACACGAACATCGACAACAACCCGCTGCACGCCACCGAGAGCGTCTCGTTCGTGGCCGGGCGCCTGCCGCCTGTGCTGGTGGTCGGCTGGGCCGGCCTCCACTGCGCCGACCCGGCCCTTCCCGGCTCGCTCACCGTGACGGCCGCAGGACAGTCGACGGCCGCCGCGATCGGAGTGCCGCAGAGCTGCGGCCCACCGGGGGCGACCCATTCGTCGCTCAGGCCTCAGAACGCCCCACTCCTCAGCATCGTCGCCATCGCCCCGACGGCGAACAACGGCGGCTACTACACGATCGATCAGGTCGGCAACATCACCTCGGCCGGCAACGCCCCGGGCTATGGCACCTACCAGGCAGAGTCCTTCGCACCGGTGGTGGGCATCGTGAACGTCCCCGGCACCAACGGCTCGTGGGTGGTCGCCGCCGACGGGGGCGTGTTCTCGTACGGCGCCGCGGTGTTCTACGGCTCCCTCGGCGGGGTGCACCTGAACGCCCCGATCGTCGGCATGGCGCCCACGCCGAGCGGGCATGGCTACTGGCTCGTCGGCGCCGACGGCGGGGTCTTCGCCTTCGGTGATGCCCAGTTCTATATGTCCCTCGGAGGGACCGCGCTGAACGCCCCGATCGTCGGCCTGGCGCCCACCCCGAGCGGGCACGGCTACTGGCTCGTCGGCGCTGACGGCGGGGTGTTCACCTTCGGCGATGCTGCCTTCGCGGGGTCGCTCGGGAGCGTCGCTCTCAACGCGCGCATCATCGGGATCGCCGCCGGCCCCCATGGGGGCTACTGGCTGGTGGGTGCCGACGGCGGGGTGTTCACCTTCGGCGGCGTGCCCTTCGAGGGCTCGATGGGCGCCAAGCCACTCAACGCACAGGTCGCCGGCATGGCCGTCACCTCGACGGGGAACGGCTATTGGCTGGTCGGCTCGGACGGGGGGATCTTCACCTTCGGCGACGCCGACTTCTTCGGGGCGAACCCGATCACGCCCTGGGGCGCAACCGCCGGCTGAGGCGGAGCGGGGTGCCGATCCTGCGCAGCCGCCCGTGCGGCCGCCGGCAGGCTCCCACACAGAGAGGTCATGCGCGAAGAGGACCCGCGGCTCAAAGGCCGCGAGTCTGTCCATCCAGCCGGGAAACGACAGCAGGCCGTCGCGGCGAGCATGTCGGCGTCGAACGAGGTCGCAGCGTCGTACAACTGCCCGGCGCCGCGGCAGCGGACGACGAGTGACTGGTGACCGGCCACGTGTCCGGGCGCCGGGACCAAGAAGACGCCCTCACACAGCGCCGCCTCGCCGCTGATCGGCTCGTACTCGAGGTCGCCGGCAACGAGCTCGGCAAGCGTGCAGTCGCCCTCTCGATCGGTCTCGAGCTCGTCAGCCTGGGTGGACACCGGCCGTCCAGCGAGGAGGGGGTTGCCGCCGTAGTGGTCGAAGCGCAGGTGGCAGTTCGCGACCCGGCCAACCTCGTCGAGTGCTGCGCCGACGGCGCCGAGCGCGTCGACGAGGGGCCTGTGCACCGGCCGGTAGTGGGCATCGAGGTCCTCGTGGCCTGCGCCCATGCCGGTGTCGAACAGGAGCCAGCGCCCTGCGCGGCGCACCAGTAGCCGAGCACAGACTCGACGCGTGGTTGCCCGGTCCCGGTCTCTTCGCCCGGTCGCTCGAAGTAGCCGAAGTCGACTCGGGTGACGCCATCGACCGACAGCACGCGCCCAGGCTATGGCGCCATTTCTCGGCGCGGCCCCTCGCTCGAACCGAAGGACACGAGTGCGGCCAGTATCTCGTCCCAGTGCCGCGGGACGATGAGGTGGCCCTCGTCGGGGAGAACCGTCAGCGTGGATGTGGCGATGCGGCCGGCGAGTCCTTCGGCCGCCGTGACCGGCACGTTCACATCCTCTCGCCCGTGCCAGAAGTGCACCGGCACACGCACCGCCGCGGGATCGAATCCCCAGGGCCGTGCCAGCATGCTCGACTCCTGCGCAACTCCCCGGCCACCTTGGCGGAACGCCTCCGGTGCGACCCGCGCCTCGAGGTCGCGTCGGCGGGGGCTCGACAGTGCAGCACGGTCGCCGGCCGGGAGGCCGCTCGAGGCGGCGGCCCGCTCGAGGAGCCGCACCGGGTGCCGCCGAGTCCGCCAGGCGTCGCGCTCGGCGAGGGCGCGGGCGAGTGTCGGGACTCGCTGCACGACAGTGTGTCGGATGCGCATCGTCGGTCGGAGGCCCCGCAGGGTGCCGGGGTTGGGCGGCCCGGCCCCGGCGATGATCCCGACCCCGACGACACGCGCGCCCAACCCGTGGGCGGCAACCAGTGCATGCGGGCCGCCCGCCGAGAACCCGGCGACGGCGAAGCGATCAATACCAAGCGAATCGGCGAGGTGGGCGACGTCCGCCGCCCAGTCGGTGAGCCGGCGGCCGGCCTGGAACGCGGAGAGGCCCACGCCCGGCCGGTCAGGGGCGATCACCCGGGCGAAGCGTGGGTCCTCGTCCCAGAGTTCTTGGACCGCCAGCCGCGAGCCGGGCAGGCCGTGGAAGAGGAACACCGGCACGCCAGAAGGAGGTCCGTACTCGGCAAAACCGAGGGTCCGGCCGTCGGGGAGCTCGATGACCTGCCGCAGACGCCTCGGATCTGGCCCCATCGCTTCGCACCTCTCTGCCCCCGAGGACCGCCTGCGCGTGCCTTCACGCGCTGGACGCTCGGATTGTAGGGAGGAAACCGGCGCGAATGGGAGTCCGCCGGGCGAGTTCCCGAGCCCAGTCAGCCGTGTTCGAGGATGGCGTCCAACTGCTTGCGGGTGACCGGCCGGTGCGCCAGGTCCTCCGAGGACGGGCGGATGCCGGCGAGCAGCACGTCGAGGTGCCGCTGCCATGCCGTCGGCGCGACGCTGCGGGTCGATTCCACGATGCCCCGCACGGACCACATCAGCAAGGTGACGTCGGTGCCGGTGAGGTCGTGGCGCACCTTGTGCTGGCGCTGTGCGTCAGCGAGGAGCTCGCCGATGAGAGATCGTGCGGTCTTGACCATGTCGTGGTCGGTGTTCCACAGCTTGGGCAGGCAACCAGGGTGTGCCGCCTGGAACGCACTTGATTTGCGCAAGAAGTCCTCGAGTCCGGTGCCGTCTGCCCGGTTCGCCGACTCACGTGCCATCTCGATCGTGGCCTCGAGGACCTCGTGGACCAGGGCGTCGATCAACGCCTCTTTGGTCGGGAAGCGGCGATACAGCGTCCCCATACCGACGCCCGCGGCACGCGCGACATCGGCGACACTGGCATCGAGGCCCTGCGCGTCGAACACGTCACCGGCGGCGGCCAGGAGGCGCTTGCGGTTCCGGGCCGCATCCTTGCGGAGGGGTCGCGCAACTTCAGGATCGGCCAGCGGCCTCACCTCACTCAGACTGATCACCCGCCAGGGTGCCACCGGCGAGCAGCCCGAGCTCGGCATGGGGCATCGTGTCCTTCGAGGAGGCCGAGCGCGCACGGAGTGTCGACGGGACGAGCGTGGCGGCGATCGCCGCGCCGGCTGCGGCCACGGTGAGCAAGGCGAAGCCGCGGGTGTACCCCGATTCGGCGGGAAGGCTGCCATGGTGCACGCCGGCCGTCACGATGCTGCTCATCACCGCCGCGCCGATCGCGCCGCCGATCGTGCGGATGTTCGCGTTCATACCGCTGGCGACGCCCGTCTGCTCGGACGGGACGGCGGCCACGACGAGGCTCGACATCGCGGCGAACGCCAGGCCGAACCCAGTGCCTTGGATGAACATGGCGATGATGATCTGCCAGATGGCGGCGTGGGCAACGGTGAGAAGCAAGAAGTTCATGACGCCGATTACCGTCCCGGCGACGAGGACCGCCTTGGTCCCGTAGCGCTTGGAGAACGGCCCTGATGCCACACCGAAACCGAACATGGCGATGCTGGCCGGAAGGAGGATCAGGCCCGAGACGGTGATGCTCACACCGAAGCCGTAACCCGCAGACGTCGGAGTCTGGAGGAATTCGGGCAAGAAGGCGAACGATGCGTACATGCCGACCCCGAGGAGGAGGGCGACGAGGTTGGTCGTCCACACCGCCTTGAGGCGCATCATCTTCATGTCGATCAAAGGATGCGTCGAGCGCGACTCGACGACGACCCACGCGACGCACAGCACCGCGGCCAAGGCGATCAGGCCCACAACGGCGGCCGACCCCCACCCCCACGTCGGCGCCTCGCTGATCCCGAGGATGAGGGCGACGAGCCAGCCGGACAACAAGATGGTGCCGGGCCAGCTGATCCTGCCCGGGGTGCGCACCGCGGACTCGGGCACGACGACGACCGCCAAGAGCCCGACGGCGGCGAGCGCGAGTGCAGGTATCCAGAACAGCCAGTGGTAGTTGAGGGCCTTGACGATCGGCCCGGCCAAGACGATGCCGAGGCCCGCACCCGCCGCCGCCAGGGCGGCGATGACGCCGACGGCCCCGCCGACCTTCTCGGAGGGGAACTCGTCGCGGATGATCCCGAAGGAGAGGGGTAAGACGCCGCCGCCGACACCTTGGATGACGCGAGCCACGATCATGACCATGATCGATCCGGCAAGGGCGGCGAGCACGGAGCCGACGGTCAAGGCAACGAGCGCCACGACCAGCAGCCGCTTCTTGCCGAACATGTCCCCGAGGCGCCCCATGATCGGCGTGAAGATCGACGCCGAGAGCAGATAGGCCGTGAGCACCCACGTCACGGAGTTCTGCGTCGTGTGGAGGCCGGACTGGATGGTCGGCAGCACCGGTATCACGAGCGACTGGAGCAGCGCATAGGCAGCGACCGCGCCGGCAAGGACCGCGAACGTCACTCGGTAGTGGGTACGTACCTCTCCTGCTGCCACGCGAACCTCCAGGTGAGCCAAGCGGAGTCTCCGTTCCGTTTCACTCTACAACAAAGCGGAGCGTGCGCTCCACATCAACGACGCGGCCATGCGGCGAACCTCGCACGATTCCTCCGCTGATACCGGGAGATGCCGACAGAATCGGCTTCCCCCGCGGTGCGGTCTACCCCGGCGGGCCCGGGACTCGTAACCTGGCCAGATCCTCGCCCGCACTCGTGGGCGCCGATCCTCCCAACGAAAGGTCCCCGTCCATGCTCTCTTTGCCCGACACGTCAGTCCCCATCTCGAACACGCCCGGCAGCGTGTCGGCGTGCGTGCGATGACCGGCGGCCGCGATCTCGCCCTCTTGGCCGGACGCGTCGTGCTCGGGGGCTACCTCGCCGCACATGGCGCGCAGAAGCTCTTCGGCTCCTTTGACGGGCCGGGCATCGAACCGGTGGCGGCAGCGTTCCACAACCTGGGACTCCGGCCCGGCCGGGCCACGGCGACGCTCGCCGGGCTGTCCGAGCTCGGCGGCGGCGTGCTCACCATGGCGGGGGTCGCCGACCCCCTCGGCCCCATCATCATCGCCGGCACCATGGCGGTGGCGAGCTCGACGCACCGGGCGAACGGCCCCTTCGCGATGAAGCAGGGCTACGAGCTGCCGCTGACCAACCTGGCGGCGGCGCTCGCGCTCGCCGTCGCGGGGCCGGGCCGCTATTCGGTCGACGGCCTGACCGGTCGTCGCCTGCCGACGCCGCTCACACGACTTGTCGTGCTCGGGACCGTGCTCGCCAGCGCCGCCAGCGTCGGCATGGTCGTGAGGACCGCACCAGCAGCGCCGGTGGAAGAGCAGGCGTCCGGGGAGGACGAGAGCGACTGACGGCGGGCGACGCCGAGCGCCTCAGACTCCGAAGCCGTCAAGAGTGCCGGCCAAAATCAACGCGAGCACCGTTGTGCACTGGCTGCTCGACTGTGCGGCATTCTCTGGAGGCGGCGCCCGGATTCGAACCGGGGTACGGGGCTTTGCAGGCCCCTGCCTAAACCACTCGGCCACGCCGCCAGGACAAGGGAGCCTACCTGGTCCCCCGCCGGGCCCTCGGCGCCGGATCGATGCGCCGGGCCCGAGCGGGACAGGCCGCAGACAGCCGGCAGGACGGCCGTCGAGCTGAGTGCTTGAATCGTGGCGTGCATATTGGTCTGATCGCCCCGCCGTGGACTCCCGTCCCCCCGCCGCTCTACGGCGGCATCGAGCTGGTAGTCGACGAGTTGGCCCGGGGCTTCGCCGACGCCGGCCATGACGTGACCCTCTTTACGACGGGCGACTCCACGTGCCCGGTGCCAAAGCTCTTCGTGCTCGAAGAGGCCGAGGGCGCCCGGATCGGGGCAGCCGTCCCCGAGCTCCGCCACGTCATCGGCGCCTACCACGCCCTCGCCGACTGCGATGTGATCCACGACCACACCTTGGCCGGGCCGCTCCTGGCTGCTGCCCGCAGCGATCTCCCGCCGGTGGTCACGACCGTGCACGGGCCCCTCAACGAGGACCTCATCGCCCTCTACTCCGAGCTGGCCGGCAAGGTCCCAGTTCTTGCCATCTCCGAGACCCAGCGACGGGCCGCCCCTGAGGTCGAGATTGCCCGGGTCATCCACCACGGCATCGACGCGCGCAACTTCGAGGTCGGCGACGGCCTGGGCGACGACGACGGCCCCTACTGCCTCTTCCTCGGCCGGATGACCGACGACAAGGGCGCCCACCGTGCCATCGAGGTCGCCCGCAAGGCCGGGATGCGCATCCTGATGGCCGCCAAGATGCGCGAGGCGGTCGAGGTCCGTTACTTCACCGAGATGGTCGAGCCCCTCCTCGGCCCCGACGCCGTCTTCTTGGGCGAAGTCCCCCACGAGATGAAGCTGGAGCTCCTGCGTGGGGCGAGCGCCCTCCTCTTCCCGATCCGCTGGAACGAGCCCTTCGGCCTCGTGATGCTCGAGGCACTGGCATCGGGGACGCCGGTGCTCGCGTTCCCCGAGGGAGCGGCCCCCGAGGTGGTCGACAACGGCCGCACCGGGTTCATCTGCCAGGACGAGGCCGAGATGGTCAGCGCCTTGGAGAACGTGCACACCATCAACCGGGCCGACTGCCGGGCCGCCGTCGAGGGCTACTTCTCGACCAAGCGCATGGTCGACGAACACCTCGAGTTCTTCGCCGAGCTCACCGCGTCGCGCTAGCAAAACCTCGCTGCGCCCGGCCATCGGCGCCCGGGAAGACGGCTCAGGACTTCGAGCGCCCGAGCAGCCACCACAGGGCTGCGACGACGACGGCGATCACGAGGACCAGCTTGATGACGCCCCACAGGAACCCGGCGACGAAGGACAGCACCCAGAAGGCGAGGACGACCGCCACGACCCCGACAGCCACCAGCGCGACACCGTCGACGACCCGCAGCCCGAACCCCTTGCGCTTCTCAACCTCGGTCATGGGACCTCCTCGGCGACGGTCAACGGCCGTCTGCACCTCCGATGCTACGTTCCCCGAATGGGCGATGTGCCGTCACTGCGTGACCGGCGTCAGACATTGCTCGACGATCCGGACTTAAAGGGCCTGGCTTTCTGCAGGGCCTACGCGCACGAGGCCGACGTCTGGCTCTCGGCGATCGCCGAGCGGGCGGTTGCGGGAGGCCACCCGAACCACCTCGCCCTCCTCGCCGTCGGCGGCTACGGACGCGGCGAGCTCTGCCCCTTCAGCGACCTCGACGTCGTGCTGGTCCACACCGGCCGCGGCGACGTGGCCAAGGTGGCCGATGCCATCTGGTACCCGGTGTGGGACCAGGGGGTGCATCTCGACCACAGCGTTCGCCGGCCGAAGGAGGTGCTCGAAGCAGCATCTGGCGACCTGCGCGTCGCCCTCGGGCTCCTCGACGCCAGGGTCATCTGGGGTGAGCACAAGGTCGCCGAGCCCATCATCGGCGATGCCATCGACCTCTGGCGGGCCGAGGGCGCGGAGTGGCTCGACACCCTCGCCGAGCAGATGCACGAACGTCACGTCAACCAGGGCGACGTCGCCTTCCTCCTCGAGCCCGACCTGAAGGAGAGTCACGGGGGCCTTCGCGACGTCAACGTCTTGAACGCCATCGCAGCCGGTTTCCCGCTCCTCGACGACTACGTCGACCTCTCGTCCCTCCAACCGGCAGCCGAGCTGCTGACCGATGTGCGCGTCGAGCTGCACCGGCGGGCAGGGAGGGCGCTCGACCGGCTCCTGCTCCAAGAGCAGGACCACGTCGCCTCGGTGCTCGGCTTCGGCTCCGCCGATGAGCTGATGGCCCACGTCGCCGAGGCGGGCCGCAGCATCTCGTGGCTCACCGACGACGCCTGGCGTCGGCGCCACCTCTGGCAGCCTCGGGTGCATCGGCGCAGCAGGTCCCTCTTCAGGGCCCGGCCGAAGACGCCCGACACTGACTCGGGCGGCGCCTCGGAAGGCGATGTCGAGCCGGGCATCGCCGTCGTTCGAGGGGAGGTGGCACTGACCCCCAGTGCAGCCGTCACCGACGACCCCTCCTTGCCGCTGCGCCTCGCCGCCGTGGCCGCCGAGCGCGACCTGCCGATCTCGACGGGTGCGCTGCACCGGCTGGCCGACACCATGCCCCCCTTCCCCGACCCGTGGCCGACCGAAGCGCGCGAGGCACTGGTCCGCGTCCTGTTGGCGGGTGCCCCGGCCATCCGTGCCTGCGAGGCGCTCGACCAGCGGGGCCTCATGGCGCGGGTGCTCCCCGAGTGGGCCCACGTGCGCAACCGGCCCCAGCGCAACGCGTACCACCGCTTCACCGTCGACCGTCACCTGCTCGAGGCAGCAGCCAATGCGTCAGAGCTGGTCGGGCGCGTGGACCGCCCCGATCTCCTCCTGGTCGGTGCCCTGCTCCACGACATCGGGAAGGGCTACCCGGGGGACCACACCGAGGTCGGCATCGCCTTGATGCGCGGGATCGCCACGCGCATGGGGTTCCCGCCCGGCGACGTCGCCACCTTGACCCAGCTCGTGGCGCTGCACCTCCTCCTCCCCGACACGGCGACACGGCGCGACCTCGACGACCCGGCGACCATCGAACGGGTGGCCGAGGCCGTCTCGGACCGGGGCACCTTGGAGCTGCTCGGCGCCCTCACCGAAGCCGACAGCCTGGCCACCGGCCCGGCCGCGTGGGGCCAGTGGAAGGCCGGGCTGGTGCGGGAGCTGGTCGCGCGCACGGGCGCCTACCTGGACGGCCAACCCACCAGTGCCGGTCCGAGCTGGCTGACCGAGCCCCACAAGCTGATGATGGCCGAGGTGCGAGAGAACGGGCGCCCCATCGTGGTGCTCGACCCGCCGCGCGTGGCGGTCGCAGCCCCCGACCGGACGGGCCTGCTCTCGGCGGTGGCCGGCATCCTCGCCCTCCACGGCCTCGACGTGCGAAGTGCCGACGTCTCGGGCGACGAAGGCGTCGCCCTCGAGATCTTCACGGTCGAGGTGGGGCCGGGCTCGTGGCCCGACTCGGCTTTGCTCCGAGCCGACCTCGAGGCCGTCTTCGACCACCGCCTCGAGCTCTCCGAGCGCCTGGCCGCCAAGGCACAGGCCTACGCCGGCACCCGTCGCCCCTCCTCGGCGCGCCCACTGGCGCCGCGTGTCCGTGCCGACGTGGGGGCGTCGCACACCTCGACGGTGATCGAGCTGCGGGCCCTCGACGAGGTGGGGTTGCTCCACCGGGTCACCAGGATCCTCTTCGACCTGAAACTCGACGTCGTCTCGGCCCGGGTCTCGACCCTCGGCAACGAGGTGGTTGACGCCTTCTACGTGCGCGATGCGCACGGCGAGAAGATCGACGACCCCGTCCTCCTCGATGCCGTGGTCGCCTCCATCGCCGAGAGCATCGGGGCCTGAGCCCCCGCCACCGGCCGCCCGGTGGCCATGCAGCGGCCAACACCCAAGAAATCACTGAGCATTGCTGATTCGCCGAGGCGGCGAACTGGTAGATTTTGGTTCAAATGTCCTCGACCCCGGCACACGTTCGACCCGGCCGTTCGCGGCGCGGCCGTAACTGGCTCCTCCTCGGCCTCGCCGTCGTGCTCCTGGCCGTCGGTGGAGGGGCTGCGATCTTCTTGAGCCGCCCCCACGCCAACAGCGCTGCGGCGACCACTGCGCCCACCAAAGTCGTGCCCCTGGCGGTCGTCGCCACCTCCCCCGCCAGCGGGGCCGCCAACGTCGCCTCCGACGCCACGCTCGCGGTCGACCTCTCCGCGCCGCTCGCCGCCAACTCGCCCCTGCCGACCCTCACCCCGGCCGTGGCGGGCAGTTGGATGTCGCTCTCGGCGGACCAGTTGCAGTTCGTCGCCACCGGGGCCCTCACGCCCGGGGTCCAAGAGACACTCACCGTGCCCGGCGGCCCGGCCGGCCTGGTGAGCGACCAGGGCCAGCACCTGGCCCAGAGCAGCACCACCTCGTTCACCGTGGCCCCCGGCTCGACGCTGCGGCTCCAGGAGCTCCTCGCCGAGCTCGGCTACCTGCCGGTCACCTTCAACCCGAACACCCAGCCGACCTCCGCCGCCCAGGCGGCCGACCCCCAGCAGGGGAACTTCGCGTGGCGCTGGGCCAACCAGCCGGCGTCGCTCACCGCGCTGTGGACGGCGGGGACGAGCAATGTCCTGACCCGTTCGGCCATCATGACCTTCGAGAGCCAGCACAACATGACCACCGACGGCCTCGCCGGGCCCCAGGTCTGGACGGCCCTGTTGGCCGCCGCCGCTTCCGGCGCGACGGACCCCGCGCCGTGGGACTACGTCTTCGTCGCCAAGACCCTGCCGGAGACCACGACCGTGTACCAGAACGGCGTCGTCGCCTACACCAGCCTCGCCAACACCGGCGTGACCGGCGCGGAGACGGCAAGCGGGACGTTCCCCGTCTTCCTGCGCTACCAGGTGACCACCATGACCGGCACCAACCCCGACGGCTCCAAATACAGCGACCCGGGTATCCCGTGGGTGAGCTACTTCAACGGTGGTGACGCGCTCCACGGGTTCGTCCGCTCGAGCTACGGCTTCCCCCAGAGCGACGGCTGCGTCGAGATGCCCCCGGCGAACGCCGCGGTGGTCTGGCCGATGACCCCCATCGGCACCCCGGTCACCGTCCAGTAGGCCGCCCGGCGCCCAGCGCTCGGTGCCCATGCGGTGTGCGCAGGGCTGCCCGGCGTCGTGCTCGATGAGCGGGTGGACGAGACCCAGCTCGCCCAGGCTCTTCTCCGGTGAGCGCGGCTCGGCGAAGAATGCGGGCGCCCCCGGCACGGCGAGGACGCAGAGGTTCGAGTAGCGGGCCACGCGGGCCGGCCGGATGTCGGCGTCGAACGGCTCTTCGATGTCGGCGCCGTACACGACGCCCGCTGCGTCCATGCGCTCGAGACGGCGGTGCGGGGCGTCCACGGGCGGCGTCGGTCCGACCGGTACCATCGGGCGCGTCAGCCGACCACGGAGGCAGCACCGGGCATGGCAGAGCTCACCGCACCGACCCCGACCGAGTACCCCATCCTCACCGGGTCCCTTGTCACGTTCGGGCTCCTCGACGTACTGGCGCTGCTCGGACACGGAACGAAGCGCGCCGTGCTCTCGCTCGAGGCGCCCGGGGCGCACCTCGAGCTGTTCATCGACGACGGCGACCTCGTGGGCCTGACCGGTGACGGCGCCCTCGACGTCGATCTCTTCTGGGCGGCGGTGGCCGACCAGGGCTCGTTCGCTGCCTTTGCGACCGAATACCCACTCCCAGCTGCGAGCCGGGTCGGCCTCGGCCCGCTCCTCGGTGAGCTTGCACCCATGGTCGACGAATTCGCCGCGCTGTGTGGTCGGTTGCCGCTTCGGACCGTCGTGCGGATGGCGCCGTCCACCGACGCAGCCGAGATCCGCATCCGCTCGGACCAGTGGCAGGTCCTCAGCGCCGTCGGCACGGGTGGGACCACCGTCGGTGCTGCCCTGCGGGCCACCGGCCAGCACCCGCTCGCCGCCATGCGCACGATGTGCCAGATGGTCGAGGTTCGACTCATCGGCCGCGAGCTGGCCGTGCTGCCCGCGCTCGACCCAGTGGCGGTCCCCGCCCTCGCCGCCGCGCGGGACGGCGTGGGCGACGCGGCGCTCCGTCCCGCCACACCACCTGCTGGCGCGCCTCGAACGGATGGCCCAGCCAAAAAGGCCCGGTCCGGCCCTCGGCGCCCGCCGCCGCCCGCCGAGCTCGCGCACCAGGGGACGCTGATGCCCCCGCCGGTCGCCGGCGAGCCCTGGCGCGCGGCGCTCGGTGGTGATCCCGCCTCCGGAGGGCGGTGAGCACAGCGGCGGGCGACGACGACATCGCCACCTCGACCATGTTCGAGCTGTTCGCCCGCTACGTCGGGCGCGACGGCGGACCTCTCTACCAGCGGATCTGCGAGGGGGCGGCTCGCGACGCAGCCGTGTGCGCGCTCCTCGAGGTCGCACCGCTCGGGCAGCGCCGCCCCAACCTGTTGCTCGCCTCGGTCCACTACCTCCTGCTCGGGGGCGTCGACGACCCGCTCGCCGCCTACTACCCCACCGTGGCCGAATGGCGCGACGAGCAACACCTCGGGCAGGCGCCCGACCCCCAGCGGATCTTCTCCCACTTCGCATCCTTTTGCCGTGCCCACCGCGAGGAGCTCGTCGTGCTGCTCACGTCCCGTGCGACCCAGACCAACGAGGTCGGCCGGTGCGCCGCGTTCCTCCCGGCCTTCGCCCATCTGGCGGCCGAGCACGGACAAACCCTCGCCATCTGCGACCTCGGTACCTCGGCCGGGCTCAACCTCTTCTTCGACCGCTACGCCTATGACTACGGCGCCGCCGGGCACGCCGGCGCGGCCGACTCGGCGGTCCAGCTCCACTGTGAGGTCCGCCACGGGTCGCTCGGCGACCTGGCGGTACCCGAGGTCACCTGGCGTGCGGGCATCGACCGCCAGCCGATCCGCGTCGCCGACGAGGAGGCCTCCCTCTGGCTCCTCGCCTGCCAGTGGCCCGACCACCTCGACCGCTTCCGGCGCACCCGGGGGGCCATCGAGATCGCCCGGAGCGCTCTGCCGGTCGTGCTCGTCGAGGGCGACCTCGTCGACGGCGTCGCCGACCTCGCTGCCGGCGCGCCGCCAGCCGCGCACCTCTGCATCACCCACAGCTGGGTCGCCGCCTATCTGAGCGCCGGGCGACAGACGGAGCTGGCAGAGCAGGTGACCTCGATCGCCGCGCACCGGCCGCTCTCGTGGCTCTACGCCGAGCAGCCCTTCGAAGTGCCGGCGCTGCCCATGCCGCCCGCACCCGGCGGCGAGCACGTCAGCGCCGCCAGCGCCCTCGTGCTCCACGAACTCGGCCCCGGGCGCCCGCTCGGCCCCGGTCGGCGCCTGGCGGACCTCCACGCCCACGGGCGCTGGCTCCACTGGTGGGGAGCCGCAGCCCCCACCTGAGGCCTCAGCCGGGTGGTGCGGCGCGTCCGATGCCGTCGTCGTCGTTCGGCCCCCAGGGCGCCTGGCGCTGGGTGGGCACCTCGAGCCGGTCGTTGCCCACCATCGCCGCCGTCCCGACCGCGGCGCGCCCGAACCGCAGCCGGATGGCGTCGATGGCTGCGGTGACCTCGTGCCAGGACTCCTGGATGGCGGCCGCGTCCTCCTGGCTCTCGGCGGCTGCCGGCGCGGCGGCGAGGTCGAAGCTGAGCTGGGTGGCCGGGTCCCCTGGTGCGAGCCCTCCGACACTCACCCCGAGGAGCCGGACCCCCGGCGACACGTCGACGCCGTCGAGGAGTGCGCCGGCCACAGCCCCGATCGCTGGGGCGGTGTCGACGGCGGTGGGAAGGGTGTGCGAGCGGGTGATGGTGGAGAAGTCGCCGAAGCGCACCTTGACCGTGACCGTCTTGCCCCCGAGCGATGCCTGCCGCAGGTGGAGGGCGACGGACTCGGCCATGCGCACCAGCTTGTGCTGGAGCTCGCCCATGGTGTCGAGGTCGAGCGGGAAGGTCTCCTCGTGCCCGATCGACTTCGCCCCCCGGTCAGGCTCGACCGGGCGGGGATCGTGGCCCCGGGCCAGCTCCGCCAGATGCGTGCCGCCGGCCCGCCCGAGCCGCGAGACCAGGGTCGACTCGGGCATTTCGGCGAGCTCGCCCACCGTGCGCACGCCGAGCGCGTGCAACCGGGCCGCGGTCGCCGGTCCCACCCCCCACAGCGCCTCGATGGGCAGCGCGGCGAGGAACGCGGCCTCGCCCTCTTCATCGATCAACAGGACGCCGGGGCCTGGTTGCATCCCCCGCCGGTCGGCGCGGGGCTTGGCCTTTTTCGACGCGAGCTTGGCGATCAGCTTGGAGCGGCCGATGCCCACCGAGCAGGTGATGCCGAGCTCACGCTGGACCTGCTCGCGCAGCGAGACGGCGATCGCGTGCGGCGAACCGAGCAACCGGCGCGCGCCGGTCACGTCCAAGAAGGCCTCATCGAGCCCGATCGGCTCAACGAGCGGGGTGGTGGCGTGGAAGATCTGGTGCAGGGACTGGCTCACCTCGCTGTAGCGCGAGTAGTGGCCGTCCACGAAGACCGCATCGGGGCACAGCTGGCGGGCCCGCACCGAAGGCATGGCCGATCGGACGCCGTACGCGCGTGCCTCGTAGGTGCACGACGCCACCACTCCCCTGCCACCGGTACCGCCGACGATGACCGGCAGCCCGGCCAGCTCGGGGTTGTCGAGCACTTCGACGGCGGCGAAGAAGGCGTCCATGTCGACGTGGAGGATCGCCCGCTCAAGGCCGAGGCCTTGCGCATCACCCGGGGAGACAGGCACCACGCCGGCTCACTCCGCCATGCGCAGCCGCCGGAAGCTCTCCGCGTACGCCACGCCCGCTCCACGGCCCTCGTCCGCCGCGCGCAGGCGGATGGCCTCCGACGCCCATCCTCCCCGATGCGCGAACTGGCTCTTGTGGCAGTCGACGGCCGCAACTTTCACGTCGATGGTCTCGTCGACCTGCACCCACACGTCGGGCTCGAGCGTCCCCGACAAGAACACGAGCGGCACCTGGTGTGCCGACCCGGCCGCAGGGAAGTAGTGCGGGAGCCCAGCTGCCGGTGAGACGGCGTCGAGGAGCGCCCAACCAGCGCTTCGGTGATCCCGGTGGTTGAAGTAGTGCTCGCCGAAGAACACGGCCGTGGGGTCGTGCCCCATCACGAGATCGGGTCGGTGGCGACGGATCCGCTCGACCAGTAGCGCACGAAAACGCACGTCGTTCTCCAGATCACCGTCCCCGAAACCCAGATTCTCGGCGGAGGCGACGCCGACCAGCGCGCTCGCCGCCGCCACCTCGTCGCCCCGCTCGAGCGCGAGTGTGTCGGTGTCGGTGTCGGGGTCGCTGGTCCCGCGTGCGCCGTCCGTGCAGACGACGAGGTGCACCTCGCTGCCCGCTCGCGCCCATCGGGCCAATGTCCCAGCACTGGCGACGTCGGCGTCATCGGGATGTGCGTAGACGGCCAGTACCCGAGCCGGGACATCGTCGAAGAGATCTGCCATCAGGCTTCGATCAGGATCTGCGCTTGGGCTCGGTCGTCTTGGTCAACAGGCCCATCTCCCGCTCAAAATCCCCGAGGTCCTCGAAGCCCTTGTAGACGCTCGCGAACCTGACGTAGGCCACGTCGTCGAGCGCCTTCAGCTGCTCGAGCACGGCCAGTCCCACCTGCTGTGACGTCGGTTCCGCCGTCGTCACCCGGAGGGTGTCCTCGACGGCCTGTGCGAGGTCAACGAACTGTGCTTCGCTGACCGGGCGGTTCTTGCACGCTGCGCGCACACCCTCGACCACCTTGGACCGATCGAAGGGCTCCCGTTCCCCGGAGCGCTTGACCACCCACAGCGGGAGCTCCTCGACCCGCTCGAACGTGGTGAAACGCCTGCCGCAGCCGAGACACTCCCTGCGCCGACGGATCGCTACCCCCTCATCGGCGAGCCGGGAATCGACCACGCGGTCATCGTCGACAGAGCACCAGGGACACCGCACACCGCCGACCATACCGCTCCGCACCTCCGGCCCGATCTCGCCGGCTTGCATCGGGCGACCCTTACGGCAGCGTCAGGTGTTCACCGGGAGCGACCGTGTCGCTGCCGATCTGTGCGGCCATCTCGTCGACCAGCGGTCGGGGATCCCCCTTCGGGGCCAACCGCTGCGCGATGCCCCACAAGGTGTCGCCAGGCTGGACCACATAGGTGTGGCCGGCTTCACCGGCCAAGGAGGCGGCCGTGGGCTGGGCCGGTCCGGCACCGAAGACGCTGCTCGGAAGCGCCAACGCCACGAGGACGGCTCCTACGGCGAGACCGAGCACCAGCCGGCGTCGCCGAACCCGGGTCGATGCCGTGTGCACGGCGCGGTGGTGCGACGGTGCGGCCAGCGGCGACCACTCCTCTTCCGCCACTCGCAACACTCCGCCCGGAGCGCCAGCGGACCTGATGTCCTCCGGCAGTGCTGCCAGGCGCAAGCCGTCGGCGGTCAGCTCTTCGAGCTCAAGGTCGTAGACCCTGGCCTCGCGCTCTTCCATCGTGCCGCGGACAAGCCGCAGCGCCGGCTTCGGCCACGGCAGCTCGAGCTCTTCATCGGGAACGATCGCTATCGCCATTAGTGCGCCTCCATGGGTCCAGGGGTCCGGCAAACAAGTGGCCGAGGGAGCGAACGCCTGTTCGTCATGTGCCAATCTCACCACGAACACCCGTTCGTGTCAACTGCTTTGTCGAACACCTGTTCGATAATGTTGGGGGCCATGCGGTCACTCTCCTACGAGGGTGTGACACCCGACCCGCACGGCGTCGAGCAGGGAGGATTGGCCTCGGTCGAACAGATGTTTGCCATTGCACTGCGTCCGATCTACGCTGTCGTGCAAACGGGTGTTCGTGTTGCACGGGCGCCGACGGCGGAGGGAGCGACGATGGCAGAGGTTCTGAGCAGCAAGCGGCGCGAGATTCTCGAATTCATCGCCGAGTGCCTGCGCGAGCGTGGCTATCCCCCCTCGGTGCGCGAGATCGGCGAGGCCGTCGGCCTCAACTCCTCGGCGACCGTCCACACCCATTTGGCCGTGCTCCAACGTGAGGGCTACCTCCAGCGCGACCCCACCAAGCCCCGCGCCATCCAGGTTCGCTTCGACCCTTCGTCGCAGGTCGCGATGGCCGCCGCCCCCACGCGCTTCGTCCCGTTGGTCGGTGACGTCGCGGCCGGTACCGGCGTCCTCGCGCAGGAGAACGTCGAAGAGCTCCTCCCCCTGCCCGAACAGTTCACCGGGACGGGGTCCACCTTCATGTTGCGGGTCCGAGGGGACTCGATGATCGACGTCGGCATCTTCGACGGGGATTTCGTCGTGGTCCGCCAGCAGCCCGAGGCCGAACTCGGCGACGTCGTGGTCGCAGGCATCCCCGACGACGAAGCCACCGTCAAGAGCTACGGGCGACGTGGCGGGAAGGTGATCCTCACCCCCGCCAACGCGTCGATGGAACCCATGGAGTTCGATCCCGCCGACGTCACCGTCTATGGCAAGGTCGTCACCGTTCTCCGGCGACTCTGAGCAGGTCCTGCCCGGCGCCCTCGTGCCACAGGCTTGTGCATCGCTGCCGTCGGGCCCAGTTCGCGCCCGGAGCCCACGCCAGCACATCGGTTCGGGACCGGGCGGTACGCTCCGCTGCCGTGGGCGTCGAACTCGTGAGCGTGTCGTGCGACGAGGTTGAGCTCTTGGAGGACGGCGAACTCTTCTCCGTCACCGGACTTGCCCCTGACACGACGCACACCATCGAGGGTCTCGAGGTGCACACCCTCCCGAAGCCCGGTGAGTACCTCTGCAGCGTGGCCACCACGAACGACGTCCACTTCGGCGAGGTCGAGTGCGGGCGACTCGGCGAGACCGCCACCGGGCCGATCTTCACTGTGCCCGCCGGCGTCGAGCCCTATCCGTCCATGATGAGTCGTCTGGCCGTCGAGGAGATCGCCGCCCGGAACCCTGCCGCCGTCGTGGTGAAGGGCGATCTCACCGCTGACGGGCGCCCGGAGGAGTACGCCGCCTTCCTCGATTGCTACGGCACTGCCTTCGGCGACCGGCTCACGCACGTCCGTGGGAACCACGACTGCTACCGGAACCAGGACTACGCAAGCGAGCCCGTCCAGGTCGTCCAGGTCCCCGGGGCGCTGGTGGTCCTCCTCGACACGTGCCGTCCCGGCCACACCAACGGGACGCTTCGTGCGGACCAGCTCGAGCAGCTCGACGAGTTGGGCCAGCGGGCGGACCGCCCGGTCATCGTCCTCGGCCACCATCCCATCTGGGACGCCCGCTACGAGCCGCGCAGCGATGACGTCTTCAGCCTGCTCCCCGACCCGACCGACGCGCTCCTTCACGTCTTCGAGCGCCGGCGACGGCTCGTGACCTATGCCGCCGGCCATACCCACCGCAACCATGTCGTCGAGGTCGCCGGTGTCCCCTTCGTCGACGTCGGGGCGCTCAAGGACTTCCCCGGGGCGTGGTGCGAGTACCAGATCTTCGACGCAGGGATCCTCCAGGTGGTGCACCGGGTCGCCCATCCAGAGGGGCTCCGGTGGGCCGAGAGGACGAGGGCGATGTACCTCGGCGCCTACGGCGAGTACGCCTACGGCTCCCTCGAGGAGCGATGCCGCCTGCTCCCGTCTCGCGGCGGTTGAACGGGATCGGCGGGTCCCCTCAGCGATCGACTGCGAGCGGGCGGCTCGCGGCCAGCACGGCCAGGTCATCCTCTGCCACCTCGTCGAGCACCAGCTCGAGCACGGTGTCGCAAAGCCGGCCGAGGTCGGACCCCCGTGCGGCACCAAGCACCTCGACGAGTCGGTCCAGTCGTGCGTCGGCGCCACCTTCGCGGTCCTCGACCAGGCCATCGGTGTAGAAGAAGATCGTCTCGCCCGGCTCGAGCGCACTGGTCGACTCCACGCACCGGATCCCCCCGACGCCGATCATCGCGCCCGCCCGCAGCGCGACGACCCCGACATCCCCGTCGCCGCTCACGAGCAGCGGCGGCGGGTGACCGGCCGAGGCCACCACGAGCTGCCCGGTCGAGAGGTCGACCACGGCGAGCGCCACCGTCGCCAGCCGCCCTCCTTGGCCCGCTGCGAAGTCGTCGAGCATCTCGAGCACCTCACCGGGCCGCTCCGTCAGGCGGAGGTAGGCCCGGATGGCGCTTCGCAGCTGGCCCATGGAGGTGGCCGCGACCATGTCGTGGCCCTCCACGTCACCGATCACGAGCGCCACCTTGCCGTCACGCAGGGCCACGAGGTCGTAGAAGTCCCCTCCGACCTCGGCGAGGCGGCTCGCGGGGATGTAGCGGGCCGCGGCAACCAGCCCCTCGACAGTGTCGAGCCGCTCGGGCAGGAGGCTCTGCTGGAGGGTGTGGGCGATGGTGAGCTGCTCGTCGGCGCTGCGGGCCCGGTCGACGACTGAGGCGACCTGGGTGGCGAGCTCCTCGGCCAGCGAGCGCTCCGCCTCACCGAGCTGGCGTCCCGAACCGGCGGAGACCACGGTGAGCGAGCCGAGGACGCGATCAGCCGAGTGGAGTGGGACGGAGAGGTAGCTCTCGAACCCGAGGTCCTGGGTCACTTCGAAGTGCTCGTCGTCCTTCGTGGTCGAGCGCATGAAGTCCTCGGGCATCGCCGGACCCCACTGGGTGGCGCCGGTGCGCAGCGCCCGGGCTGCCGGGTGCTCGCTGCCGAGGTCGGGCGGATGGCCCAACAGCTTGTCCACCAGGGGTTGGCGGGCAGGATCGGCGTGCTGGGCGGCCATGCGCACCAGCCCCGAGTCGTCGATGCTCGTGACGTCGATGAGGCAGACGTCGCCGAGCGTGGGCACTGCGATGCTCGCCAGCCGGCGCACCGTGTCGGGATAGTCGACGGCGCTCACGAGCGCCTGGTTCGCCCGCAGCAAGAAGTCCTGGCGCCGGCGCGCCTGCTCCACTTCCGCGAGCAGCCGGTTGCGCTGCTCTTCGAGCATCAGCCGCTCGATGAACTCCCCGAGCCGCGACCCGAGGTCCGAGACCGCAGCCGCGAGGGGCGGGTCCGGTTGAAGGTCTGAGCGGGTGAACAACTCGACCACGCCGAAGAGCCGCCCGCGCGTGCGGATGGGGAAGACGAAACCGCTGCGCAACCCGTCGCGGCGCATGGTCGGCTGTCGCTTGAAGCTGGCCGCCCCGGCCAGCTCGCGCACCCACAGCGCTTCGCCCCCACTCACCACCAGCCCGGGCAGCCCCTCCCCCGAGGCCACCGTCATGCCCAGCGACTCGCCGGCCATGCCGAGGCTGGCGGCGTCGGGCGACTGCCAGACATGCTCGCATCGGAGCAGCTGTGCGTCGTCGTCCCAACGCCACGCCGTGGCGAGCTCGAATCCCATGGCCGCAGCCAGGATGGCCAGCAGCTCGGGGACCACGTCGTTGACCGTGCCGGTCGCCCCGGCCAAGAAGGTGAGCAGCTCGTGGGAGATCTGGCGGAAGGCCTCGGCGTCGAGCCGGTCGCTCACGTCCCACAGGATCGCGATGAGGAGCTTCGGGCCGTCGCCGGGGTCGACGAGAGAGAACGCGATGTCGACGGGCTTCTCGGATCCGTCGGCACAGCGCGCCCGGATCCGCTCGGGGCCGATCCCGGCGGTGTGCTCGGCGTCGAAGAACTGCTCGCGACGCTCCTCGAACTCCTCCCTTCGCTCCTCTCGCACCAGCAGCTCGAACGGCGTACCGAACAGTTTGGCGACGTCGTAGCCGAGGAGCCGGCCCAGTGCCTCGTTGGCGTAGAGGATCAACCCCGTGGCGTCGGTGATGACCAGCGCATCGACGACGCTGTCCACCAGCCGGGGGGTGAAGGCGACACCGAGGGCGCCCTCGCCGCCGGGGCGCCCTCGTGGACCCTCCGTTTCAGGTGTCTCCACCTCGTCCACTCCCATATCCGGGGCTAGCGCATCCCCAAAGGGGCCACACGCGACACCCTCTGGTCGAAGGCCCGACGGCGGCGATGCCGATGGACGAGTTTATTGGACCCCATCCCTGTCGACGTTGCGCCCATTGCCCGCGTCACGCCGCGTCCGGGATCGGGCGCGAACTCCCGGGTGCCTCCGCTCTGCACTCCCGGCCCTCGCCTCACAGCACCATGCTTCGGTCGGCGCCCAACTGCTCGGGCGGCGCCGAGAACCCCCGGATCATCGCCTGGACGCTGTAGGACGCGAGGAGCGTGCCGTCATGGCTGAAGACCTTGCCTTCGCCCTGCGCGAGGCCACGTCCGGACCAGACGGCCGAGTTGGCGTAGAGGAACCACTCGTCGAGCGGCGCGTCGTCATGGAACGCGATGGCCGCCGAGACGATCCCCGTCGACAGCGTCACGTGGGCGTCGGCCTGGCCGACTCCCCGGTGCGGCGCCATCGCCGCCGCGACGGTCCAGTGGGTGCTCGCCTGGGCCACGAGCGCTCGCCGCAGGCACTCCTCGTCGGGGCTGTCCCGGAAACGCACCCAGGCGTAGATGACCGGTGGCCCGACCCGGTCGGGATCCGGGTCATAGGCGCCGTCGACGATCCGCAGGTCGCGCCCGCTCACCCCCATGTCAAAGGGCTCGGACCCCGACGGCCCGGGCACTTCGGGCATAGGGATCGCGCCGTTGATGGTGTCGGGGGCGTCGGCGGCCGTGAGCACGAGCCCGGGGCTGACGAGGGCGCCGTCCTGCTCGGCACGGACCGAGACGCTCGAGAACGTCCGTCCCGAGCGGAGCACGTCGACGCTGAGCTCGATGGGACCGTCGAACGTCGCCACCTTGGCGAACGTCATGGACGCCGACGTCACCCGCTGTGAGGGGACGGCCTTGGAGGCTGCCACGATTGCCTGGCCGAGGAGCTGGCCGCCCTCGACGACGTTGCGGCTGCGCTCGTGGTACCCGGGTGCCTCGAAACGACCCGGGCCGCGCTCTTGGGCGTCGAGCAGTCGCACGAGGTCGTCCTGGTCGCCCCAGACGGGGAAGCGGTTGAGGGCAACGCCGTCCGAGAAACGGGTTTCGAGCTCGACGCGGACCTTCTCGTGGTACACGCCGAGCAGGCCACGCAGGCCCGCGACCTCACCAAAGGGTTCGGCGTAGGTCCACACGACATCCTCGAGGGGCGCGTCGCCGGGAAGCGACCAGTAGTCGGCCTCCCCTTTGAACGGGCAGACGGTATGGCTCTCGACGCGTTCGAGCAGCCCGAGGCGCACATCGGCCTCGGGGAGGTAGAGGCGCTCGACATGGTCGGTCTCGAGGACCCGAATGGCAGCGTCGCTCTCGGCGAGCAGGAGGTCGCCGTGCCAGATGCGTGCCGTGCCCTTAAAGGGGACCAGGTCGATCCGGTAACCGGGATGCTGCGCCCATGCCGATTCGACGACCGCCATCACTCCCCCTCCGGCGCGCCGTCGGCCCGCTCCGCTGACAATGTAACCAAGGGACCACCCCGCGCCAGCGCAGCGGGGGCTGCGGAGGGCAACGGTGCCTCAACCAGGGTTGTCACGAGCCACCCGGGCCGCGTCCGCGGACCCGGGCGCCTCGTCGGGGTGCAACTCCATGGGGACGCGCGCTACCACCACATCGGTGAACTGGCGCAAGTGCGAGGAAAGGGCAAGGTCGATCTGGTTGTGCAAGAGCCGGTGTCGGAGGTGGTCGGGGATGACCACGGGGATGAGCACGACCACCTGACGGTCGTCCCTTTGGCGCAGCTCATCGACGAACGCCACGATCGGGTCGACCACCGACGAGTACTGGGTGTGCAGGACGTGCAAGCGCACCCCGGGATCCCACCTCTCCCATGCACGCTCGACCTCGTAGCTCGGGAGGCCCCCGAGCTCGCCGTCGAAGACGACGGTGACGGCGAGCACCTCGCCCCCGAGCGACATGGCCTCGGACAGCGCGTGCGCAGTCAGGCGCGAGACGGTCTGCACCGGGACGACCACCAGCGTCGGACTGCGGTGGGGGCGGGGCGGGATCTCTCCGGTCCCGAGCTCGCGTCCGGCACGCCGGTAGTAGGTCTCGATGCGCGTGAACAAGAAGATGAGCAGCGGGATGGCGACAACGACCACCCACGCGCCCTCCAAGAACTTGGAGAACAAGAAGATGATCGTGGCGGTGGCCGTGAACACGGCGCCGACCGCGTTGATCGCCGCCCGGCGCAGCCAGCCCGGCGGACGCACCCGGTGCCAGTGCACGACGAGGCCGCTCTGGGAGAGCGTGAACCCGACGAACACCCCGATGGCGAACAGCGGGATGAGGGTGTTGGTGTTCCCGCCCACGGCCACCAGCAGGGCACCGGAGGAAACGGCGAGCACGACGACCCCATTGCCGAAGACCAGCCGGCTGTCGCGCACCCCGAACAGGTGGGGCAGGTAGTTGTCGCGTGCCAGCAGGCTCGTCAGCACCGGCAAGCCCCCGAAGGAGGTGTTCGCTGCGAGGGCCAGCACCAAGGTGATGGTGAGCGAGACGATGTAATAGGCCCAATGGCGTCCGACGGCATCGACCATGATCTGGCTCAGCACGGTCTGGTTGGTGCGTGGCTGGATGTGGAATTTGTTGCTCAGCACCGCCAGGCCGAGCAGCATCGTGGCCAGGATCAGGCCTAAGAGCAGCTCGGTCCGCTTGGCCCGCTTGACCCTCGGTTCGCGGAACAGGGGCACCCCGTTGGCGATGGCTTCGACCCCGGTCAACGCACTGCAGCCGGCGGAGAATGCCTTCAAGACCAGCAGCACACTCACGGCTTCGACCGTATGGGTGGCAACGAGCGAGGTCCCGGTGAGTGGCGTCCCGGTCCCGAGCGGGTGCACCAGGCCGACGGCGATGATCGCCAGCAGTCCCACGATGAACACCAATGTCGGCAAGAGGAATGCACGTGCCCCCTCGCCGAGCCCACGCAGGTTGAGTGCGGTGATCACCGCCAGGATGCCGATGCAGATCGCGACGCTGTAAGGGGCGGTCACCGAGAAGGTCGAGGTCAGCTGGCCGACGCCCGCCGCGATGGAGACGGCGACGGTGAGCGTGTAGTCGACGATCAGGGCCGCTCCGGCGAGCTTGGACCACTGCGGACCGAAGTTGTCGCGTGTCACCGCGTACGCGCCCCCGCCGTGGGGGTAGGCGTCGATCACCTGCCGGTAGGAGATGACGAGGATCACGAGCAGCACCACGATGGCCGCGGTGATGGGGAGGATCAGGTGGAGGGAGGAGGCCCCGGCCGTGGCAAGGACCACGAGGATGGCCTCGGGGCCATAGGCCACCGAGGTGAGCGCGTCGAGCGACAGGGCCGAGAGCCCCTCGACCGGGGTGATCTGCTCGGAGGAGGCCTCGCTGCTCGACAGCGCCCGCCCGAAGGCGAACCGCCGGATGGTCTCGAGGCTGCTCAACGGGTTCGACGAGGGCGGTCGAGGTCGAGATCCACGCCGATCACCTTACGGGCGCACCAACGGCGCAGCGGGGCCACGCCGAAGGGCCGGGCCGGCCGGGTCAGCCCGCGGCGGCGATGATCGGCGCATTGAGCGCGATGTTGCCCGCGGCGGTCATGAGCGAGTACCCCGCGCCGCCCGCGTCGGGATGACGGCCACCGTCGGTCCCGAGCATTCGCCGACGTCCGGGCACGATCCCTCGAACGTGGCCCCGAAGGCGAAGACCCCGCCGTCGCCGCCGACCAACCAGTAGCCGTTCGCTGGGATCGAGGGGGCGACGAGACGGTGGCCGAGGCGTCCGTCGCCACGACGGCGCCGGGTCCTCCCGCCGAGGGTGTCTGGGCAGCGGCGATGCACGAAAGGGCTCAGGGCAGTGCGAAGAACGCGATGACCACGAAGTGTGTGGCGGCGCCGAGCACCGTGCAGGCGTGGAAGATCTCGTGGTAGCCGAACGTCGCCGGCCACGGATCGGGACGCTTGCGGGCATACGTGAGGGCGCCGACCGTGTAGAAGAGCCCACCGAGCACCAGCAGCGCGAAGCCGAGCCCACCGAGGCCGGCCAGGAGTTGGGGCACCACGACCAGGGCCGACCAACCGACAACGACATAGGGAATGGCGATGGCCCACTTCGGGGCGTCGAGCCAGAGCTGGCGCACCGCCACGCCGAAGATCGCGCCTCCCCAGACGAGGCACAGGATGAGGGTGCGGGCCCAACCGTGAAGGGCGAGCACGGCAATCGCCGTGTAGGAGCCGGCGATGGCGAAGAAGATCGTGGTGTGGTCGGCCCTGCGCATCCTCCGCCGAGCCGGCGGCGACCAGTTGATCCGGTGGAACGCGGCGCTGATGCCGAAGAGCGCGGCGATCGACACCACGTAGATGCTGAGCGCGACCTTGTCGGCGGTGGTCGGGCCACGGGCGATGAGGAACGGCCCGACGACCAGGGTGATGACGAAGGCCACCAGGTGGATCCAGCCACGCCACGCAGGCTTCTGGCGGCCATCGGGTGGTGCGGGCCGTGAAGGCGCGGACGACGTCATCGGACCTCGCACGGCCGCCGGCCGGCTGCGCGCTCAGTCACTCCAGAGCTGATCGGCGTAGAGGTCGGTGCCGGGCACGGTCGGGATGAACGGCAGGCTGGCGACAACGGTCGCCTTGCCGGACGCCTCGAGCCGCTTGGTGCTCTCGGCGACGGCAGGCTCCCACGAGCTCGACGGATGGCCGTCGAGGAACCACAACAAGAGCGTCCGGTTGTCCGCCGTCTCCTGCTTGGGCACGTCGCCTGGCGCGTCGATGAGCAGGGGCAGCGGCGTGAAGCCGGCCACCAGCCCCGCGTCGGTGCCCGGCAGCAGGCCCGGGAAGTGCTCCTGGCGGAGCCAGTCGGTGAACTCGTCGGCACTGAGGCCGTCGGCTCGGTCCACCCACATGAGGACGAGCCCCTTGTAGGGGTGGTCGAGCGACAACTCGACCGGCACGCCGTCGACGTCACGGCGGGCCTCCCAGGCGAACCGGTACAAGAGCGTGTGGACGTGGTCGCGCTCTTCGAACATGCGTCCGGCCGCGTGCAAGGCGTTGACCTGGCGCACGGCCCAGCGGTTCCACAGGTCGTGGTAGCCGTCGAGGACGTAGTAGATGGCCACATAGGAGCCGCGGGCAGGCTCGCCGGTGATGGCCGAGGGATCGGGATCGCGCATGGCCTTCAGGTCGGTGGTGGCGACGAACCTGCGGCCGGCAAAATTGTACGGCCCGATCATGCAGCCTGCGTAGAAGTGGTCCCGCTCGTACCAGCGGTTGTAGGCGACCTCGTAGCCCCGTCGCGGCTCGACCAGGGTGACGAGGATGGACCCCAGCTTGATGGGCTCGGCACCGGCAACGATCTCGAGGGGGCGCGGCGTTCGCGCTGGCTCGTCAGTCATTGCAGCAAACTAACAGCGCAGCCGCCTCTCGTACCCGCTCAGGCGGCGACCACCTTGCCGGTGGCCACGGGCGGCCGGTCCGGGGCCACAACCCCCCCAGCCGGCTCGACGGTCACCGCCAATGCCGAGACCGTCGCGCTCCCGCTCACCGTGAACGAGGCCTGCGCCGGCGAGTTGCCCATGAGCCCGAGTGAGATCGGCTGGCCACCGATCATGGCCCAGAGCTGGTACGTCTCAGCCTTGGGCAGGTCCGGCATCGACGAGTGCAGCAGGTACCCGTGGCCGTCGCGGGTGAGGACGAACGACGCGAGCTGGGCGCCGCTCGACGTCGTGAGGTCGACCACTTGGTGGCCGGCTGAACCGAGCGCAGCGCTAGCCGCGGCGCCGGCACCTGAGCCCGACATGGCGTCTCGCAGCTGGCTCACCTTGTTGTTCGCATTCGAGAGGCTGAAGGCGAGCAGGGCGATCACCACTGCCGCGACCGACGCAACTGCGATGGCAACCCGACGGGCACGGCCCGACTGGCGCCGGCGACGTGCGCCGGCCAGTTCGTCGCCGCCGTCTTCTGATTCCTCCGTCCCGGCGGGTGCCGCGCCCCGAGATGTGGGCAGCGTCAACGGCGAAGGTGGCACGACGTCGCCCCGGCGGGGGTCATCCCCCAGATCGGCGGCGATGCGATCCCACAACCCGCTCGGCAGCGGCTCGAAGGAGTTGCCGATGGCCGATGCCACCTCCCGATGCGCGTCGGCCTCGGCGCGACAGCGCGGACACGTCTCGAGGTGGCGCTCGATCGCCTCGGCCTCTTCGGGCGAAACCGCGTCGAGTGCATAAGCCCCGAGCAGGCTCTCGATCTCTTCGTGCCGCAGTTCGATGTTCATGATCCTCTCACTCCGCTCTCACTGAGGGAGCCCTTCATCCGGCGCAGACCGTTGCGTATCCGGCTCTTCACGGTGCCCTCGGGCTGTTCGAGCAGGACGGCCACCTCTCTGTACGTGTGGCCGCGGAAATAGGCCAGTTCGATGGCCGATCGCTCCTCGTCGGGGAGCGCAGCCATGGCCTCGGCCACCTGGTCGGCCACCGCAAGGTCCCAGACCTCGTGCTCGAGGTCGTAGCCTGCACTCGCCGTCGCCCGGGCGTCGCGCTCCTCGCGGCGTGCCCGAGCTGTGCGCGATCGGACCAGGTCAACGGCCTTTCCGTGGCTCTGGGCGAGCAGGAAGGAGCGCATTGACCCCCGATCGGCATCGAAGCGGTCCGGCTGGTTCCACAGCCGGAGGAACACCTCTTGGGTCACGTCCTCGGCGTCACCACTGTCGCCGGTGACCCGTCGGGCGAGTGCGAACACCGCCCCCCCGTGGCGGCGGTAGGCCTCTGCCAGCGCGTCGTCGCGGAACCGACCGATGGCCACTGCCAGCTGGGCATCACTGAGATCTCGCACCGGAGTTTCCATGCACCCTTACTTCGACGCCGCGTCACCGCTTGGATGTCGAGTGTACGGAGAATTGCCTGACCCCAAGCAGACCCCGGCGTGACACGCGCTCCGGTTTCGGGCTCGCACCGGGGGTGCTCAGGTGAGGTTGCGGGCAAAGAGGGCGTGCAGGCGCTCCCAGTGGCGCTCGGCGGCGGCCTTGTCGTAGATCGGCCCCCGCCCCGGGAAGGCGAAGCCGTGATGGACGCCCGGGTAGCGCTCCACTCTGGCGTTGGCGCCGACCTCGTCGAGGTACCGCTCGAGCCCGTCCACCATCTCGGCCGGTGCGTACTCGTCGAGCTCCGCACAGGCGAAGTACAGCTCGCCCCGGGCCTTCGACGCTCCTTCGGCCGGCGAGCCCGGGCCGAAGAGCCTCACCCCGTAGATCGAGGCCGCTGCCTTGATCCGCTCCGGATAGGCGCAGGCCATGGCGAACGAGAACGGCCCGCTCATGCAGTAGCCCACACAACCGATGCGCCCGGCATCGGCGGCTGGGTCCTCGTCGACGTGCGCGAACAGTGCGGCGGTGTCACTCGTGATGAGCGGGACCGACAGTGACGACAGCAGTTCCCACATGGCTTCACGAGTCTGGGTCGGCTCCCCTGAAAAGACATTGAACTCCCGCGCGCCGCGGTAGTACAGGTTCGGCAGCACGACGTAGTAGCCGGCGGTCCCCAGGCGTCGAGCCATGTCGTGGAGCTCTTCGCGCTTGCCCGGGGCGTCCATGTAGAAGAACACGACCGGGTGGGGCCCTCCTTCTTCAGGATGGGTGATGAACGTGTTCATCGAGCCATGGGGCGTGGGGATGTCGACATCTCGATCGATCATCTGACGCAAGCTAGTGCAGCGCCCGCACTGCATCGAGGGCGCTCCCCGAGAGCGCAGAGCGTGGGCGGTGATCGATGCCCACGAGGTGGCCGCCCACTTCTGGGCGGGGGCGAACGGGCGGAATCGGAGCGTCGTGGGCCCTCGTGGCCGAGGACGTGCTCGATGAGGCTCCCCAGACACGAAAACGCGTTCGGGGCCGTGCCGACCCCCTTCCCCTCGCCGTCGAAGGTTTCCGTCGAGATCGTCGAGGGTGGTCGGAAAGGGCAGGCGCGCCTTCAGTTGGGTCCCGCCCCACATGAGCAACGGCGACGTCCGGCCGGGCCTGTGCTCCTTCGAGCTGCGAGATGACGGCGTGACGGATCACGGACTTCTGGCCGGATCCCTCTGAGCCGCCGGGAGGCCGAGCGCACCTCGTCGAGAGGTGCTGACCCCTGTGCTCAGGACAATCGGTCCTTCGGGTACCCGGGGTAGGACTCCTTGAAGACCCCGGAGTGCAGCAGGACGACGGCCGCAGCTTCTCCGGTGTCGGTGTCGCTCAGCACCGTCTTGGTCCAATAGGACTCTGTGCGGCGGCTCTGGGAGAGCCCGACGATCTCGCGTTCGACGCTGTAGTGCTGCCCGACGAACACGGGGCCGTCGAGCAGCCGGATCTCGAGGTCCAAGAACAGCCCGAGGGCCGGGGAGCGCACCGGCCAGTTCACGCCGGACTTGTTCGCCAGGACGCTGATCATCTCCATCGGGACGATGGCGCGCCCCCAGGGCGAAGCTGCCGCACCTTCGGGGGTGTACCAGGGATGGGGTTCGGTGATCCGCTCGAGCTTCTCGGCCAGCGAGAACGGGTACGCGGGACCGTTGTCCTCGGTGAATCCCATTGCCACGACCTCACCGTCAGCGCCGCGCTGACCGATCTCCAATGTGTCGATCACGAACAGCTCCCCGGGGTCGCCTTGGGCGGCGCGGCGGGCGTCGAGTTCGGTCGGCGTGTGGTCGGGCCCGATCGATGCCGTGCCGATCAGCACGGGAGAGTTGTCCGCCTTGTGCGCCTCAATCCGCGCGCCGCGGGGTCCGTCGGTCGTGAGCGTGGCCTGGACCTCCTCACCTTCGACGACCATCTGCTGGAAGTGGCAGCTGATGGCGCCGTGGGCGAACCACTCATCGCCCCACAAGGCGACCGCCAGCGGGTCGAACTGGCTGAAATGGGTTGGTCCTTCGATCGGCGCACCGAGCAGGCCCAGCGAAGCAGCCGTCGAGCCGTCGTGGACGCTCGCATGGTTGTCAACCCTCTGCCCCGCCAGCATCTGGGCGGGAGAGCGCAAGGGACCGCTCAAGGTGATCTCGGTTGGGAAGCGCATGGTCGAGAACCTACCCGGCATCTCGGGCCTGCTTTTTGGTGGGATCCTTGCGACCTCAACCGTCCTCGTCCGCAGATGGACGGTGCCCTCGGGCGCGTCACAGGTAGAGGCACGAACGCGACATCCGTCCGAGCCCCGAATCGACCATCGATCGGGGCCGATCGTTCACCACGGCGGGACCGAGCGACCTCCCAGCACCCGCCCCATCGCCGGGCAGCGCGTTGTCATGCGCGCCCGAGGTAGGCGAGAAAGCGGCGCTCGAGTGGCGCGTCGGGGTCGACCACCAGCTCCGGGCCGTACTGCTGCGGGTCCCGTCGTGGCCCGACCAGCCGGGCCGCGACGAGGCCGGCAGCCCGCTGTTCGTCCCCGCATCGGAAGGTCCGCCCGCCGATGCTCGCCACGTCCCACGAATGCGCGAGCACGTCGACGAGATTGATCCCTGCCGGGACATCCGACGCCGACTGGGCGCCTCAGGCAGAAGCGGTGAGCAGCCGGGCGAGGACGGCACGCACCGCCTCCAACGACGCCCGGTCCACGTGCTCGTCGGGATGGTGGGCCAAGAGGGGGTCACCGGGGCCGTAGTTGGCAGCAGGGACGCCGTGCTCGGCGAACGAGGCCACATCGGTCCAGCCCACCTTGGCCCGGGCCGGGAGGCCGGTGTCGGCGACCAGGGCGGCGAGCAGTGGGTGTTCGAGGCCCGGCGGCGCCCCGGGGGCGACGTCGAGAACCTCGATGGCGTCGCCCAAGTCGGGGTCGAGCAGCTCACCGAGCAGGGCGCGCACGAAGGCCTCCGCCGCCTCGGCAGTGCGGTCCGGGGCGAACCGGTAGTTGAGGGTGACCGAAGCGGCGTCGGGCACCACGTTGCCCGCCACGCCGCCGTCGACGGCGACCGCCTGGAGCTGCTCGGCAAAGGTGCAGCCGTCGAGGACCACCTCTCGGCCCTCCCACGCGGCCACGCGGGCAAGGACCGGCGCCAGCCGGTGGATGGCGTTGCGCCCCGTGAAGGGACGTGCGGTGTGGGCGCGCACGCCACCGAGCCGCACCGCCACGCGCAGCGTGCCCTGGCAGCCGGCCTCCACCTGGGCGTCGGTCGGCTCGCCCAAGATGGCGACGTCGCACTCCAAGAGGTCGGGGCGCTCGGCGTAGAGCAGCCGCAACCCGTTGTCCTCCCGGCTGATCTCCTCGCAGGCGTAGAAGCACCAGGTGACGTCGAGGGCGGGCTCGGCCAGCTGCTCGGCCAGGTCGACCATGACGGCGAGCGCACCCTTCATGTCGGTGGCACCCAGGCCCCAGAGCACGTCGCCCTCGAAGCGCGCCGACTCGTTGCCCGCGGGGGGCACGGTGTCGAGGTGCCCGGCGACCACCACCCTCCGGCGGCGCCCGAGGGAGGTGCGCGCCACCACGTTGTCACCCAGGCGCTCCACGTCGAGCCATGCGCAGGCGCCGAGCCGCCGTTCGACCAGGTCGGCGAGGGGCGCCTCCTTGCGGCTGAGCGAGGGGATGGCCACCAGCTCGGCGGCGAGCGCCAACAGGTCGCTCACGTGGCCACCCCGTACTCGCGCAACACGTCATTGAGCGCCGCCTTGTCGTGGCGCTGCCCCTCCTCGAGCCGCTTGATGACCAGCACGCAGGGCAAGAAGAACTCGCCACCGGGGAACTCTCGCCGGCGCGACGCGGCGATGGCCACCGACCACGCGGGGACCACACCACGGCTCAGTTCGACGCCGGTCTCGGCGTCGAGCACCGGGATCGAGGGGTTGAGCACGGCCCCGGCGCCCAAGACCGCACCCCGGCCGATGTGCGCGCCCTCGGTCACCATGGCCCGGGAGAAGATGATGGCGTCGTCCTCCACGATGACCGGGGTGGCGTTGGGAGGCTCGAGCACGCCGCCGATGCCCACGCCGCCCGAGAGATGGACCCGCTCGCCGATCTGCGCGCAGCTCCCGACCGTCGCCCACGTGTCGACCATGGTGCCCGACCCGACCCGGGCACCGATGTTGACGTAGCTCGGCATCAGGATCGAGCCGGGGGCGAGGTAGGAGCCCCAACGGGCCGACGCCCCCGGGACCACGCGCACGCCCTTGGCGGCGAAGTCGTGCTTCAGGGGGATCTTGTCGGCGAACTCGAAAGGGCCCGCCTCGATGGTCTCGACCGAGCGGATCCGAAACAGCAGCAGGATCGCCTGCTTCAACCACTCGTGGACGACCACCGTCCCGTCGTCTGCCACCTCGGCGACGCGCGCCGCTCCCGAGTCGAGGAGTTCGATCGCCTCGGTGACCCGGGCCTCGACCTCGGGATCGGCCACGTCGAGTTCCCCGCCTTGGGCGTAGAGCGATGCGATGACGCTTGCGAGATCGGCCATGCCCCGAGCGTAGTGGGGACGCCGTCGGCCGCCGGTGTGCCCGTGCTCAGGGCGCCGAGGTTGCGAGGCGCTCGGCGGCGAGCTCGAGGCGGTCCATCGGCTGGACCACGGCCAGGCGCACGAAGCCCGCTCCGTGCTCGCCGTAGAGGTCGCCGGGGCTCACGAGCAACCCCGCGGTCGCCGCCAGGTAGGCGGTGAGCTCCCACGCGCCGTCGAACCGCTCGGGCACGGGCACCCAGAGATAGAAGCCCCCCTCGGGCAGGGCCACCGGGCAGCCGGCGTCGGCCAGCACCTTGCCCATGAAGCCCAGCCGCTGGAAGTAGCGCTCGCGCTGGGCGGTCGCGCTCGCATCGTCGGCGAGGGCGACGGCCCCGGCCGCCTGGACCGGGCCCGGCACCATGAGCCCGGCATGCTGGCGCACGTCGCGCAGGTACGACACGATGTCCGGGTCGCCCGCATAGAAGCCAACGCGCGCGCCAGCCAGGTTCGACCGCTTGGAGAGGGAGTGGACGGCGACCACGCCCTCGCTGCCCGTCTCGAGGACCGAGCGGGGCGGACCCGCCCAAGTGAACTCCGCGTAGCACTCATCGGAGAACACGAGGACGTCGTGCTCGTGGCCCCACGACGCGGCCTCGTCGAGGTCGCTCAGTGCGCCGGTCGGGTTCGACGGCGAGTTCACCCACAGCAGCAGTGCCCGGCGGGCATCGTCGGGATCGATGGCGCGCAGGTCGAGGCCGCCCCCCGCACCGTCGCCCGCCGGCACCCCGACGGAGCGGAGCCCGGCCAGGGTGGCGCCCATGGCATAGGTCGGGTACGAGATCTCGGGATAGAGCACCGTGTCGCGGCTCGGGTCCCGCAGGTGCAAGTGGTGGGCGACAGAGGCGACGAGCTCCTTCGTCCCCACACAGGCGGCGATGTCAGCGGGCTCGATCTGCACCGAGAACCGCCGCTCGAGCCAGTCGGCCGCCGCGCGCCGCAGCGCCGGGGTCCCGGCCGAGGGCGGGTAGCTCCGCTCGGTGCCCGAAACGGCGAGGGCACGCAGGACGTCGGGGCTCGGCGCGTCGCAGGGCGTGCCGATCGAGCAGTCCACGACGCCGCCGTCGATGGCATCGGCGACCCGACGGAGCTCGTTCAGGCGGTCGTAGGGATACGGCGGGGGCTGGAAGCCGGCCGGCCGAGGTGCCACCGCGCTCATGAGGCCACCACGAAGTCCGAGAAGCGGGCGCGCCCGGCCTCGTCCAAGATGACGTGGATGGTGGCGGCGGACTCGCCGTCCTCTTGTCCGACGACCTCGCCCTCGCGGTGCACGGCGGCAAGCACGTCGCCGCGGGCCCAGGGGATCTCGAGCGCGACGACGCGGTCGGCCACCCGGAGGCGGTCGGCGATGTTGCGCACCAGGGTGTCGAGGCCTTCTCCGGTGGCCGCCGAGATGCACACCGAGCCCTCGAGGCGCTTGGCCAAGACGGCGGCGTCCTCCGAGCGGTCCGCCTTGTTGATGACGAGGAGCTGGGGTACCGCAGCGGCGCCGATCTCCTCCAAGACGGTGTTGACGGCGTCGATCTGGCCCTCGGGGTCCGGCGCGGAGCCGTCGACCACGTGGAGCACGAGGTCGGCGAGGCGCACCGAGTCGAGCGTGGTGCGGAACGCCTCGACCAGCTCGTGGGGCAGGTTGCGCACGAAGCCGACGGTGTCGGTGACGAGCACGGTCTCCCCGCCCGGCAGGGCGAGCTGGCGGGTCCGCGGGTCGAGGGTGACGAAGAGGCGGTCCTCGGCCGGGACGCCGGCGTCGGTCAGGACGTTGAGCAGCGTCGACTTCCCCGCATTGGTGTAGCCCACGAGTGCGAGCTCACGGTTGCGGCCGCGCTGGCGCGAGCGGCGCTGGGTCCTCCTCGTGCGCTCCACGTCGCGCAGGTCGGCCTCGAGCCGGTGCATGCGACGCACCAGGCGCCGCCGGTCGACCTCGAGCTGGGTCTCACCCGGCCCCCGGGTGCCGATGCCGCCGGCCTGCTGGCTCAGGGACTGGCCCCGGCCGCGCAGCCTCGGCAGCCGGTAGCGGAGCATGGCCAGCTCGACCTGCGCCTTGCCCTCGGGCGAGCGGGCGTTCTGGGCGAAGATGTCCAAGATGACCGCCGTGCGGTCGATGGCCGTGCGCCCGAGCAGCTTCTCGAGGTTGCGCTGCTGGGCCGGGGACAACTCGTTCTCGAAGACCACGGTGTCCGCGTCGAACTCCCTCGAGAGCCCAGCCAGCTCCTCCACCTTGCCCCGGCCGAGATAGGTGGCGGGGTCCGGGCGGTCCCGTCGCTGCACCACGCGGTGCACCACGTCGGCGCCGGCGGTGTCGACGAGCAGCGCGAGCTCGTCCAGGGCGGCATCGACCTCCTCGGCGTTCGTGCCCGGCAGGACGACGCCGACCAGGATGATGCGCTCGCGAAACGAGCGGTCGATCAGGGTGCCGGGCAGCGGGGTGCTCACAAGATCGAGTCGAGGTCGACGGTGACGTCGGCCACCTTTCGCACCGGGCCCCACAGCTCGACCGACGACCCGTCGCCCAAGTCCACGTCGAGCGCGCCGCCCGGGTTGTGCACGCGCACCCGGCCGCCCACCAGGCCCCAGTCGTTCGCCGCCGCCGCCGCCGCACAGCTGCCCGTCCCACACGCCAGCGTCTCGCCGACGCCGCGCTCGAACACCCGCAAGGTGAGCTCGCCGTCGCCGACGGGGGCAATGAACTCGACGTTGACCCCATCGGGGTGCTCCGCCTGGAGGGCGGCCCCGACGGCTGTCACATCGACCCCGGAGGGGTTCTCGACCAGCAGGACGACGTGGGGGTTGCCCACGTCGACCAGCCGGGCCTTCAGCGCACCGGCGGGAGCGGGGACCTCGTCGCCGAGCACGACCGCCCCCATGTCCACGCCCGCCCGGGCGCGCCCTTGCTGCGCAGAGGGCGAGAACTGCACCGTGCGCACGCCGGCATCGGTGGCGACCGTGAAGGACGGCCCCACCACGAGGCCGGCGTCGACGGCGGCCTTCGCGAGGCAGCGGATCCCGTTGCCGCTCATCTCGGCCGCCGAGCCGTCGGCGTTGCGCAGTTCCATCACCAGGTCCGTGCCACCGACGCCGGGCGAGACGGCGATGACCCCGTCTGCGCCGATGCCGAAATGGCGGTCGCACAGTGCGCGCACGACCGCCGGATCGAGCGCCGCTGCGGGCGCAACGATGACGATGAAGTCGTTGCCGGCCCCTTCGAGCTTGACGCCCGCGAGCGGGCGCGAGCCGCCGCCAGCGGCCCGGGCACCCTTAGCTGCGAGACGGTCGTCTGCCATCTGGACAGTCTCGCGCCTCAAGGGCGCCCGTCGAGCATCTCGAGGGCCCCGGCCACGATCCCCGCGCGATCGTCCTGCGGGCCCATCCACGTGATGCGCGGGTCGCGCCGGAACCACGCCCACTGCCGCCGTGCGAAGGCCCGGGTGCGGCGCTTGGCCGCCTCCACCGCCTCGTCCAGGTCGACCCCGTCTTCGACGTGGGCCAGCAGCTCCCGGTACCCAAGCGCCTGTCGGGCGGTGCGCGACAGTCCCCCGGGGCGTTGCGCCAGGCCCCGCACCTCGTCGACCAGGCCCTCGGCCATCCACGTGTCGAAGCGCTGGTCGATGCGTCGGTCGACGTCAGCAGCCACGAAGGGGATGCCGAGCAGGCGGACCGGCACCGGCGGGTAGTGCTCGAGGCCGGGCCCGAACGAGGAGAACGGCCGCCCCGAGCCGACGGTCACCTCGAGGGCGCGCACGATGCGGCGCCGGTTGCCCGGCTCGATCCGAGACGCGGCGAGGGGGTCCGCCTCGCCCAGCCGGGCGAAGAGCCCAGCCAGGCCTTCGGGGGACTCGGACTCGGACTTGAGGGCGGCGGCCACCTCCGGGTAGCGGCCCGGCATGGTGAAGCTATCGGTCACCGCCCGCAGGTAGAGCCCGGTGCCGCCCACCAGCAGCGCCCTGTTCCCTCTCGCCTCGATACCAGCCAGCGCCACGCTGGCTGCGTCTTGGAATTGGGCGACGGTGAACTCCTCGCCCGGGTCGACCAGGTCGACCAGGTGGTGCGCCACCTCGGCGCGTGCCTCGGGCGACGGCTTGGCGGTGGCGAGGTCCATCTCCCGGTAGACGCACATCGAGTCCACCGAGACCAGCTCGACGCCCGGGCGGCCACGGGCGACGGCCAGGGCGAGCTCGCTCTTGCCCGACGCGGTGGTGCCGACAAGGGCCACCCGGCGAGCCGGCGCCACGGGGCTCAGGCGGCGCTCACCGGGATCCGGGTGCGGTGGCGCGGAGCGGCGGTGACCTCGAGCAGGCCGCCACTCAGGTGGTGCGGCGCAGCCCCGGTGACCGAGACGCGTGCGAACGAGCCCGCCGGGATGCGCTGGCCCTCTGCCGGCTCGAAGTGCACGAGCTTGCCCTGGCCGCTCCGGCCGGTGAGCACGTCGGGGTCTCGCCGGCTCGGCCCTTCGACGAGCACCTCTTCGATGCGCCCGATGCGCGCCTCGTGTCGGACGAGTGCCGAGCGCTCCACCACCGCACGCAGCCGCTCGAAGCGGTCGGCGACCACGGCGGGTTCGACGTAGTCGGCCTCCATGGCCGCCGCCCTGGTCCCCGGGCGGGGCGAGAAGATGAAGGTGTACGTGCTGTCGTAGGCGGCCTCCGCCACCACCGCCAGGGTCTGGTCGAAGTCGTCCTCGGTCTCGCCGGGGAACCCCACGATGAGATCGGTGGTGACCGCCAGGTCGTCGATCGCCGCGCGTGCCGCCGCCAGCCGCTCGAGATAGCGCTGCGCCGTGTACCCGCGGCGCATGACGGCGAGCACCCGGTCGCTCCCGGACTGGAGCGGCAGGTGCAGGTGCGGGGTCACCGCCTCGGTGTCGGCCATCGCCGCGATGGTTTCGGGGCGAAGGTCCTTCGGGTGCGGACTCGTGAAGCGGACCCGGCGGATCCCCTCGACGGCGCCGACGGCGCTGAGCAGCTCCGCGAACATCGGCCGGCGGCGTGTCAGGTCCCGTCCGTAGGAGTTGACGTTCTGGCCGAGCAGGGTGACCTCGACGACGCCGTCGGCGGCGAGGCGGCGGACCTCCTCGAGAAGCTCATCCATGGGGCGGCTGGCCTCGGGCCCGCGCACCGCGGGCACAATGCAAAAGGCGCACGAGTTGTCACAGCCGGTCTGGATGGTCACCCAGGCGGCGTAGGGCAGCTCCCGGACGGCCGAGAGCGCCGGGGCGTGCTCGGGGGCGCCGTCGGGATCAGGGGCGTCCAAGATCTCGGTGATCGGCCCGTGCTCGGCGGCGTGGCGCAGGAGCGCGGGGGCCCGCCCGAGGTTGTGGGTGCCGAACACCACGTCGACGAACTCGGCCCGCTCACGCAGGCCCTCGCGGTCCTTTTGCGCCAGGCAGCCGCCCACGGCGATCTGCAGGCCCGGCCGCGCCTCTTGGAGCGACTTGAGGTGGCCCAGGTGCCCGTAGAGCTTGTTGTCAGCGTTCTCTCGGATGCAGCACGTGTTGAGCACCACGACATCGGCGTCCTCGAGCTCGGTGGTCGCCTCGAGCCCATCGGCCACGAGCAGCCCGGCAAGGCGCTCGGAGTCGTGCTCGTTCATCTGGCACCCGAACGTGCGGATCAAGAACTTGCGGGGCACCGCCCCACTCTACGTGAGGGCTGGCCTCAGCCGTCTTCGTCGAAGTCGAAGAGCGGGCCACCGGGGGTGGGTGCCGGGCGGGCATCGCCGGCCAGGCGGGTCACGTCCTCTTCGGAGACGATGGTCGGGGCCATCGAGAGGCGGGCGGTTTCGCCGGTGACCATTCCCCGGCGATCGGCATGCAGCAAGAGCGCGTGACCAGGCACACCGTGGGCGCCCATGGCCGCGGAGGCCGCGTCGCGCACGTCGCGCGCCGAGCTCTCGACGCAGATGCCGAGCAGGCTCGGGCCCGCACCCGACCAGCAGACCGCCTTTGCGCCGGCCTCGAGCAGGGCGGCGAGCAGCATGGGTGCCTCGGGGAACAGCGGGCTGCGGTAGTCCTGGTGGAGCCGGTCCTCGGTGGCCTCTTTAGTGAGGACGTTGTGGTCGGCGAGCCCGGCCAGCAAGAGGCCCATGCGGCCCAGGTTGAACGCTGCGTCCTCCCGGCTCACGCGGGTGGGAAGGACCTGTCGGGCGCGCGTGGTGGGCAGCGGCCGGTCCGGGACCATCACGACGAAGGCGAGCACTGGGTCGAGAGCCAGCTGCACCGAGCGCACTGCGCCCTTCACGAGGGTGGCGGCGACCAGGCCGCCGCCGAGGCTCGCCGCCGCGTTCTCTGCGTGGCCGTCCATGCGGGCGGCGACCGCCAACGGGTCCGGCGAGCCCGCCGCGGCGGCGGCGGCGACCGAAAGCGCGGCCGATGAGCCGAGGCCACGGGCGATCGGGATCTGCGAGCGCACGGTGATGGCCAGCTGGTCGTGGCCGGCAACGTCCATCGCCACCCGGGCGGCCAGGTGGCCGGCGTCGTCGGAGAGCCCCGCCCCCTCGCCCTCACTGCGCACCACCAGGCGGCTCGAGGGCTCCACCTCGACCTCCACGTAGAGGTCGAGCGCCAGGGCCAAGGCGTCGAATCCGGGTCCGAGGTTCGCAGTGGAGGCAGGGACCCGAGCGCGCACGTCGTCAGAATAGGCGCTGCGCCAGGCTCGGCCGGGGAAGGGCGCGAGTTGTGCGCGCCGGCGCATGGACGACCTGCGTGCCGAGGGTGGCGCTGGCGGTCCCCACCAGTGCCCCGGCCTGCGTGCCGGCAACCGGGTGGGCCGTGACCTCAAGCGTGCGCGTGGCGTGCTGGCCGGGCCACGCCAGGACCTCGGCAGAGCGCGTCGTCACCACCGGGACCGCCTCGCCGACGGTGCTCGCCTTTGCCACCTCTTCGCCTGCGGTCAGCACCTTTTGGGCCACGATCTGGGCCGAGGCCGACTGGGCCAGGGCGTGGGCCGCTGCCCCGGCGACGCCGAGGACATCAGCGCCCTGCTGACCGGTCACTGCGGCGAGCACCACCACCGACTGGCCGGCGACGACCTGGTGCAGGGCCAAGATGTCGCAGCCGCCGGCCGCGTCGGTGAAGCCCGACTTCACACCGATGACGTTCTCGGTGCCGACAAGCGGGGTGTAGCTCGACACCTGGCCGGCCACCGGCAGCGTGACGTCGGGCATGGCCACCCCGGCTGCGAAGGCAGGCTCTTGCAGCGCGAGCGTGGCCACCTTCAACATGTCGGCGGGGGTCGAAACCGACTGGGCATTGAAGCCGCTGTCGTCGACGAAATGCGTGTTGTGCATGCCGAGAGCAGCGGCCTCAGCGTTCATCTCGGCGACGAACGCACTGGTGCTGCCGGCGTCCCACGCGGCCAGGAAGTCGGCGAAATTGTTGGCCGAGTGCACGAGCAGGCCGTCGAGCAGCTGGCGCTCGTCGAGCACCTCGCCGGGCGCCACCTCGACACTGGATTGGTCCTGGCCGCTGTCGGCAACGAACGCAGCGGCATCGGCCGCCGTCATGGTGAACGAGGGACCGTCGTCACCCGCAGGCAGGGGGTGGTCCTTCAGGACGAGGTAGGCGGTCATCACCTTGGTCAGGCTGGCGACGGGGACCGGCGCCTCGGCGCCCGACTGGCTCACGACCCCGAGCTTGGGGATGGCGACGGCGGCCTCGCCCGTGCTCGGCCAGGCGAGCGGTGCGGGCGAGCCCGAGACCGACACGACGGGTCCCGCGCCCGGGGTGATCTCGGCACTGGGCAACGGCGCTCGAAGCCGCACCACCGCGACCAGGGCCACGGCGCCGACCAGCACCACGACGAGTGCGGCCACCAACCAGCGCCGTGGGTGCCAATGGCGCTCCGTGCCGGCGCTGGCGGCGCGCAGCTCGGCGCGGGTCTTTTTCGCGCCGAGCGTGGTCGCCTCGGCAACCGCAGTACCGGCCCCGGTCGGGCCCTCGGCAGCACCGCTTGACGACGAGGCGCCCCCGCCTGGCTCACCTTCTGCCGGCGTGGGCACTGAGACTGAGGCGTTCACAGGTGCGGCTAGTGACGGGCGTCGAACTCTTCGGTCGTCATGAGCACGGAGCGGGCCTTGGACCCTTCCGACGGTCCGACGACACCACGTTGTTCGAGGAGGTCCATCAACCGACCGGCGCGGGCGAAACCGACCCGCAACTTACGCTGGAGCATCGAGGTCGACCCGAGCTGGGAGCGCACGACCAGCTCCATGGCGACGGCCAGCAGCTCGTCATCGTCGTCCTCGGCGCCATGGGCGCCGGGCGAGGTGTCGACGGTGTCGATGCCGACCACCGGCTCGGGCACCCGACCCTGGCGCCGCCAGTGGGCCACGACCGCTCGAACCTCCTCTTCGGAGACCCACGGGCCCTGGAGGCGCCTCGGGATGTTCGACGAGGCGGTGAGCACCAACATGTCGCCCTTGCCGATCAACCGCTCGGCGCCGGGCTGGTCCAAGATGACCCGGCTGTCGGCGAGCGAGGAGACCGAGAACGCCATCCGGCTCGGAACGTTCGCCTTGATGACCCCGGTGATGACATCGACCGAGGGGCGCTGCGTGGCGAGCACCAGGTGGATGCCGACCGCCCGGGCCATCTGGGCGATGCGCACCACCGAATCTTCGACGTCACGAGCCGCCACCATCATCAGGTCGTTGAGCTCGTCGACGACGACGAGGATGAACGGGAGGCGTTCGACCGAGCTCACGGCCTCGTCGAGCTCTTCGATGTCGTCGTCGTCGGCCGCCTCGGCGTCGAACGGGGCCCCCGCCTCCCGCTTGACCTTGTCGGCCACGGCCTGGACCTGCTGGCGCACCGATGGCTCGAAGCGCGGCCCGAGGTCGCCGCGGTCGTACGCCTCGTTGAAGCCGGTGATGTCACGCACCCCGTACTCGGCCAAGAGGTCGTAGCGGCGCTCCATCTCCTTCACCGCCCAGGCGAGGGCGTTGGCCGCCTTCTTCGGGTCGACCACCACCGGGGTGAGGAGGTGGGGCAGCCCGTTGTACTGACCGAGCTCGACCCGCTTCGGGTCGACCAGGATCATGCGCACCTGGTCGGGCGTGGCCCGCATGAGGATCGAGGTGACGAGCGAGTTGATGCACGAGGATTTCCCCGCACCCGTGGCGCCCGAGATGAGCACGTGGGGCATCTCTGCCAGGTTGACCAGCACGGCGCGGCCGGCGATGTCGCGCCCGAGCGCCACCTCGAGCGGGTGGACGGCCGCGTCGGCCTCGTCGGAGGCGAGGATGTCGCCGAGAGAGACGAGCTGGCGCTGGCGGTTCGGCACCTCGACGCCGATGGCCGACTTCCCCGGGATGGGTGCGAGGATGCGCACGTCGGGCGACGCCATCGCATAGGCGATGTCCTTGGACAGGCTCGTGACCCTGGCCACCTTGACGCCGAGCCCGAGCTCGAGCTCGAAGCGGGTGACGGTCGGGCCGATCGTCCTCCCCACGAGGTGGGTGTCGACCCCGTGGGCGGCCAGCGCGCTGACCAGGGCCTCGCCGGCCGCGTCGACCAGCCGCTCGTCCTGGCGCTGCTGCTTCGAGCGGTGGAGCATCGACGGCGCGGGCAGGTGCCACTCCCCCACCGCCGGGCCGGGCCCGGTCTTCTTCTTGGCGGGAACCGCCGGTACGGCGCGCGGCGCGCGGGCCGGTACAGGCTCGGGGCCGAGGATCTCACCGGTGTCGTGGTCGACCCCGGGGGCTGCGGTGTCCTCGGGCGGGGTCCATGGCGGCTCCGCCTCGGCGGCCACCGGCGTCGGGGACTTCCCGTCAGTGTCCTCAGCCGCCGCGCCCGCACCCCACCAGCGCCCGAGGCTGCGTCCGACGAGGGCGCTCGCCCGAGCCGTGCCCCGGCCGAGGGCACGCAACGAGATGCCCGTCGCCAGCAGGACTGCCACGATGGCCACCACCACGAAGACGACCGCCGCCCCGGCGGTGCCGATCGCCCGCTCGAGGGAGTGGCCGACGGCCACACCGAGCACGCCGCCCGCCGCGCTCAGGTCGGCGTGCGACGAGGAGAAGGTGGGCGAGCCGCCGGCCAGCTCGGCAAGGCCCGAGACCGCCACGAGCCCGAGGACGCCGCCGAGCACCGTGCGGGTGGGATCGGGCCTCGTGCGCCCGGCGATGATCGCCGCACCGCCGAGCACGCACAGCGGCGGCACGATGTAGCGGCTCCAGCCGATCAGGTAGCCGAGGCCCGAGTCGACGCTGCGCCCGACCGGGCCGAGTGCGGCGCCGTAGACGGCGAGGCCGAGCAGGATCCCGACGGTGATGAGGCCGAGGGCCCACAGGTCGGCGGCGTGGGCGCCGAGCACGCCCGGGCCCGCGTCCTTGCCCGCCGGCGAAGCGCCTCTCGAGCCGCGCGCCGGCGTCGCGGCCTTCGAACGCTGCGTGGTTCGGCCCGACGAGCGCGTGCCCGACGAACCGCCTTTGGTTGTGACCACAGTGGGATCGAGGCTACTTGGGAGCTGTCATGGCGAGGGGGACGCCCCCGAAGCTGCGACGATGGGCTCGGCGGTGCCTGCCGGGGGTTCCTTGGCCGAGAGAAGGTGCGGCGCGTTCGAGCTCAAGCAGAGGCGAGCGAGCGCCACAGGGCCCGGTAGCTCGGGTAGGTGAGCGCCTCGGTGGCGTAACCGGCCCGCTCGAGCTCGGCGTGGAAGGCGGGCAGGTTCCGCCAGGGAATGCCCATGTCGACATGGTGGGCGAGGTGCCAGCCCGTGTTGTACGGCACGAGCCACGCACGGGCGAGGGGCGACTGACGCACGTTGTGCGTGGTCACGCGTCGGTCCTTGCTCGCCTCGAGACCACCGTGCTCGGCGATGGCCCGCAGCCGGTTGAGCACCCGCCACTGGGTCATCCACGGCAGCCACCACAGCACCGGGTAGATCCACCACCGTTCGGTGAGCGCGAAGGAAACCCCCCAGAGCACCACCTGGACGCCGAGGATCGACCACGCCTCCCGGCGGGCGAGCGGGTTGCGGGTCCCGCGCAGCAAGGCGGTGAAGTTCTTCCAGCCCGAGATGCCCACCGCATCGCGTACGAGGCGGCGCCGCAGCGCGGCCCGGGTGCAGGGGTAACCCCCGTAGAACGCCACGTCGGGCTCGGCGGGCCCGAACTCCTCGCGGTGGTGCGCGAAGTGGACACGCCGGTAGATGCCGATCGGCGTGAAGGCGGGATAGGCGATGAGCCATTTGCCGACCCAGTCGTTGGCCCTCTTGTTCGAGAACAAGAGGCGGTGGGCCGCCTCGTGCATCAAGATGGCGAATCGCACGTACACGGGTCCCATCACGACGAACGCCGCCACGTAACCGAATGGGTTGTTCCACCACACACTCGCGCCGACGAGGGCGATGACCACGAGCCAGAGGCTCGTGACCGTCCAGGCGTTGCGCAGGTTGTCGATGCGGCGGAAGGCCGGGCGCAGGTCGGGCCGGGCGATGCCGTTCGGCAGCAGCCGCTCGGTCGGCAGGACGTCGGGCCTGGCGTCGGGCGCTGCCACCATCGTCGAGGCCATCGGCCTATATTACGCCTCGGACGTCATCTGATGCAACAACGTAATGCACCGCAAGAGCGCAACGCGCCCCTCACCGCCCGCTCCGTGCTGGCGAGCACGCTGCTCGGCATGGAGCCCCCCGAGCTCCCGGTCGCCCAGCTGGTGCACACGGCAGGGCTCTTCGGCATCACCGAGAACACGGTGCGCGTCGCCCTTTCCCGCATGGCGGCTTCCGGGGAGGCGGTGACCGACGGCGCCGGGCGTTACCGGCTTGCCGGGCACCTCCTCGAGCGCCAACGGCGCCAGCGGGCGAGCCGGGCCGCCCAGACCACACCGTGGAACGGGACGTGGGACCTGGTCCTCGTGCGCGCGCCGAGCAGCTCCGCCGAAGCACGCAGCGCCCGCCGGCGCCTCTTCGCGCGGGCGCGCCTCGCCGAACTGCGTGAGGGATGCTGGTTGCGCCCGGCCAATCTCGAGCTGGCGCTCGAGGGCACGCCGGGGGCCGATCTGCTGGCCGGCTCCTTCGTGCCCGCCGGTGACGGTGCCGCCCTCGCCGCGCGCCTGTGGGACCTGCCGTGGTGGGCGGCGCGTGCCGAGACCCTGCGTCTCGAGCTCGCCGCCCTCGCACTCGGCGGGCCCGAGGACCTTGCCCCGGGCTTCGTGCTCTCCGCCGCCGTGCTGCGCCACTTCCAGGCCGATCCCCTGTTGCCCGACGGGCTCCTCGCCCCAGACTGGCCGGGGGCCGTGCTGCGTGCCGACTACGACGAGTGGGACGGGCGCTACCGCCGCCTGCTCGCACGCTGGAGCCGCGAGGGGCAGGCAAAATCTCGGGCCTAGGGCCTGGTGCGCGCCCCGGCGAAGGTCGCCTCGACGCCGCGGACGTCGCCGTCCCCGTCGGCGAGCACCTCCACGTCGACATAGCCGAGGCGCTCGAAGTCGTCCCCGAGTGCACCTGCCTGCCCGCCGCCGAGCTCGACCAGCAACGCACCGCCGGAGCGCAGGAACCGCCGTGCCCCGGCGAGCACCCGTCGCAGGACCACCGTGCCGCCGGACCCCCCGTCATAGGCGAGGGGGGTCTCGAACTCGAGGGTGTCGCGGGCGAGCTGGCCCAAAGCGTCCGTCGGCACATAGGGGACGACCCCGACAACCACGTCGGTGACGCCTTCGAAGGAAGGGGGCACCGGGTCGAAGAGGTCGCCCATGAAGGCCTCGACGCCGTTATGCCGGGCACAGGCCACCGAACGCGCATCGAGGTCCACCGCCACGACACGAGCGCTGGGTCGGGATGCGGCGAGCACGGCGGCGACCGCCCCCGTGCCCGTGCACAGGTCGATCGCCGCGCCGGCCTCGGGGAGACGCGCGACCGCGCGGCGCGCCAGGGGCTCGCTCTGCCAGCGGGGCACGTAGACGCCCGGATCGACCGCCAGCGCCATCCCGCAGAACGCGGCGGTCCCGGTGATCCAGGCGAGCGGCTCGCCGGTGAGGCGGCGGCCCACCATGGACTCGAGGAGCACGGCGTCGCGCCCGGCGCGCGCCACCAACTCACCGGCTTCCTCGTCGGCGGCCACGAACCCGGCGGCGGCAAGGCGGACGGCCAGGGCCCCGGCGTCGGCTGCCGGCGCTCGATGGCCGTGCTCAGGCAGTGATGCCCTCGGCGCCGTCGATGCTCGTCGCGTTCTTCTGCGCCCAGTAGTCGCGGATGCCCTCGCGGCCTTTGCGCTCCGACCAGTCGTCGAGCACGGCGCGATGCGCTTCGAAGCCCATGAGGGGCACGGCGTATCCGCACGAGTCGGCCACCCGCTCCACGTCGACGGTGATCACCGCCCGCACGCCCGGGCCATGCCCATCCTCGAAGTGCTCGGCGAGCGCGTCGAACCCCGGCTCGTCGAGCAAGGTGACCTGGCCACGCCCGTGCAGCCGCACGATGCGCGGCGGCCCCTCGAAGGCGCAGAACATGACCACGATCCGGCCGTTCTCCTTCAGGTGGGCGATTGTTTCCACACCCGAGCCGGTCTGGTCCAGGTAGGCGACACGGTGCGCCCCGAGCACAGCGAACTCGCGCCGGTTGCCCTTGGGCGAGCAATTCACGTGGCCGGAGGCGTCGAGCGGTGCGGTGGCCACGAAGAAGACAGGCTGGGTGACCAGCCACTGTGCAAGCCGCTCGTCGATCTGGTCGTACGTCCTTCCCATGCCCCCAGTGTCGCGCCGTCTCTCCCAAAGGCCGTCCAGCCACGGTGCAACCCCCTACGCTTGATGCCGTTGCCTCGCCCGGACCCGCCAGACAGGACGTCATGCCTGAACAAGCCACCACCACCTCGCCGCCGACCTCGAGCCTCCTCGAGCGGCTCCCCGGCGTCGCCGCCTGGACGCTCGAGGTCGACTCGACCGAGCACCTGACGCCCTCCATGTGCAGGGTGCGACTCCGCGGGGAGGGCCTGGCGTCGCTGCACTACGAGTCCGGCCAGGACGTGATGGTCTACGTCCCCACCGACACGGACCAGAACTTCCGGCGCCGCTACAGCATCCGGTACCTCGACCCCACCGAAGAGGTGCTCACGCTCGACATCTGCCTCCACGGCGACGGTCCCGGCGCCCGGTGGGCGGCGGGGGCCGTACCCGGCTCGACCGTCGAGATCATCGGGCCGAGGGGCAAGGTCACCCTCGACCCCGACGCCGACTGGCACATCTTCGCCGGCGATGAGGCCGCACTCCCCGCATTTTCCTCGATGCTCGAGGCGCTCGCCCCCGGGGCGCGGGCCATCGCCCTGTTCGAGGTGGGCGGCGCCGACGAGGTGGTGGAGGTGGCGGTACCCGACGGTGCCGACGTCACGATCGAGTGGCTCGGGCGAGAGGGGGCCGAGCCCGGCCGACCGGAGCTGCTCACCGGAGCGCTCGAGGCGGTGCCGCTCCCCGACGGCCGGGGCCACGCCTACCTCTCGGCCGAGCTGCGGGTCACCTCGGCTCTGCGCGCCGTCCTCCTCGGGCGAGGCCTCGGACCCGGGCAGCTCTCCCCGAAGCCCTACTGGCGCCGCGGCGTGGCGAACGCCGCCCACGGCGAACCACCGAAGGACTGAAGAGCCGCTCTCAGGGTCAACCCCGATAGCCGCCGGCGCCCATCGGGGTTCGCGAAGGGACATCCCCGATGTCCCCTCCGCGCCCCACCGGCCATGCTGACGGCATGGATCACCGCTGCAGACGCGCCCTCGGGCCCAACCCCTCGCAGAATTGCCGGTCGTCCTCGACATCGGCCTCGACATCGGCGCCGGCGTGGCACGCCGGGCGCACACCTGCTCGACTTGGTGCCTCGGGGCCGCCACGATGAGCGGCAGCGCACTGCAGCAACCCGGAGCGGAGGGACAGCACCACATGGCACTCGACGAGACGGTGGCGCCCGCACCCGTTGCCCTCGCCGCAGCCCGGGCCGTCGGGCTCGAGAAGACCTACGGCAAGGGCGACTCGGCGGTCCACGCGCTCGCCGGCATCACCGTCGAGTTCGGCCGGGGCGAGTTCACGGCGGTCATGGGGCCCTCGGGCTCGGGCAAGTCGACCCTCATGCACTGCATGGCGGGGCTCGACACGCCGAGTGCGGGCGCCACCTTCGTCGGCGACCAGGAGGTCAGCCGGCTCGACGAAGCCGGGCTGACCCGGCTCCGGCGCGACCGCATCGGCTTCGTCTTCCAGTCCTTCAACCTCGTCCCGACGTTGACCGCGCGCGAGAACATCCTGCTGCCCGTGGACCTGGCCGGGGCGAAGGTGGACGAGGACTGGTTCGACTTCCTCGTCGGCCAGCTCGGCATCGGTGACCGCCTCTCGCACCGCCCGACCGAGATGTCGGGGGGCCAACAGCAGCGGGTGGCGTGTGCCCGGGCCCTCATCCGCCGGCCCGACCTCGTCTTCGCCGACGAGCCCACCGGCAACCTCGACTCGAACGCCGCCGGCGAGATGCTCGGCTTCTTGCGGCACTCGGCGCGCGAGCTCGGCCAGTCCATCGTGATGGTCACCCACGACCCGCGCGGCGCCGCCTACGCCGGGCGCGTGGTCTTTCTGGCCGACGGCACGATCGTGGGCGACATGAGCGACCCGACCGCCGAGTCGGTCCTCGAGCAGATGAAGCAGCTCGGCACCTGAGATGTGGAAGGTCACCGTCAAGGGCATCCTCACCCACAAGCTGCGCCTCGCCCTCACGGGGCTCGCCATCGTGCTCGGCGTCACGTTCATCTCCGGCACCCTCGTGCTGACCGACACGTTGCACAACACCTTCACGAGCCTCTTCGGCAACGTGTACCAGCACGTCGACTTCCAGGTCCGCTCGAAGGCGGCCTTCACCTCGAACTCGGCGGGCGGTGGCGCGGTGCGGACCCCGGTCCCCGAGTCCGTCGCCGGCACCGTGCGCGCCGTGCCGGGCGTGGCCTACGCAGAAGGTTCGGTGAGCGGCTATGCCCAGTTCGTCGCCCCCGACGGCAAGGCCATCAGCACCGGTGGTGCACCCACCCTCGGCGTCTCGTTCGATCCCAACCCCGAGCTCTCCTCCTTGCGGGTGGTCGCCGGGCACGCGCCGGGCAGCACCCACGAGATCGCCATGGACGAAGGCACGGCCACCAAGTACCACTTCCACGTCGGTGAGCGGGTCGCGGTCTTGCTCACCGGGCGCCCTCAGACGTTCACCCTCTCGGGCATCGTGCGCTTCGGCTCGGCCGAGAACCTGGCAGGCGCCACCCTGGCGGTCTTCGACCTGCCGACGGCCCAGTCCGTGCTCGGCAAGGTCGGCCAGTACGACGCCATCGACGTCCTCGCCACCCCGGGGGCCGACAAGGCGGCCGTCGAGCGGGCCATCGCCCGGGCGCTCCCGCCGGGCACCGAGGTGGTCACCGGCCAGACCGTGGCCCAAGAGCAGTCGAACTCGATCAACCAGGGCCTCTCGTTCTTCTCGACCGCGCTGTTGGTGTTCGCCTTCATCTCGCTCTTCGTCGGCGGGTTCACGATCTTCAACACATTCTCGATCACCGTCGGCCAGCGGACCCGGGAGCTCGCACTCCTGCGCATCGTCGGGGCCAGCCGGCGCCAGGTCTTCCGATCGGTCCTGCTCGAGGCCGCCGTCTTGGGCGTCGTCGCCTCGATCGTCGGGCTCGGCCTCGGCGTGCTCGCCGCCATCGGCCTCGAGGCCCTCTTGAAGGGCTTCGGCATCACGCTGCCCGCCGGCCCGCTCGTGTTCTTGCCCCGCACGGTCGTCGTCGCCCTCGTGGTCGGGATCGGCGTCACGGTGGTCTCGGCCATCAGCCCGGCGCGGCGCGCCGTCGCCATCCCCCCGGTGGCCGCCCTGTCCGACCAGCACGAGGAGCAGGGCGAGTCCTCCCGGCGCCGGATCGCCGTCGGCGGCGTCATCGCCGCCGTCGGCGTCGCTGCCCTCGTGGTCGGGCTGAGCGAGCAGGCGATCGCGCTCGTCGGCATCGGGGCCGTCGCCATCTTTCTCGGCATCGGCATGCTCGCACCGGTAGTGGCCCGGCCGATGGCGAGCGTCCTCGGGCGCCCCCTGGCCCTCTTCGGCATCTCCGGCCGGCTCGGGCGGGAGAACTCCATGCGCAGCCCCCGGCGGACCGCCCAGACCTCGGCGGCCCTCATGGTCGGCCTCGCGCTCGTCTCGACCATCGCGGTCTTCGGCGCATCGCTGTCCAAGTCGGCCACGAGCAGCGTCGACGAGGCGATCAGTGCCGACTACATCATCACCGCCAGCGCGAGCGGCACCGGCGGCTTCAGCCAGTCGGTAGCCCCGGCGGCGGCGGTCAAGGGGGCGGCCGCGGTCTCGACCGTCTACGGGGGGGAGTTCGAGTTCGACGACGTCGTGTCGAATCTCACCGCGGTGTCCACCGAGCACCTGGCCGACACCGTGATCCTGCGGGTCGAGCAGGGGTCGGGCGCCCCCGCCCTGGCGGCGGGCGACCTGCTCATCGACACGACGACCGCCGCCACCAAGCATTTGTCGGTGGGCTCGAGCGTGGCCGTCACGTTCGCGAAGACCGGCAGCTCGACCATGAAGGTGGGGGGCATCTTCAAGCCCAATGCCCTCATCGGCAGCTATCTCGTCTCCGACGCGTACTTCCTGTCGCACTTCGATGACCCGCTGCCCGTCGCCGTGCTCGTGCGCAGCGCGCCGGGGGCGACCGGCGTTGGCGCCGCGCTCGACCGGGGCCTCAGGTCCTACCCAAACCTCCAGGTCCAGACCCGTGCGCAGTTCGAGCAGTCCCAACAGGCCCAGGTCAACCAGCTGCTCGGCCTCGTCTACGCGCTCTTGGCCCTGGCGGTGGTCATCGCGCTGATCGGGATCGTGAACACCTTGATGCTCTCGGTGTTCGAGCGGACCCACGAGATCGGCCTGCTGCGTGCCGTCGGGATGCGGCGCCGCCAGGTGCGCGCCATGATCCGCTCGGAGGCGGTCATCCTCGCCCTCTTCGGGGCGATCATCGGGGTGGTCATCGGGACGGGGCTCGGGGTAGCCTTCGCCGACTCCTTGCAGCAGCAGGGCATCACCGACCTGGTGATCCCCGTCGCGAGCCTGGTCGTGTTCCTGGTCCTCTCCGGACTCCTCGGCCTCGGGGCGGCCAGCTGGCCGGCGCGCCGCGCAGCCAGGCTGGACGTGCTCGCCGCCATCTCGGCGGAATGAGCTCGGTCAGACGACCATGATGACCGGGACGATCATCGGCCGGCGCCGGGTCTTATCGCCCACGAACTTGCCCAGCGCCTTGCGGGCGTGGCGGCTCAGGACCTCGACGTCATGGGCCCCGTCGACCATCGCCTTGTTGAGCGCGTCGGCGACCAACTGGCTCGCCTCTTCGAGCAGACCCTCAGCCTCGGGCGCGTGCACCCAGCCACGGGTGGTGATCTGGGGCATCCCCGAGAGCTTGTGCTCGTGGAGGTCGACGGTGGCGACCACCATCACGACGCCCTCTTCGGCCAGCACCCGACGGTCGCGCAGCACCCCGTGGCTGACGTCGCCGACCGTGCCGTCGACGTAGAGGTAGCCGGCGGGGACCTCGCCGTCTCGGTGGATGCCCGCCGCGTCCAGCCGGACGGTGTCGCCGTCCTCGCAGAGCAGCACCTGGTCGACCGCCACACCCATGCCCGTCGCCAGGCGGGCATGGTGGACCATGTGGCGGTACTCGCCGTGGACGGGGATGAAGCAGTCGGGCTTCGCCACCGAGATGAGGGTCTGCAGCTCGCCCTGCCGGGCGTGCCCGCTCACGTGGACGGCCTCGGCCCCCGAGTGGATGACGTCGGCGCCGCGCCGGTAGAGCTCGTCGATGACGCGGCCGACCGACCACTCGTTGCCCGGGATCGGGTGGGCACTGATGATCACCACGTCGTCGCGCTCGATCGAGAGCCGCTTGTTGTCGCCGGTCGCCATGAGGCTGAGGGCCGACATCGGTTCGCCCTGGGAGCCGGTCGAGATCACGCAGATCTTCCCGTCGGCCAGCTTGTCGATCGTCGAGATGTCGACGAGCGTGTTGTCGGGCACGTGGAGGATGCCGAGCTTCATCGCCAGCTCCACGTTCTTGCCCATGGAGCGCCCGAGGGTCGCCACCTTGCGGCCCGAGGCCACCGCCGCGTCGATGATCTGCTGGACGCGGTGCACGTGGCTGGCGAAGCAGGCCACGATGATCCGCTTGTCGGGCTTGGAGAGGAACACCCGGCGCAAGACGATGCCGACGGTCGACTCCGACGCGGTGTAACCAGGCTCCTCGGCGTTGGTCGAGTCCGACAGCAAGAGGCGGATGCCCTGTTCCTCGGCGATGGCGCCGATGCGGGCCAGGTCGGTCCGCCGGCCGTCGACCGGCTGGAGGTCCAGCTTGAAGTCACCCGAGTGCAGGATCACGCCCTGGGGCGTGTGGAAGGCGAGGGCGAAGGCGTTGGGCACCGAGTGGGTGACCGGGATGAACTCCACGTCGCAGGGTCCGATGCGCCGGCGCTCGCCGTCGGCCACGGCGATGAGCTGGGTCCGATCCAGCAGGCCCGCCTCTTCGATCCGGTTGCGGGCGAGCCCGATGGTGAGCTCGGAGCCGTAGATAGGCACCGACAGGTCACGCAAGAGGAAGGCGAGGCCGCCGGTGTGGTCTTCGTGGCCGTGGGTGAGCACGACGCCGTCGACGCGCTCGGCGTTCTCGTGGAGGTAGGAGAAGTCCGGCAGCACGAGGTCCACGCCGGGCATGTCGGGCTCGGGGAACATGATCCCGCAGTCGAGGACCAGGATCCGGCCGTCCACCTCGATGCAGGCGCAGTTGCGCCCGATCTCGCCGAGGCCGCCCAAGAACACGACGCGCACCGACGAGGCGGGGCCCCCGGTGCGATTGGCGGCCGCGGAAGCGGCGGGGGCCGGTGTGCCGGCCGCCTGGGCCTTGGGCTTCTTCGATCGCCGTGGGCGCGACGAGCCGCCGTCGCCCTTGTTGTCACGCGGCGGGCGTGCGCCTTGTCGTTGACCCCCGGACTCAGGCAACGAGCTGGCCCAGCCGGATGAGCAGGCGGCGCGCCTCGCCGTCGAGCTCTGGCGGTGCGGCGCCCATGGGGCCGCGACACTGGCCGACCCGCAGCCCGAGCGCCCGGCAGGCAGCCTTGGCCGGCAGGGGGTTCGGGAACTGCTCGGTCGATTCGAACGCGTACGACTCGAGGAGGTGGGCGTTCACGTGCCTGGCTCGTTCATGGTCACCTTCTTTGAATGCGGCCACCACCTCGCCGAGCTCGCGCCCGACCCAGTGCGAGGCCACGCTGATCACGCCGAGCGCGCCGACCGAAAGGAGGGGCAGGGTCATGGCGTCGTCGCCGCTGTAGACCTCGAAGCCCGGGGGTGCTGCGGCGATGACCCCGGCGGTGTCGGTCACGTGACCGGCTGCGTCCTTAAGGGCCACGATGTTGGCGACGTCGCCCGCCAGGCGCAGCAGCGTCGACGCGGCGATGCGCCGGCCGGTGCGCACCGGGATGTCGTAGAGGACGACCGGCAGGTCGGTCGCCGACGCCACCGCCGAGAAGTGCCCGTAGAGGGCGTCTTGGGAGGGGCGGTTGTAGTACGGGGTGACGCACAAGATGCCGTCGACGCCGGTGTCGCTGGCCGCCTTGGTCAGCTCGACCGAGTGGCGGGTGTCGTTCGAGCCCGACCCCGCCAGCACCGGGACGGTCACCGCCTCGGCGACGGCCCGCCACAGGGCGAGGCGCTCGTCGTCGGAGAGCACCGGGCCCTCACCGGTCGTCCCGGCAAGCACCAGGCCGTCGGAGCCGTGCTCGCAGAGCCACCGGGCGAGGGCGACTGCCGCGTCGAGGTCGAGCTCGCCGTGCTCGTCGAAGGGGGTCACCATGGCGGTCAGCACCGCGCCGAACCGGGGTGTGGGCGCGTCCGGGGTCATCGCGGCCACGCTACCAGGGGCCTCTGCACGCACCGGGCAGCGGGGCCCGACGCCCTCAGGCCACGCCGCGCTCGGCCGGCGAGCCGTCGGCGAAGGCGTCCGCCTCCTCGGTGGCGTCGGCCCAGTCCTCGAACTCGATGACGCCGAGCTCGGTGAACTTCTTGCGCAGCCAACCGTCGGCGGCGTCGAGCAGGCCCAGCTTCTTCACGTTCGGCACGATCTTGGAGAACAGCAGGATCTGGAACTCGTCGCGCTCGGGGCCCTGGCGGATCACCGAGATGGCGTCCTTGGCCGGGACGCCCATGCGCTCCCAGACCTCTTGGAGCTGCATGCGGTCGCGCATGCGCACCGCCGCCTCGAAGGCGAACTCCTGGCGCTCACGCAGCTCGGCCGCGCTCAGCTCCTGGTAGTAGTCCTGCAGGCTGAGGACCCCGAAGGCCACGTGGCGCGCCTCGTCGGCCATCACGTAGCGCAGCAGCTTCTTCAAGAGCGGCTCGGGCGTGAGGGCGTGCATGAACCCGAAAGCGGCGAGGGCGAGCCCCTCGACCATGATCTGCATGCCGAGGTACGTCATGTCCCAGCGCGAGTCGGCGATGATGTCGTCGAGCAGGAGCCCGAGATGGGCGTTCACCGGGTAGTGGCCCGAGAGCTTCTCGTCTAAGTACTTGGAGAAGACCTCGACGTGGCGCGCCTCATCGACCACCTGGGTGGCGGCGTAGTACTTGGCGTCGATCCACGGCACGGTTTCCACGATCTTGGCCGTACACAGCAGCGCACCCTGCTCGCCGTGCATGAACTGGGAGAGCATCCAGTTCTGCTGCTCGATGCCGAACTGCATCCACTCCTTGTCGCCCCACTTCTCCAAAACGGTGCCCTCGAGGGAGGTGTTGCCCCAGCGGTTCTGCTCTTGGGGGGACTCGGCGGCGGCGATCACCAGGGCCTCCTGGTCGACCGGCGTCTCCCACGGCAGGTCGGTCTGCCCGTTCCACTGGCCCCGCTTGGCCTTCTCGTAGAGCTTGTCGAGTTTCGGCCTCGCACCCTTCGTGTAGTCCCAGGTGAACTCCGCCTCGCAGTTGTCCTTCACCCGGTGGCGGCCGTCGGCCTCTTGGGCCCCCACCACCGAGAAGATCGTCTCGAGGTCGTTGATGTCCTCGCGCCCGATCAGGTCCGTGTTCGAGCGCATCTCGGTCGGCTCGTCGATGGTGGTCATGGTCTCCCCTTCGGGACTCGGTGCTGTGTGCGGTCGGTGCCGCTCAGGGCGGGTGCTGCGGTTGCTGCGGTCATGGTGCGGGGTCGCCGAGCGCGCCCAGGGCGACGACGCCGGGTAGCACGAAGGTGGCGACGAGGCGCCGGGTCTGGCCGGCGTCGGCGAGGTCGAAGCCCTGCGAGGGCGAGAGCAGGTAGGAGATGACGATGCGCACCGCCCACTCGGCGGCGCGCGAGGCCTCGTCGGGGCCGAGCCAGCGGGCGAAGAACGGTGCGGCGAAGTCCGACGCTACGCGCAAGAGCCCGTCGAGCTTGGCGAACGAGAGGCGGGCGAGGACCACGCCGGGCTCGTCGGCGAGCAGGCGGGCGAGCGGCTCGTGGGAGCGCAGGCGGGCGGCTGCCTCGACCATGCCGGCCACGAGGACGTCTTCGAGGTCGTCGGCCTCGCCCATGGTCACCGCCAGCGCGGAGAAGAACCGGGCCACCTCGGTCTCGACGACGCCGGCAAGGACGGCGTCCTTCCCGCCGGGGAAGGTCCGATACAGCGTGGCCCTCGAGATACCCGCTTCTCTCGCGATGTCGTCCGCGGTCGTCTTCTGCAGGCCCTGGGCACCGATGCAGCGCAGCGCCGCATCGACGATCCGCACCCGCTGGGAGCTGCGGTCGTCGCCGCCGAGACGGACCACCCTGGCGACGGCGGGCTCGTGGGCGCCCTCAGGGCGGGCGCCGTCCATCAGACGCAGGGAGGCGGCCACAGATGCGACACTATGGCACGATCTGTCTCAATGTCAACGACCCGCGGGATTCAGCGAACCGGGGCCGGCGCGATCCCCGCCAGCAGCTCGACGCGCACGAGGCGGGCCAGCTGGGCGGGGTCGGCGAGGTCCCAGCGACCCGGGGACGTGATGTGCGAGAGCGCCATGCGGGCGAGGAAGTCGGCCGCCTCGGCCACATCGACGCCCGGGGCGAGCTCGTGGCGCTCCAGGTAGGGCACCAAGAACTCGGCGATCGCCCCGAGGATCTGGGAGCCCTCGATGGTGAGGGTCGGCTCGAGCAGCTCGGGCTCGGTGGCGAGGATGCGCTGGAGAACGGCGTGGCCGACCACGGCCTGGTGGGCGAACCCGATCCCACGCTCCAAGACCTCCTCGAGCGAGGCGGCGTCTCGGACCTCGTCGTAGAGCCGGTCGAAGAAGCGGGCGAACTCGAAGCCGACGACCGCGGCGATGAGCTCGTCGCGCCCGCCGGGGAAGTACCGGTAGAGCGTGGCGCGCGAGACCCCCGCCTCGCGTGCCGCGTCCTCGACCGTCGTCTTGGCGATCCCCCAGCGGTCCACGCACGCAAAGGTGGCCTCGAGGATCCGCTCGGACATGGCCTCGGCGTGGACGGCGCGGGCCTCCTCCCCCGCCACCGAGCTGGCGTCCCGGCCGCCGGGCATGCTCAGAAGCCGAGGAGCGGGTCGAGCCCGATGGTGAGCCCGGGACGCCCGCCCACCTCTCGCACCGCGAGCAGCACGCCGGCCATGAACGAGGTGCGGTCGTAGGAGTCGTGGCGGATGGTCAGGCTCTGGCCCAACGAGCCGAAGACGACCTCCTCGTGGGCGATGAGGCCCGGCAGGCGCACCGAGTGGATGTGCACGCCGCCCGCACCGACCGCACCCCGAGCGCCGTCGGCCACGAGGTCGGTGGTGGGGTCCGGGGGCAGCGGTGCGGCGCCGGCGGCGGCCCGGGCGGCCCCGATCCGCTCGGCGGTGCGCATGGCCGTCCCCGAGGGGGCGTCGCGCTTGGCGTCATGGTGCAGCTCGATCACCTCGACGCCCTCCATGAAGGGGGCGGCGAGCTCGCAGAAGCGCATGAGCAGTACCGCACCGATGGCGAAGTTCGCAGCGATCAGCGCGTTGGCGCTCGACTCGGCGAACTCGGCGGCGGCCTTCTCCCGGTCCTCGGGCCCGAGGCCCGAGGTGCCGACCACCGCGTGCACGCCGTTGGCGGCGCACCACGAGAGCGTGGCGCGTGCGGTGGCTGCGTCGGTGAAGTCCACGGCCACGTCCACGCCGCGCTCGGCCAGCTCTTCGATGTGGCTCGAGACTTGCAGCGCGTTGACGTCCACCCCGACGACCTGGCGCAGGTCGATGCCCGCCATACGCACATCGACGGCGCAGGCCAGCTCCATGTCCGGCGCACCGAGCACCGCCCGGCACACCTCTTGGCCCATCCGCCCCGCGGCGCCGATCACCCCTACGCGCACCATCGCAGCACCCTACTGTTCGTCGCGCGCGCCGAGCGGACCACCCTTGCGGCGACGCCGGACGAGGGCCCCCGCGGCCACGGCCACCAGCCCGAGGGCCCCGATGCCCGAGAGGGCGAGCCCCGAGCTCGTGCCCTTGGCCCGGTAGAGGAAGGTGATGGTCCAGCTGCCCGCCGGCACCCGGACCGACTGGATGAGGCCGTGGGCCTCGACAGGGAGCGAGCGTGTGCGTCCTGACGCACTGACGGCCTCGACGCGCCACCCGTCGAGGTAGGCCTCGCTGCGCACCACGGTTAACGGGGACGGGGCGCGCACGGCGTCGGTCTCCGAGCCCCAGTCGGTGGCCGAGACCTGGCGCACCGATGCCCCGGGGGCAGCGGCAGCGAGCCAGACCGGCGGGCGCACGAGGCGCTGGCGGAACACGGCGTACTGGTTCCAGCTGGGCGTGCTCGACCACCCGGCCTGGCCCAGGGCGTCTTGGAGTTCGCCGTCGAGCGAGTAGCTGCGCTGCCCCGCACTCACCGTCGACTGGTCGCTGACCGAGCGCGCCGCCCCGGTGACCACCAGGCCGATGGCCACGCTCGGCGCCGTGAAGTGCACCGACCAACCGTCCTTCACCCGGACCACGGTCACGGGCGGGTGGGCGATGGCGCCGCCGGGCCGCACCACGGCGACGGCGAGCGAGCCCGTGCCCCTCCCCTGGTGGGTGAGGTGGGCCGAGGTGAGCTCGAGCGTCTGGCCCAGCCAGAACGTCCGCTGGTGGGCGGTCCCCGGTCGGGGCGCCCCCGGGCAGCTCTCGGGTGGCGACGGCGGCGCGGCGCGGCCCTGGGAACCGATCACCCCATCGGGCCGGAGGAGCGGGGCGACGAACTCAGGCAGGGTCAGCAGCGTGGCCAGGCGCAGCTGGGTGAAGACGCCGCGCTCGAGAGCGCACGAGTCGAGGTCGTCGAGCGTGTGCGCGCCGGTCACCGTCCCGTAGTTGCCCGCCACGAGGGCGCTGTAGCCGTTCACGCTGGTGGCCCGGTTGAAGACGTTGAGGTCGGGCTGGCCGATCTGGGTCAGCTCGTCGCTGTTGGTGGCGCTCGTGTCGTAGATCCCGAAGCGCCCGTTCGTGCCGAGCACCGCTGCCGAGAGGTCCGGGGAGGGCGTCACGGTCACCTGTCCGGGCGTGAGACCCGTCGAGGCGACCGCGGTGAAGACCAGCAGGTCGATGCCGACGAAGGCGCCGAGCAGGCGGCGCCGCGCCCGGGGCCCGATGCGCCGCCATGAGACGAGCAGGACGATCGCCCCGGCCGCGACGGCGAGCTGCAACCACAGCCACGGTCGGAGCGGCACGCCGAGCCCCGCCGTCCACGGCGCCACCCCGAAGGCGGTCTCGAAGGTGACCGGGATCGCAATGGCGGCGATGCACGTGAGGGCGGCCGCAATCGGCGGGAAGGCCGTCACCCAGCGCCGCCACCCGTCGAGCGCGGCGGCGGCCGTGTCCCCCCCGAGCAGGCGGTCGGCCCAAAAGCCGAGCAGGGCAGCCATGCCGAGGGAAGCGATGCCGAGGTTGCGGCTCTGGAGTCGGGTCCGGTCGAAGAAGGGGATGTGGCCGAAGAGCCCGCCGAGCGGGGTGTACTCGCCGAAGGCGGCGAGGATGCCCACCACGGTGAGGAACAGCCAGAACCACAGGTCCGCCGAGCGCTCGTCGCGGCGGCGCCCGAAGGCCACCGTGGCGCACGCGACGACCGCGCACAGCGGGAGGAGGCCGACGTAGGCGGTGACCTCGGGCAGGTTGTAGGTGTTGAAGAAGGCCGGCTGGTGCAAGATCCCGTCGCCGCCGAAGATGTCGGGCACGAGCAGCAGCACCGACCAGCTGGGCTTGAAGGACCCAGACCCGAAGAAGCTGTAGCCCTCGACGGCTCGTTGGGAGGCGTCGATGAAGCTGAGGCCGGGCAACAGCTGCATGGCGGCGAGTAGGCCGCCCCAGATGCCGCCCAGCACACTCCAGGCGAGGTAGACGCCGCGCTGGCGCCATGTGACCGCCACGTCGTAGCGGCGCAGCACCTGCCACGCCACCACCACGAGGGCGACCAGCTCGGCGGTGGCGATGCTCCGGGGCTCGCCGGTGAGCAGCATCATGGCGAGGGTCACCGCCAGCAGCACCACCCACGGCCACGCCGAGCCACGACGCGCCGGGACCGTGCCGCGCGGCCCGGTGTCGAAGACCTGCCAGGAGAGGCGCAGCTGGGCGAGCACCATGAAGGGGATCCAACCCCAGCCCTGGATGATCGGCAGGTGGACCATCTGGCCGGCCATCGGGCCGCCGAAGGCGTAGGTGGCGGCGGCGAGCAGGCAGGCGAGGCGGGCGAGGCGGTACTGGCGCAAGAGCGCGTAGACACCGATCGCCGCCGCCCAGTAGGCGAGGAGGAGGTTCATCACCCAGGCGGCCACCGGGGCGAAGACGATGAACAGGGCCGTGAAGGGGTAGAACGACCCGGCGTTGAGGCCGCCGAGGAGGGGCGAGCCCGACCAGATGTACTTGTTCCACAGCGGGAGGTGCCCCTCGGCCATGAGCCGGCCCGACAGGGCGCGCAGCGGGAAGTTCTGGAGCAGGTTGTCACCGGCGATCGCCGGGTACCCGAAGAGGGCGGGCACCACGAACACCACGAGGGGGATGGCGACGAGGATCCCGACGCAGCGCACGTCGGGGTGGCGCCACCAATGAGCTGCGCGCCGTGACGGGGGTGCCGGCGTCTCGTCGAGCACCGACTCGACGGCCGGCGTCGTGGCCTCCATTGGGTCCCTCAGGCTCGCTTGGCCACCGGGACCCCGGCCGTGCGTGCTGCGCCCGCGAACCGGGTGGCGTCGAACGGGCCGACCACCGAGAGGGTCTTGTCGGCGGCGGCGAGTTCCTCGGCTGCCGCCTGGACGTCGTCCGGGCTGACCGTCTCGACCTTTGCCACGATGTCGTCGATGCTGCGCACCTCGCCGTGGAGCAGCAGCGAGCTGCCGAGCCGGCTCATACGCGCGCCCGAGTCCTCGCCCGAGAGCAGCGCCTCGGCGCGCAGGTTGCCCTTGGCGATCGCCATCTCACGCTCGGAGAGGCCGTCGCGCGCCAAGAGGTCGAACTCGGCGGTCACGATGTCGAGCACCTCGTCGGCATTCTGCGGCGACGTGCCGGCCACGACGGCGAGGGTGCCGGTGTCGTCATAGGTGGCGCGCTCGGACCACACCGAGTACGCGAGGCCGCGCTGCTCCCTGATCTTTTGGAACAGGCGGCTCGAGAGCCCGCCGCCCAGGGTCTGGTTGAGCACGGCGCTCGCCCACCGGCGCTCGTCGTGGCGCGAGGCGGAGCGGGCGCCGAGCACGAGGTGGGCCTGCTCGGTGGGCCGGCTGGCGGTGCGGAGCGGCTCGGCCCGGAGCGCCGGTGCGCTGCGTGGCGGCGCGACGCCACCGGCAGTGCCCCGGAAGCGCGACTCCACCTCGGCGGCGACCTGGTCGTGGTGGCAGTCCCCGGCGACGGCCACGACGATGTTCTCCGGTCGGTAGTGGCGCTCGAAGAAGGCACGGATCTGGTCTGCTCCGAGCTGGCCGACGCTCTCTGCGGTGCCGAGGGTGTCGCGCCCGAGCGGATGGCCCGGGAACAGCCCCTCCATCCACTGCTCGGCGGCGAGGTCTGACGGCTCGTCGGCGTGCATCAGGATCTCGTCCAAGATGACGTCGCGCTCGGCATCGACGTCGGAGGGCCGCAGGGCCGGGTCCCACATGATGTCCGAGAGGATGTCGAGGCCGAGGGGGAGGTGCTCCGCCAGCAGGCGGATGTAGAAGGTCGTGTACTCCTTCGTGGTGAAGGCGTTGCAGTCCCCACCTACTTCATCGAGGGCCTCGGCGATGGCCTCGGCCGAGCGCTGCTCGGTGCCCTTGAACAAGAGGTGCTCGAGGAAGTGGGAGGCACCGGCCAGCTCGTCGGGCTCATCGCGCGAACCCGCACCCACCCAGAAGCCGACCGACACCGAGCGGACATCCGCCATGGTCTCGGTGACCAGGCGGATGCCGCAGGGCAGGACCTCGATGGTGCTGTGAGCCGTGGTGCCCGGGCGAGTCAACGGCGCCTGGAGCGCCCACGCGAGCGGCGGCGGTCGTCGCCGCCGCCGCCGCGACTGTCGTCGGGCCCGGCGACCGCGCCGGGCCCGAGGTCGCCGAGGTCGGCGACGAGCTCGGCCTCGAAGGCGTCCTCGAAGGACACGACGGCCGGTCCGCCGGCTGCGCCATTCTCCGGGCCCGAGCTGCGGCCGTTGGTCGGCTCGCGGCGCTCGGCCAGTCGGTTCTCGCTCGGGCGCTCCGAGCGACCGGTGGGCGCGTCCGCCGGCTCGACCTCGGGAGCGTTGGCCAGCGAGAGGCTGACTTTCCCCTGCGGGTCGATGTCGTCGACGCGCACCTCGATGTCCTGTCCGAGGGAGAGCACGTCTTCGACTGCGCCCACGCGCTTGCCGCCGGCGAGCGGCGAGAGCTTCGAGATGTGCAGCAGGCCGTCACGGCCGGGCAGGACGCTCACGAACGCACCGAACTTGGTGAGGTTCACGACCTTGCCGGCGTAGACGGCACCGACCTCCGCGCTCGGCGGGTCCAAGATGAGCGAGATCCGCCGGCGGGCCTCTTCGACGGCGTGGCCGTCCTTGGCCCCGATGGTGACCGTGCCGACCATGCCGTCGTCGTCGACCGCGATGTCGGCGCCGGTCTCCTGCTGGAGGGTATTGATGACCTTGCCCTTGGGCCCGATGACCTCGCCGATCTTGTCGATGGGGATCTCCATCGACACGATCTTCGGCGCCGAGTCGGCAACTGCGGTGCGGGGCTCGGCGATGGTGGCGGTCATGACGTCGAGGATCTGCAGGCGTGCCTGCTTCGCCTGGTGCAGCGCCTCCTTCAGTACCTCGGACGGGAGCCCGGCGATCTTGGTGTCGAGCTGGAGCGCGGTGACGGCCTCGGAGGTGCCGGCCACCTTGAAGTCCATGTCACCGAAAGCGTCCTCAGAGCCCAAGATGTCGGTCAGCGTCACGTACTGGCCACCGTCGAAGACGAGGCCCATGGCGATGCCCGCCACCGGCGCCTTGATCGGTACGCCGGCCGCCATCAGCGACAGGGTCGAGCCGCAGACCGACGCCATCGAGGTGGAGCCGTTCGAGGCGAGCACGTCGGAGACGAGGCGCAGCGTGTAGGGGAACTCCTCTTGGGAGGGCACCACCGGCAGCAGGGCGCGCTCGGCGAGGAGCCCGTGGCCGATCTCACGGCGCTTGGGGCCACGCATGAAGCCCGTCTCCCCCGTCGAGAACGGCGGGAAGTTGTAGTGGTGCATGTAGCGCTTGGTGTCGTCGGGGCTGATCGTGTCGAGCAGCTGGTTCATGCGGGGCATCCCGAGGGTGGTCACGTTGACGACCTGGGTCTCGCCACGCTGGAACAGCGCCGAGCCGTGGGCGGTCGGGAACAGGTCGACCTCGGCCGAGAGGGGTCGGATGTCCGACGTGGTGCGCCCGTCGATGCGCAGGCCCTCTTCGACGATGCGCTGGCGGACCAGCTTCTTCGTGAGCGAACGGACCGCAGCCTTGATCTCGCGCTCGCGGCCCTCGAACTCGGTGCCGAGGGTGGCGGTGATCGATGCGGTCGCCTCGTCGATGGCCGCATTGCGCTCGGCCTTGGCCACGATGGTGTTGGCGGCGGCAACGGCGCTCGTGCCCACCTCTTCGACCCGGGCGTAGACATCGTCGCCGTAGTCACTGAAGGTGGTGAAGTCGATCGTGGTGATCGGGCCGCGGGCGGCCTCGTAGGCGGCCACCAGCTGGCGCTGCAGCACGATGGACTCGCGGATCCAGGTCTTGGCGGCCTCGAGGCCCTCGGCCAGGACGTCCTCGGTCACCTTGGGTGCGCCGGCCTCGTAGTACTCCCACGAGCGCTCGGTCCCGCCGGCCTCGACCATCATGATGGCGATCTCGGCGTCGTCGTCGTCGGACAGTGCCCGGCCGGCGACCACCAGCTCGAAGGTCGACTCGTCACCCTCTTGGTACGTGGCGTGCGGCAACCAGGTCCCATCCGCCGAGTAGGCGATGCGCACGGCGCCGATGGGGCCGTCGAAGGGGATGCCCGAGAGCATGAGGGCAGCCGACGCCGCGTTGATGGCGAGCACGTCGTGGGGGTTCACCTGGTCGGCGCCGAAGATGGTGCCGACGACGTGGACCTCGTTGCGGAAGCCCTTCGGGAACGACGGGCGCAGGGGTCGGTCGATGAGCCGGCAGGTCAGGATGGCCTGGTCGGAGGACTTGCCCTCACGACGGAAGAACGACCCGGGGATCTTGCCGGCGGCGTAGGCGCGCTCTTCGATGTCGACGGTGAGGGGGAAGAAGTCCGTCCCCTCGCGCACTGAGCGTGCGGCTGTCGCCGTGGCCAGGAGGATGGTGTCGCCGATGCGGGCGACCACGGCCCCGTCGGCGAGTTGGGCCAGCTTGCCGGCCTCGAATGAAATGCTTCGGTCGGTGCCACTGATCGGGCCCGACACGGAGATGGCGTCAGCCATGGTGCTCCTTCGGTTTCAGGGGCACCTGCTGCCGGATCCCAGTGGTCGACCACCTCTTCTGCTGCGTGCAGTGCGCCCCTGGTGAGGGGGCCTGCACCCGCTGAAGGTGACCGGCGACTGGCAACCGACTTCCCATGGTGCCCGTTTCTTGTGCAACCGCCCGGCCGAGGGGCCGGGCGGAGGTAGTGCGGAGGGCTTATCGGCGGATGCCGAGGCGCCCAATGATGCTGCGGTATCGCTCGACGTCGTTCTCACGGACGTAGTCGAGAAGGCGACGGCGCCGCCCGATGAGCTTCATGAGCCCACGGCGGGTGTGATGATCACCCTTGTGGGTCTTGAGATGCTCCGTGAGGTGCGAGATGCGGTCGCTCAGAAGCGCGATCTGGACCTCGGACGAGCCGGTGTCGCTGTCGTGGTGCCGGTACTCGGCGATGATGGCCTGCTTTTCGGGCATGTACAGAGAAACCTTTGGAACGCTCGGGGCCTGGCACGCCGTGGGCGGGGCGCTTTCGCGCAACACTCCACCGGAGATGATCGGCGGTTCGTCTACCAGCCGGGGACCCGCCCCGACCGGGTCAAACGATAGCAGGTGGGCGCCCCGCTGTCACCGATCGGGCGCCCGTCGCCAAATTCCCGCCGGGACCGCGGGCGAGCTCAGTTGCCCGGCAACAGGGCGACTTTGCCCGCCAACTCGCCGCGTGCCACGCGACAGAGCACGTCAACCGCCTCGTCGAGCGGCCGGCGCTCGGGCGCGACCGGCGAGAAGCGCCCCTTCGCCGCCCCCTCGAGGACCTCGGCGCTGACCAGGGGACCCTCTTCGGGGTGATGGAGCAGCCAGCCGCCCCATTCGATGCCGATCACGGTCCGACTGTTGAGCAGCACCAGGTTGAGGGGGACCCTCGGGATCGCTCCCCCGGCAAAGCCGATCACGTGGTAGCGGCCGGCGAAGCCCAAGGCTCGAAGGGCCGGCTCGGCCGCCGGGCCGCCGACCGGGTCGACCACGACGTCGACGCCGCCACCGGAGAGCTCCCTCGCACGCGCCTTGATGTCCTCGGCCCGGCTGTCGATGGTGGCGAGCGCACCGGCGGCGACGGCCGCCTCGCGCTTGGCCGGGCTCGAGGCCGCCGCGATCACCCGGGCCCCGAGGGACGTGGCGACATCGACGGCGGCGAGGCCGACGCCGCCGCCCGCGCCGAGCACGAGCACCCACTCCCCCTCTTGGAGCGTGTCTCTGCGGGTGAGGGCGAAGACCGCCGTCGAGTAGCTCTGCAGCACGGTGGCGGCGACCGCCGTGTCGAGGGCCGGGTCGAGGGCGAGCGCCGCTCCCGAGGCGACCACGGCGCGCTCGGCGAACCCGCCGGTCCACGCCGACACCACCACCCGCTCGCCGAGGCGCTCCTCGGGGACCCCCTCGCCGACGGCGAGGATGCGCCCGGCGAACTCGGAGCCGGGGACATAGGGCAGGGGCGGCGCAAACTGGTAGCCCCCGGTCAGTATCACGGTGTCGACGAAATTGACGCCCGCCGCCTCGACGTCGACGAGCACCTGCCCGGGGCCGGCCTCGGGCTCGTCGACGTCTCGGACCGCCAGGTCCTCAAGTGGGCCAAAGGTCTCGCAGAGCAGGGCGCGCACCGAGCGAGTGTCGCAGGTCCTCGGCCGGCGCGCCGGTGCACCCGCTGCCACAGCGGGCGGAGGGCGCCCAGCAGGGCTAGCGGGTGGGGCCGCCGAGCAGGGAGCGGGTGGCGGCGACGTCGCGTCCCATCTGCTCGATGAGGGCGTCGACCGAGTCGAACCGGCGCTCCTCGCGCAGGTGCTCGACGAAGGAGACACGGGCGTGCTGCCCGTAGAGGTCGCCCTCGAAGTCGAGGAGGTACGCCTCGACGAGCGATTCGGTGGCCTGCGCGTAGAAGGTCGGGCGGCGCCCGACCGAGATCGCGGCCGTGTGCACCGTGCCCGAGGCGTCCTCGTAGTGGCCGGCGTAGATGCCGTCGGCGGGCACCGCGATAGCGGCGGGCACCATGACGTTGGCCGTCGGATAGCCGAGCTCGGGGCCGCCCCGGCCGTCGCCGTGCACCACGGTGCCGCGCACCTGGTGGGGTCGACCGAGCAGGGCGTGGGCGTCGGCCACCTGGCCCTCAGCGATCAGCTGGCGGATCCTGGTGGAAGAGACCACGTCGCCGCCGGCGGCGGACAGGGCGACCGGCTCGACCTCGAAGCCCTCGACCGCTCCCTGGTCGCGCAGCAACGCCACGTCGCCCTTGCGGCCGTGGCCGAAGTGGAAGTCCCGGCCCACCACCACCAGCCGTGCACCGGCGGCCGCCACCAGCACCTCGGCCACGAACTCCTCCGCGCTTTCGTCGGCCCTCGTCTGGTCGAAGGGGACCACGATCGTGCGCTCGATGCCACAGCCCGCCAGCAGCTCGAGCTTCTGCTCGAGGTCGGTCAGCTGGAGGGGGGCCGATTCGGGGCGCACCACGGTGGCCGGGTGCCGGTCGAAGGTGACGACCACCGTCTCGAGGCCGCGTGCGGCGGCGCTCGCCGCGAGGTCGGCGAGCAGCGCACGGTGCCCGAGGTGCACGCCGTCGTAGGCGCCGATGGTGACGGCCGCGCCCGAGCTGGTCGGCCTGGCTGCGTCAGGGGTGGTCACGTCCATCGCACCCAAAGGCTACTGCCGCCGCATCGGCCGCCTGCAGCTCATGGACGCGTCGGCTCACTCGGCCAGGACGACGGCGGGACGTATGCGGTCGGTCTCTGTGGCCTCGTACACCGCCAACAGGCGCCCGCGTCCGTCGACCATCGCCCAGGGACCTGGGCCGAGCGCCCCGAGGGAGACCCGGTCGAGCGGGTTGCCCCGGCCGATGAGGGTGGCCACCTCGTCGTTCACGTTGACGCGGTCGAGGCCGCGCATGGCCTGCGCGGGGGTGAGCACCGCGTCGGGGCCGCCGTCACCGGCGAGCGCCGCCTCCCCCGCCGACTCGAGCTCGGCCAGGGTGCGGGCCTCTGACTCGGTGAATGTGCCGATCCTGGTCCGGCGCAGGTTACGCAGGTGGGCCCCACCGCCGAGGAGGGCGCCCAGATCCGCAGCCAGGGTCCGCACATAGGTGCCCGACGAGCAGTCGACCTCGACGGCGAGCACGCCTGGCTCGGGCCCTTCAGCCACGTCGAAGCGCGAGACGTGGACCGGGCGCGCCGGGCGCTCGACCTCGATGCCCTGGCGGGCCAGCACGTGGAGGCGCTGGCCGCCGATCTTCACGGCCGAGACCATGGGCGGCACCTGCTCGATGTCCCCCGTGAGCAACGCCGCAGCTGCCCGGGCGTCAGCCACACTCACCGAGCCCATCTCGAAGCGGGCCGTGACTTCGCCCGACGCGTCGAGGGTGGAGGTGGCCGCCCCGAGCACGACCTCGGCCGTGTAGGTCTTCTCGAGGGCGCTCAGGAAGCGTAAGAGCCGGGTGGCCCGGCCGAGGCCGACCAGCAGGACGCCGGTCGCGTCGGGGTCGAGCGTCCCGGCATGGCCCACCCGGCGCTGGCCGAAGATCCGCCGGCAGCGGGCGACGACGTCGTGCGACGTCCAACCCGGTTCCTTGTCGACGACCACCAGACCGGTGGTCGCCGCCCGGCTCGGGCCGGGGGCGCTCACCGCTCGGGCACGCCCGGTGGCTCCTCGCCCGTCGGAGCGGAGTCGTGCAGGCGTCGAAGGACCTCATCGACCCGGGCGCCGGCGGCAACCGCCGGGTCGGCGGCAAACGTCAGCTTGGGAGTGCGCTTCATGCGCACCTGGCGGCCAACGTGACGCTGGAGCTGCACCCGGCGCTCGACCAGGGCCTCCTTCACGTCCTCGCCCAGGCTGCCCACGTAGACCGTGGCGGTGCGCAGGTCCGGCGCGGTGTCGACCGAGGTCACCGTGACGAGGCGGAGCCGCTCGTCGGCATCGGCGAGTCGTTCGAGCTCTTCGGCCACGACCTGTCGCAGCACCTGGTTCACCCGGAGGGCGCGGGCATAGGGGGCCGCCCCGCCCGAGCCCTTGGCGTGCCGTCGGTCGGCGCTCACCGGTGGTCCTCCACGTCAGGACCTCGGGATCTCGCGCTCCTCGAAGGTCTCGATGATGTCGCCCGAGCGAAGGTCCTGGTAGTCCGAGAGGCCGATACCGCACTCGAAGCCCGCCTGGACCTCGCGCGCGTCGTCCTTGAAGCGGCGGAGCGACGTGATCGTTCCCTTCCAGATGATGGTCCCCTCTCGCAGGAACCGGACCTTCGAGCCGCGCGTGATCGTGCCGTTGAGCACCATGCAACCGGCCACCGCCCCGACGCGGGGGATCCGGTAGACCTCACGCACCTCGGCGTCGCCGGTGACGACCTCTTCGAACTCGGGGGCGAGCATGCCGAGCATGGCCGCTTCGATGTCCTCCAAGAGCTTGTAAATGATCTCGTAGGCACGGATCTCGACGTCGGAGGCCTCGGCCATCTCGCGGGCCCGGCGGTCCGGGCGCACGTTGAACCCGATGATCGTGGCGTTGGACGCCCGGGCGAGCTGCACGTCGTTCTCGGTGATGCCGCCGACCCCGCGGTGGACGAAGCTCAGTTTCACGTCGTCGCGCTCGAGCTTGCGCAGACTCTCGGTGACGGCCTCCAAGGAGCCCTGCACGTCGGCCTTGAGCACCAGATTGAGGGTGGCCGTCTCGCCGCGCTGGATCTGCTCGAAGAGGTCCTCCAGCTTGGCGCCCGTCGCCGCCGAGGCGACCGGGTTGTGGCCCGAGAGGCGGAAGCGCTGGGCCCTCGCCTCGCCGAGCGTACGTGCCGTGGCGAGGTCCTTCGCCCCACGCAGCTCGTCGCCGGCCTGGGGCGGTTCGGAGAGCCCGAGCACCTGGACCGGCATCGAGGGCAGCGCCTCTTTCACGTGGTCGCCGTGGTCGTCGACGAGGGCCTTGACCTTGCCCCAGGCCGCGCCGGCGACAATCGGGTCACCGACGCGCAGCGTGCCGCTCTCCACGATGACCGTCGCCACCGGGCCACGGCCCACTTCGAGCTCGGCTTCGAGCACGCCGCCGCGGGCACGGCCCTCGGGGCTCGCCCGGAGCTCTTCGACCTCGGCCACGATGAGCAGCTGCTCGAGCAGGTCGTCGATCCCCGTGCCCTGGAGGGCTGAGATCTGCACGACGATGGTGTCGCCGCCCCACTGCTCGGGCACGAGCCCGCGCTCGGAGAGCTGCTGGAGGACCCGCTCGGGGTTGGCGTCGGGACGGTCCATCTTGTTCACGGCGACGATGATCGGCACGTCAGCCGCCTTGGCGTGATCGATGGCTTCGACCGTCTGGGGCATGACCCCGTCGTCGGCGGCGACGACGAGCACCACGATGTCGGTGATCTCGGCGCCGCGGGCGCGCATGGCCGTGAAGGCCTCGTGGCCCGGGGTGTCGATGAAGGTGATCAGCTGGCCGTTGCGCTCGACCTGGTAGGCGCCGATGTGCTGGGTGATGCCGCCGGCCTCACCGGCCACGACGTCAGTGGAGCGGATGCGGTCGAGGAGGAGCGTCTTGCCGTGGTCCACGTGGCCCATGACCGTGACGACCGGCGGGCGCGGCCGCAGGTCCTCTTCGTTCTCCTCTTCTTCGTCCTCGTCCTCGAAGTACTTGGCCAGCAGTTCGGCCTCGCGCTCTTCACCCGGGTCCACCAGGCGGACCTGGGCCCCGAGCTCGGCCGCGAACAGCTCGATCATGTCATCGGTCAGCGACTGGGTGGCGGTGACCATCTCGCCTTGGAGCAAGAGGAAGCGGATGACGTCGCCCGCCGAGCGGTTCAGCTTCGGCCCGATGTCGCGCGCCGTCGAGCCGCGCTCGACGATGACCTCGCCCGTCGGAACGGGCGCGGTCGAGGGCATGTACGTCGTGAGCTGCGTCGGCTCGAGCTCTTCGAGGTTGCGCCGGCGACGCCTCGAGCGCCGCTGGGGTGGGCGGCCTCGTCCGGCCGGTCCGCCACGGCCCCCGGGGGGACCGCCTGAGGGCGCGCCGGCGCCACCACCGGGACGGCCGCCGAAGCCACCGGGGCGTCCGGCGAAGCCACCGCCACTCGGCCCACTCCCACCGGGACGGCCTGCGCCGCCTCCGGGGGCGGGGCGCCCCCCGGAGCGTTGCGGGTAACCGCCGCCGGCCCCGGGACGGCCACTCGGGGGGGCCGTCTTGCGGCCGCCGAGCCCGGGCGGGGGCGGGATGGGTCGGCCGCTCGGTCCAAGCGGCGGGCGAACGGGCGGGGGTGGGACGGGTCGACCTGTGGGGCTGACCGGCGGGCGCGGGGTTGCCGTGGCGGGTGCCTCGCCGGCGGCGGGCGCAGGGGCGGCGACGGGGGCGGGGGCGGCGGCCGGTGCGCTCGGCACGGCGCTTGGCACAGGCAGCGAGGTGGCGGCGGGCGCAGGGGCGGCTGCAGCAGGGGCGGCTGCCGGCGGGGCGGCTGCAGCCGGAGCGGCCGGGGCGGGGGCGGGGGCGGGGGCGGCGGGACGCGGGGGCGTACTGCTCGCGGCGGGGGCGGGCTGGGGGCGCGGTGCGGCCGGGCGCGGCGCAGGGGCGGCTGCCGGCGGGGCTGCAGCCGGCCGGGGTGCGGCCGGGGCTCGCGAGCTCGAGATCAGCCGTGGGCGCGGCGGTTCGGGCGCAGCTTCTTCGGCCTCGGTGCTCGTTGGGAGGGGCGGTGCAGCCGCAGTGGCCGGTGCAGTCTTCTTGGCGGCCGCCTTCTTCGCCGGGGCCTTTTTGGCCGGCTCGGGCTCTTCTGGGGAGACGGCGCGACGGAGCCCCTCGGCGTCGGCCTTGCGGCGGACCCGGTCAGCCTGGGCATCTTCGATCGACGACGAATGGCTCTTCACCCCGATGCCGAGCGACAAGGAGAGGTCGAGGGCCTCCTTATTCGTCAGTCCGAGCTCTCGGGCCAGTTCGTAGACGCGGATCTTCTTCGCCAACTCGTCCTCAGTGTCCTTCGCATCGCCGGGGCCCACACAGGCCACTCGGGCTTACCATCCTCGCACATCGGCGCCGCCGTGCTCACCGCGAGGGGCGAGCGAGCGGCCCCGGACCTGCGAGCCTTCGTTCGTTTCGTTCAGCGCCCGCCGCCCGACCTTGCCGTCGGGAAGGCGAATTCGCCCTCGAGCGCCACCACCGACTCGACGTCGACGGCCCGACGCAATGCCCGCTCGAACGCCCTCTTGTGGCGGGCCCGCTCCCAGCAGGCCGCATCGGGGCACAACCACGCCCCCCTGCCGGGCATTCCCGAGCCGGGGACCACCGCGCCCCTCTCGGTGCACACCACCCGCACCAACCCGCCCGCCGGCGCCCGGCGCCGGCAGCCGATGCAGGTCCGTTCGGGCGCTATGCGTCGCCCCCCTCGGTGGCCGGCGGCGTCGTGACCGCACCTTCGGCCTCGGGGTGGTGGAGGGCCTCTTCGGTCACCGGCACCTCACCGGCCTCGGCGTAGGCCTCTTCGATCGTGGCGTCGGTCGGCTCGCCCGGCACGACGTCCTCGTCGGGGCTCGCCTGCTCCTCGGCGGCATGGCTCCACTCGGCGGCCGAGATGGCGTCGCCACCCTCTGCGGGCTTCCAGACCATCTCGCCGGCCTCGTTCTCCACCCACTCGCCTTCGGCCCACTCCTGGCCGCCGTAGCCGGCCTCTTCCTCTTGGAGCTGGGTCTCGCTCTTGATGTCGATGCGCCAGCCGGTGAGGCGAGCGGCCAGGCGGGCGTTCTGCCCCTCCTTGCCGATGGCGAGGGACAGCTGGTAGTCGCTCACGACCACGGTGGCCGTCCCCGTCTCCTCGTCGAGGCGCACCTCACGCACCCGGGCCGGAGCCAGGGCGTTTTGGATGAGCTCGACGGGGTCGTCGGAGAACGGAACCACGTCGACACGCTCACCGCGCAGCTCGTTGGTGACCATGCGCACCCGTGAGCCCCGCGCGCCGACGCAGGCGCCGACGGGGTCGACGTTGGGGTCGTTCGACCACACGGCCAGCTTGGTACGGTGCCCCGGCTCCCTCGCCGCCGCCTTGATCTCGACGACGCCCGAGGAGATCTCGGGCACCTCGAGCTCGAAGAGCCGCTTGATGAGGCCTGGGTGGGTGCGGCTGACGACGATCTGGGGCCCCTTCGTGGTCTTGCGGACCTCGACGATGTAGGCCTTGAGCCGCGCCCCATGCTCATAGCGCTCGTAGGAGACCTGCTCGGCCTGGGGCAGCAACGCCTCGACCTTGCCCAGGTCGAGCAGCGTGTAGCGGTTGTCGGTCTGCTGGACGATGCCGGTGACGATGTCGCCTTCACGCCCGGCATACTCCTCGTACTTCATGTCGCGCTCGACTTCGCGGATCCGCTGGAGGATCACCTGCTTGGCGGTCTGGGCGGCGATGCGGCCGAAGTCGTCGGGAGTGTCGTCCCACTCGCGCACGACGTTGCCGTCCTCGTCCAGTTCCTGGCCGTAGACGCGGATCTCGCCCGATTCGGGGTCGATGGTGACGACGGCCTCTTCGGCCGCGTCCGGGCGGCGCTTGTAGGCCGCCACGAGGGCGTTGGCCAGCGCGTCGAGCAAGGTCTCGACGGAGATGCCCTTGTCGCGCGCGATCTGCCCCAGGGCGTCGAGAAACTCGAAGTTGGTCTTGCTCATGACGTGGTGACCCTCTCTGTTGCGTCTTTACTTCCTTCGGCGCCCGATCGGGCCCCGGCACTGCTGCGCGACTTGTGCTGCTTTTTCCCTTGGCCGGACTCGGCCGATTTCTTGGTCCGCTTGGACCCGCCGGGCTTGGGGGCCCCGCCCCAGCTGAAGACCGTCCGGGCGCGTTCGATCTCGCCGTAGGTCAGATGGGTCGTGCCCTCGTCTGCGACCACGTCGACACCCTCGCCGTCGGCCGACTCGAGGCGGCCCTCGATCCGGCGCGTGCCAGAGGTGCCGGGCCGGGTGCGGATGCTCACGGTCTCGCCCACGGCCTTCTCGAAGTGGGCCGGGGTGCGGAGGCGGCGCTCGACGCCGGGGCTCGAGACCTCGAGCGTGTAACGGCCCGGTATTGGGTCGAGCTCGTCGAGGGCGTCGGAGGCCACCCGGTTGGCGAGCGCGAGCGACTCGAGGTCGACGCCCCCGGGCCGGTCGACGGTGACCTTCACCAGGGACGAGCGCACTTCCAGATCGATCAATTCGAGGTGTTCAGCGCCGAGCAACGGCTCGAGCACGTCAAAGATTGCATCGGACACTGCACCCTCCTCTCCTCGTTCGACCTGCTCCTGGCCCCTTCCGTGCGGCCGGTCGTCTCCCGACCCTCGGCCGGCGACCTGCCCGCCATCTGGCACCTTTGGGGCCAAACGACAAAGCGTGGGCGGCGGCCCACGCTTTGACGAGAGACTCCTTAGAGACCGGACAGCGAATTAATCATAGCAACAGGGGGCGCTCCCCCATGCCTTTGGCGGCCCGTTCTCCCTCGCACGAGGCCTGGGTGGGCCTCTCCGGCGGCCGCGCACGACGGGCACCGGCGAATGGTGCGCACACCGTCAGTACGAACGGCCCACCACGGCCACGAGGTCGTCCTCGTCGTCGTGCTCGGCCAGGCCGCCGTCGGGGCGCTGCAGGCAGCGCACCGTGATGGCGTGGGCACCGAGCCGGTCCTCCCCGTCGTCGCCCAGGGCAGCGAGCGCGATGGTGGCGAACCCGGTCTCCCCGGCCTCGATGGCCTCATCGACGGTCGCCACCGCCACGGTGTGCCCCAGGCGGAACTCGAGCGCCTCGGCACGCAGCTCGTGGCCCACGTCGCCCAGCGTCGTGACGACCGCACCGACGGCGCCGGAGAGCGGGACGGTCGCCTTCTGCCTGGTGTGGCGCGTGACCAGGGTCACGTTGCCCTCGGCGAGGTCGCGCGGGCCGACTTCGACGCGCACCGGGACGCCCTTCAGCTCCCACTCGACCGAGCGGCGCCCGAAGCCGGTGTCGGTTCGGTCGTCGAGTCGGACCCGGTGGCCGAGCTCGGTGAGGGTCGAGACGAGGTGGGCGGCCTCCCGGCGGACGTCGTCGTCGTCCTTCACCATCACGACGACCACCTCGAGCGGGGCGAGGGACGGGGGCAGGCGCAGGCCGAAGTCGTCCCCGTGCGCCATGATGATCGCCCCGATCAACCGTGTGGAGGCTCCCCACGAGGTCTGCCACGCGTACTGCTGGGTTCCCTGCGCGTCGGAGAACTGAATGCCGAAGGCCTTGGCGAAGTTCTGGCCGAGCTCGTGGCTCGTGCCCATCTGGAGCGACTTGCCGTCGCCCATCATGCCCTCGCAGGTCCAGGTCCTCGTGGCGCCGGCGAAGCGCTCTCGAGTGGTCTTGTGCCCGGTCAGCACCGGCACACAGGCGACGTCGAGCATGGTCGAGCGGTACACGTCGGCCAGGATCTCGAGGGCGTAGTCACGCGCCTCGGCCTCGGTGGCGTGGGCGGTGTGGCCCTCCTGCCAGAGGAACTCGCTCGTCCGCAGGAACACCCGGGGGCGCAGCTCCCAGCGCACCACGTTCGCCCACTGGTTGAGCAGCAGCGGCAGGTCCCGGTAGCTCTGGACCCACTTCGCGATGAAGCTGTTGATGACCGTCTCGCTCGTCGGGCGCACAATGACCGGCTCGTCGAGCTGGCGGCCGCCGGCGTGGGTCACGACCGCCAGCTCGGGGCTGAAACCCTCCACGTGCTCGGCCTCGAGCTTCAGGTACGACTCGGGGATGAAGAGCGGGAAGTACGCGTTCTCGGCCCCGGCAGCCTTGATGCGCTCGTCGAGAGCGGCCTGGAGGCGCTCCCAGATGGCGTAGCCCCAGGGCCGGATGACCATGGTGCCGCGCACGGGGCCGTTGTCGGCGAGCTCGGCGCGCGCCACGACCTCTTGGTACCAGCGGGGGAAGTCCTCGGCGCGCGGGGTCAGGGCCCCCTTGCGGGCGGCGGGCGCGGCAGCAGTGTCGGCGGGTGTCATTGCCCGGCAGGTTACAAGCAGTGCCTGACGGCCCTCGGTGCCCGATCGCCTGGCGGTGGGGGCAGCCGGCTCAGAACGAATCGAGTGCAGCGCCAAGGCCGGCGGCCGAGGCGGCCTCGAAGCCACCCTTACCCGACCAGTGGACCGCGCCCGTGTCGTCGAGCGCCAGCACCGTGACGGTCGAGCGGTCATCGATACCCAGTGGCTCGGTCAGACGACGCACGTCCCCGTAGACGGTGAGGGTGCGCCGGAGGATGACCGGCTCGCGGATGGCCGCCGCCATGCCCCCGTCGATGATGTTGCGCATCGGCGCCCAGAGCCGGCCGATCGTCGGCAGCTCGTAGAAGCGAAAGGCCGGGTCGGTCGCAGCTCGCGCCTCGAGCCACGGCACCCACGAGTCGACGAGCGACTGGTGCTCACGCCGGAAGGCCACGAGCACCACGTTGCGCCGGCCCTCGAATGCCTCGGGGAGCGACACGCCGACGCCTTCGAGATTCCTCGCCTCGAGTTGGGGGAAGGCGAGACCGGCGGGCACGAACGCAGCATACGGAGCCAGGACCCTCCCGGGCGCTGCCGAGAGGGAGGGTGGCCCGAAACGAGCCGGTCGGCGCACCCGCCGAGCATCGGGAGCGCTCGCTACCCTTGTGCAGGCCCGTAGAACGGGAGCACGCACGACGGAGGGGAACGTGACCATGGCGTACGACATCGCAGCTGACCCACGACTCGACCCGCGCATCAAAGCGATCCTGTTGGCCCTGCCGCCGATCGCCGCCAGTGACGTCGAGAGCCGAGAGGCGCTCCTGGCCGAGGCGAACACGCCCGAGGCGCTCGAGGTCGCCGAGGCCTTCCGGGGCTTCATGGACCTGTGCGACACCGAAGAGGCCGCCCCCGCCAAGGGCTTGCGCGTCCACACAGAGAAGGTCGCCTCCCAACCCGACGGCAACACCATCAACCTCCAGGTGATCCGGCCCGACACCGACGAGACCCTGGCGTGCGTCTATTACATCCACGGCGGCGGCATGGCGTCGCTCTCGTGCTACGACGGCATGTACCGCGGGTGGGGAAAGCTGATCGCCGCCAACGGCGTCGCCGTCGTCATGGTGGACTTCCGCAATTCGGTGGCGGCCTCGTCGGTCCCCGAGGTCGCACCGTTCCCCGCGGGGTTGAACGACTGCGTCTCGGGGCTCAAGTGGGTCGTCGGCAACGCAGAGCAGCTGGGCATCGACCCCTCGCGGATCGTCGTGGCCGGCGAGAGCGGGGGCGGCAACCTGACGCTGGCCACGGGGCTCCGGCTCAAGCGAGATGGTGACCTCGGGCTCATCAGGGGCCTCTACGCCCTGTGCCCCTACATCGCAGGCCAGTGGCCCCTGCCTGAGAACCCCTCGTCGGTCGAGAACAACGGGATCCTCCTCGACCTGCACAACAACAGAGGGGCCCTCGGTTACGGCATCGAGGCGTTCGAAGCGCGCAACCCGCTGGCGTGGCCGTCGTTCGCCACCGTCGATGACGTCGCCGGCTTCCCGCCGACGGTGATCAACGTCAACGAGTGCGATCCCCTTCGCGACGAAGGCATCAACTTCTACCGCCTGCTCCTCGAGGCCGGCGTTGCGGCCCGCTGCCGCCAGATGATGGGGACGATGCACGGCACGGAGATCTTCACGATCGCCTGCCCCGACGTCAGCCGGGACACGGCGCGCGACATCGCCGGATTCGCTCGCGCCTAGGCGCACCGCCCTCGGGCGACCGGTGCGGCCGCCCGCTACGACCTCACCGACGAACTGTTGCAGGCGGGCTACCGACGACATCGCGAGCTCTTCAGGCTCGCCAGCGACGCTCGTCACCGAAGGTGAGGGTGACCTCGCCAGCCAGGGTCACATGCTCTTCGACAACCTCTCCTGCGAGAAGGCGTTCCATGGCTTTTGCGGCGCCGAAGGCGCCGGTGGGCACTGCGGGGGCATGCGCCAAAAGGTCTGGGCGGGCGTGGTGGCCTCCTGGCTCACCTACCGGTTGGAGGATGCGGCGGCCTGAGCCCGCCGCCGCAGCGCCAACCGCTCAGCCCTCGTTCTTTCTCCCGACCAAGAAGTAGGCCACCGACCCCGTCAGATTGGCGCTGGCGAGCCGCCACATCCATTTGCGGCCGCGCACCTGCTCGGGCGTCCTGCGCTCGAGGTCCCGCCAGGTGAACGGCGTCACGACCGCCCACAGCACCAGGGCGATGATGACGGCGGCTTCTCGGTTTCGTTGCTGCATACCCGAGTATCGCCGCGCGCGCCGCGCCGGGTGACGCGCGCCGAGTGCCTCCTCTCCCAGCGCTTACCCGGGCCTTACCGGGGTCGCGCACGATGTACCGAGCGAAGTCCGCACCACTGCGAAGGAGGCGACATGACCGTCACAACGACGAACCAAGACCCGGCCCCCACCCGGCGAAGCCCCGCCGCGCCGGCAACGGCCGCCGACCGCACGCACCCGCCGCACTGGACGCCCCCGGTCGCGCTACTCCCGCGAGACGTCCACGCACCGGTCCGCCGCTCGTTCGGCGCGGCGATGCGCCCCGTCCTCCCCTATTTCGTGGCCTACGTGGTCATCGGGATCGCGCTCGCCCGTTGGGGAGGCACGGACTCCTCGGAGAGCAACGTCTCCTTCGCCTGGGAGTGGTTCACGATGCCGCTCGTCGTGGCCTTCTCCTACATCGTCGTGGTGCCGTTCCTGGCGCTCGAGTGGGTGCAGCGCCGGGTGCGCCGCAACCGCCGGCAGCCCGAGCGCGCCACCGCACCTGTACTTGCACCGGCGGCGTTTCGGGCCAAGGCCAAGCTGTGGCCGCAGCGCCGCCGCTGGTCCGCCCCCGAGGGCACACTCGTCCTCAACGACGAGTGCATCGCCTTCGAGTCCCCCGGCAGGCACCATCGCCGCGCTGTCGCGGTCCCCTGGTCCTCGGTCACCGAACTACGACTGCACCGGAGCATCGCGTGGGGCAAGGCACAGCGCGGGCACCTCACCATCGGTGTCACGGGTACCCGGCCCGTCGAGCTGATGGTGCCGCGAAGCGGCTACGACCGGTTGGCCGAACTGCTCGCGGCGCCAGCTGCCGCCACCGAGGAGGCGGCGCCGGTCGGATGGGTGCCGCTGGGTTGGGACGCGCCCGAGGTGCACTAGGGCGTCGGCGCGCAGCTCGGCGTCGGCCACCCCCGGGAGGTGTCCGGACCGGTCAACGACGCCCGGTCCGGGCCCCTCCCGGGGTCGGCCATGCCCGGGCGGCTTCGCCACAGAGCGGGCCCAGGATCGCTGGGAGCGAGTTCACTAGAGTCGCCCTGTGACAGACGAGCGCGACTTCGACGTGACCTTGCTCGGCGCCACCGGGTTCGCGGGGGGCCTGATCGCCGACTACCTGGCCGCCAACGCACCGGCCTCGACGAGGCTGGCCATCGCCGGGCGCAGCCCGGCCAAGCTCGACGAGGTGCGCGCCCGGTTCGGTCGTGACGTCGAGGCCGTCACCGTCGACGTCGACAAGGAGGCTGCGGTGCGCCCGCTCGCCGAGCGCACCAGGGTGCTCATCACGACGGTCGGGCCCTACATCAGGTTCGGTGAGCCGGTGGTTGCGGCCTGCGCGGCGAGCGGCACCGACTACCTCGACCTGACCGGCGAGCCCGAGTTCACCGACCTCATGTACCTCCAGCACCACGAGCGCGCCGTCGAGACCGGGGCGCGCCTCGTGCACTCGTGCGGCTTCGACTCGATGCCCCACGACCTCGGCGCCCAGTTCACCGTGGAACAGCTCGCAGAGGGCGTCCCGATCACCGTGCGCGGCTACGTGCGAGCGCGCGGCACCTTCTCGGGGGGCACGGCTGCCTCCGCGCTCGAGATCATGGGCCGCTACCGCCAGGGCAAGGCCGTCCACGACGTGCGGGCCAAGGTCGAGCCAGAGCCCGAGGGCCGGCGGGTGCGCGTGGCAACCGGGCGCATCGGCTTCGACCGCGACATCGGCGCCTGGGTGGTGCCCATGCCGAGCATCGACCCGCTCGTGGTGGCCGAGTCCGCCCGCCAGCTCCCCCGCTACGGACCCGACTTCACCTACTCGCACTACTGGGCGGGGAACAGCCCGTTCGCCGCGGTGGGGGTGGTGGCCGGGGCGGCCGCCCTCTTCGGCGCCGCCCAGCTCCCGAGCGCGCGGCGTGCCATCGCCCGGCTGCGCCCGTCGGGCTCGGGCCCGACCCCCGAACAGCGCGAACGGGCCTGGTTCAAGGTCTGCTTCATCGGCGAGGCGGACGGCACCCGGGTCCTGACCGAAGTGGCCGGCGGCGACCCGGGCTACACCGAGACCGCCACCATGATCAGCGAGGCCGCCCTCTGCCTCGCCCACGACGACCTCCCGGTCACCGCCGGGCAGGTGACCACCGCCTCGGCCATGGGTGCGGTGCTGCGGGCCCGGCTCGAGCGTGCCGGGATCACCTTCACCGTGGCGCCCTGAGCTCAGCCCTCCTCGTGCTCGAGCCGGTGCCGGATCCGCTCGATCTTGACCGACGAGCGGTTCGCGTCAGCACCCTTTTCCTCGAGCAGGGCGACGCGGTCCGCCTCGGCCTCTGCGGCCGCACCCTCTTCGGCGGCGGCGAGGCGGGCCTCGACCCCCTCGGCCACCAGCTTCTCCGCCTCGGCGACGAGGGCCTCGACCATCTCGTCCTCGGGGACCACCCGCACGATCTGACCCTTGATGAAGAGGTGCCCGCGGTGGCGCCCGGCTGCGATCCCGAGGTCGGCGCCGCGCGCCTCACCGGGGCCGTTGACCACACAACCCATAATCGCGACCTGGATGGGCAGGTTGCGGCCGTCGAGTGCCGCCTGGGCGGCATTGGCCACCGCGATGACGTCGACCTCGGCTCGCCCGCATGACGGGCAGGCGATCAGGTCGAGGCCCTTGCGCTCGCGCAGGCCGAGCACCTCGAGCAGCTGGCGGCCGGCCTTGGCCTCTTCGACCGGATCGGCGGTGAGCGAGTAGCGGATGGTGTCGCCGATGCCCTCGGCGAGCAGGGTCCCGATCCCGGCACTCCCCTTCAAGAGCCCGGCCGGCGGCGGCCCCGCCTCGGTCACGCCGAGGTGCAAGGGGTGCTCAAAGGTCTCCGACGCCAGGCGGTAGGCGGCGATCATGAGGGCCACCGAGGACGCCTTGACCGAGATCTTGACGTCGGTGAAGTCGACCTCTTCGAAGTAGGCGAGCTCCATGCGGGCCGACTCGACGAGCGCCTCGGGCGTTGCCCCGCCGAAGCGCTTGAACAGGTCGGGGTGCAAGGACCCGGCGTTGACCCCGATGCGGATGGGCACGCCGCGGTCGCGCGCCTCGGCCGCCACCTGCTTGATCTCGTGTTCCTTGCGCAGGTTGCCGGGGTTGAGCCGCAGGCCCTGCACGCCGGCCTCGAGGGCGGCGAGGGCCATCTCGTGGTGGAAGTGGATGTCGGCCACGATGGGCACGGGCGAGCGCGGCACGATCTGGGCCAAGCCCTCGGCCGCCGCCTCCTCGTTGCAGGTGCACCGCACGATGTCCGCCCCGGCGGCAGCCAGGGCGTAGATCTGGGCGAGCGTGCCCTCGACGTCGGCTGTCTTGGTCGTCGTCATCGACTGCACCGAGACCGGAGCCCCGCCGCCGACGGGCACCGAGCCGATCCGGATCTGGCGGGTCGCCCGCCGCGGTGAGAGGAGGTCCGAGGAGTGTTCCATGTCACCTCCATTGTGCCGTGCCGGCGGCGGCGCCATGCGGGCGCCCCCATTCGGCGTGCCGCTCCCTTAGTGGAACGGGTTGGCGACGGGGTGCGCGATGTCCAAGAAGACCGCAGCCGCCACCACGACGATCAGCACCGAGACGAAGGCGTAGACGACGGGCATGAGCTTCGCCGCATCGGCCTGGTAGTAGGGCTGACCCTTCTTCGTCCTGATCCGCTCGTAGATGGCGATGGCCACGTGGCCACCGTCGAGGGGCAGCATCGGCAGCATGTTCACGAGCCCGATCACGATGTTGAGGGCGATCAGGATCTCGAGCAGGTAGAGCACACCGGCCTGGACGGCCTGGGTGGCGACCCGTGCGGCGCCGACGATCGACATGACCCGCCCGGAGCTCTGCGGGTTCGCCGCCGCGCTCTGGGCGGCTTTCGAGCTCGTGACCTGGGACGCCAGCGAGCTCAGCCCGTGCGGGGAGAAGACGTGCCCGAGGCCCGCCACCGTGGCCGCCGTGATGCGGCCGACGTCGACGCCGGCCGTGCCGAGGGCGCGGAACGGCCCCTCGGGGGAGAAAGTGGTGCCGCTGTCGGATTCGATGCCGATGATGCCGATGGGCTTGGCACCGCGCACCGGGGACAGGCTCTCGTCCCCGGACGTGGTCTTGTAGCCGAGGGCGGGGGTGACCGAGAGCGTGGTGTCATGCCCGTCGCGCCGGACCTCGACGGCGAGAGGCTTGCCGGGGGACTTCTGAATGGCCGAGGTGAGTGCGCTCGGGTCGGTGACCTTGGTGCCGTTCACCGCCAGGATCGTGTCGCCGGCATGGATGCCGCCGAGCTGGGCGGCGTTGCGCTCGTGGCCCGGCCACTGGACGAAGCCCGCCACCTTGACCGTGCTCGACCCCGGCACACCGAAGGCGACCACGGCGATCCATGCCAGGACGAAGGCCATGACGAAGTGCATGAACGAACCGGCCGACGCCACGATGATCCGGTTGTGGAAGGGCTGCTGGCGGTAGGTGCGCGGCTCGTCGACCGGGTCGATCTCCTCCAGGTTGGTCATGCCCGGGATCTTCACGTAGCCGCCCGCCAGGATGGGCTTGACGCCGTACTCGGTCTCGCCGCGCCGGATCGACCACAGCGGCGGCCCGAAGCCCACGAAGTACTGCGTCACCTTCATGTGGCTCCACTTGGCGGTGGCGAAGTGGCCGAACTCGTGGACCATCACCATGACGATGATCACCGCGAGGACGAGCAGGAGGTCGCCGAGGCCGAGGACCAAGAAGACGCCGGTGATCAGCGCGAGGGCGCCAAGCAGCCGGACGAGCGCCCACGCGCTCGACGGGGCGCTCGGCGTCGGAGCGGCCTCGGGCGCGGCCTCGGGGGTGGCGAGCGTCGTCACAAGGACCCCTACGTTACCGGGGCGACCGGCGAAAAGAGCGTCGTCACGGCCCCGGGCGCCCGGCCACCGCCTCGGCCGCGCAGCGCCTGGCGGCGGCGTCAGCGGCGAGCACGTCGTCGACCGATCGCAGCGGGCTCCGGTCCCACTGCCCGAGGGTCTCGGCGACGACGGCTGCGATGTCGAGCCACTTGAGGCGCTCCTCCAAGAAGGCGGCGACCGCCACCTCGTTGGCGGCGTTGAGCCACGCCGGCGCCCCGCCGCCGGCCCGGCCCGCCTCGTACGCGAGATCGAGGCAGGCAAAGGTCGCACGGTCGGGCTGCTCGAAGGTGAGCGACGTGGTGGTGGCCCAGTCGATCGCCCCGAAGGGGATCGAGAGGCGCTCTGGGTAGCACAGGGCATAGCCGATGGGCAGACGCATGTCGGGGAGTGAGAGCTGGGCGATGGTCGAGCCGTCGACGAGCTCGACCATCGAGTGGACGATCGACTGGGGGTGCACCACCACGTCGATCCGCTCGTAGGGCACGAAGAACAACTCGTGGGCCTCGATGACCTCGAGGCCCTTGTTCATGAGCGTCGAGGAGTCGACGGTGATCTTCGGGCCCATCTGCCATGTCGGGTGGGCGAGCGCCTCGGTGACCGAGATGCTGGCGAGCTCGTCGCGCTGGCGGCCGCGGAACGGTCCACCCGACGCGGTGATCAACAGGCGGGCGAGTTCGGCGTCACCGCTGCGGGCAAGGCACTGGTGGATGGCGCAGTGCTCCGAGTCGATCGGGACGAGGAGCGCGCCCTCGGTGCGACGCGCCGGCTGGACCACCGGCGCGCCGGCGATGAGCGACTCCTTGTTGGCCAGTGCCAGGCGCCGGCCCGATTCGAGGGCCGCAAGGGTCACGGGCAGCCCGGCGAAACCCACCACGGCGTTGACCACGACGTCGGCGGCCTGGGCGGCGGCCACCAGCCCCTTCTCGCCGGCGAGCACCTCGGTGCCGGCCGGAAGGCGACGGGCCAGGTCGGCGGCCAGCGACTCCTCACCGATGGCGACCAGCTCGGGGCGGAGCCGGGCCGCCTGGGCGACGAGGGTGTCGACCGAACGCTGGGCGGCGAGGGCGGTGACCCTGAAGCGCCCCGGTTCGGCTTCGACCACGTCGATGGCTTGCGTGCCGATCGACCCGGTGGATCCAACCAGGCTCACCGTGGTCTCGGCCATGTGCAGTCCCGTTCCTTCTCAGGTGGCGCCGGCAGGCACCGCCGCGGTCAGCTCAGCCGAGGTGGACGGCCTTGACCAGGTAGTAGGTGGCCGGCAGCACGAACAAGAGCCCGTCGACCCGGTCGAGGAGGCCCCCGTGGCCCGGCAGGATCCGGCCCATGTCCTTCACGCCGAGGTTGCGCTTGATGAGCGACTCGCACAGGTCACCAATGGGGGCCACGATCGAGACCACCACGCCGAGCAGGAGGGCCTCGCCGAGCGTCCAGGGGGAGATGAAGTGGACGATGATCCCTGAGCCCACAATGGCCACCACCGCGCCGCCGATCGCCCCCTCCCAGGTCTTCTGCGGGCTGATGCTCGCCGCCAGCGGACGTCTGCCCATGCGGCCGCCGATCACGAGCGCGCCGACGTCGTAGAGCACCGTTGCGATCACCGCCCCCAAGAGGAAGGCGATGCCGTGGCGGTCGGGGAAAAGCGTGGGGTTGAGCAGCAGGGCTGCGAACGAGCCGAACACCGCCACCCACGCGTAGATGAACAGCGTCGAGGCCGTCCCCGACATCGGGTCGGCATGCTCGACGCCGATCATGTACCAGATCATGGTGAAGGCGACCAGGAGCACGGTGACCAGCGGCAGCGCCGCCTGGCCCTTCGTATAGGTGGCCACCATCAAGGAGACGGCCGCCACCAACCCGAGCAGGGTGGCCGGGTGGTACCCGCCGCGCCGCACGGCGGCGTAGGCCTCGGCCACGCCGAGCAGCACCAAGACGGTGACCAAGACGAGGGAGGGAACCGGCCCGAGCTTGAAGCAGATGAGGGCCAGTACCCCGATGCCCACACCCGTGGCCACGGCCACGGGGACGTTACGACCGCCGCCTTGCACCTGCTCCTCGGGCGCGGGCGGCTTCGGTGGGGTGAGCGAGCGGCGAGGGACGGGACGCGAACGCACCGGCGGGCGGTCCGGCACCTCGGGAACCGGGGTCGGCTCGGACGGCACACTCGCCGCGTTGGCCACGTCGTCGGGGACTGCACGGACCCGCAGGCGCCGGGAGATCCCCCCGCGCGACGGGCGGCCACGCCGGCGCTCAGCCTGGTCGGCATGGAGCGCCTCGTCACCGGGGTCGACGACCGGGACCGCCGCGGTGGCGTCGAAGTCGTTGGGCTCGGGGATCGCGCTGCGCGCTTCTTCGGGCTCACTGAGCGGCCACGCCGTGGCGGCCACCGGGTCGACCGTGGCGACATCGGGTTCGACCGTGCTCTGGGCACCCTCGGGGGCCGGGATGGCACGCACCGAGGAGATGAGCGTCTCGTCGTCGTCGAAGTCGTCGATCGGGCGAACCGCCGGTCGTTCGCCGGTGACGACCAGCCAGTCGTCCTCGTAGTTCGCCGAGCTGGTCGTGGGCTCGGAGGCCGCCGGCGGGCCCGCCGGCTCGTCGGGGGTGGGCGAGGTCAGCTCAAAGCTCCACGGCTCGCGCTCCGCGTCGGCTCCATCGGCGTCGACCAGCGGCTGTTCGCCCGAGAGGATGGAAGGGTCGAAGCGCTCCTCCTCCTGGGCCCAGTCGGCATGCTCCTCACGCCAGCTCGGCGCGGGCAGGGCCGACCACGGGTCGGCGTCGGCACCGGTGGGCTCGGTGGCCCCACGCGAGAGCACCGCCGGCACCTGGCCGGTCGGGGCGTCGGTCCAGTCGGGTAGCTCGGTTTCGGTCCCCTCATCGCTGGCGAGGGGCGTGCCGAAGAGGGTGTCGTCGTCATTCGCCCCCTCGGTCGCACCTGATGCCGCGTGGCGCCCGGTCGGCTCGTCCGGCTCGGCGGCCGCCTGGCCCGCAGGCTCAGCGCCGATGATCCGCACGCGCCCGGTCCGGCGCTCCTCGGGGTTTTCTTGGTCCATGTCGTCGCTCATGCGCGCTCCTCAGACCTCGAGCAGTTCCCGCTCTTTGTGAGCAAGGACTCCGTCGATGGCGGCCACCTGCTCTTGGGTGATCTTGTCGAGATCCTTCTCGACCCGCTCCAGCTCGTCGGACGAGAGGTCGCCTGCCTTCTCCATGGCGTCGAGCTCGTGGCGGGACGCTCGGCGCAGGTTGCGCACCGCCACCCTGCCCTCTTCGGCCTTGTGGCGCACGACCTTGACCAGGCTCTTGCGGCGCTCCTCGGTGAGGGGCGGGAACGAGAGCCGGATCACCGTGCCGTCGTTGGTCGGCGAGATGCCGAGGTCCGATGAGGTGATGGCCTTCTCGATGGCGCCGAGAGAGCCCTTGTCGTAGGGGGAGATGACGAGCAGGCGGGCGTCGGGCACGTTGAACCCGGCGATCTGGCGGAGGGGCACCATCGAGCCGTAGTAGTCGATGATGAGCGTCTCGACGAGGGCGGGGGTGGCGCGCCCGGTGCGCACCGCGGAGAACTCCGTGCGCACGTGGTCGACGGCTTTTGCCATCTTCTCGCGTGCGTCGTCGATGACCAGGGCGGTCAACTCAGAATCGCTCATCTGACAAGCGTACCGATCGGCTCGCCCGCGAGGGCTCTTCTCAGATTTCCGGGCTTCATGAGGTCGAACACCTGGATCGGCAGCCCGTTGTCCTTGCAGAAGGTGATGGCGGTCAGATCCATCACCCGCAGGTCCTTGTTGACCACCTCCATGAAGGTGATCTCCTCGAAGCGCGTGGCGTCGGGGTCGACCTTGGGGTCGGCCGAGTACACGCCGTCGACGCCGCCGTGGGTGCCCTTGCAGAGCAGCTCGGCCTCGATCTCGGCCGCTCGGAGCGCGGCGGAGGTGTCGGTCGTGAAGTAGGGGTTGCCCATGCCCGCGGCAAAGACCACGATGCGGTTCTTCTCGAGGTGGCGGATGGCCCGGCGGCGGATATAGGGCTCGGCCGCCTCGGGCATGGCCACCGCAGTGAGCACCCGCGTGGGCTGGCCCGAGTGCTCGAGGGCGTCTTGGAGGGCGAGCGCGTTGATGACGGTGCCCAGCATGCCCATGGTGTCCGACGTCGCCCGGTCCATGCCCGCCCCGACACCGGTCGTGCCGCGCCAGATGTTGCCGCCACCGACCATGATGGCGAGCTCCAAGTTGAGGTCGGATCTGGCCTCGGCGATCTCGCCGGCCATGCGGTCCACCACGGCGAAATCGATCGTCTCGTCCGATGCCGACGAGGCGAGTGCCTCTCCCGACATCTTGAGCACGATTCGCCTCGGCTTAGCCACGCATCCTCGCCTCCCCAGGCATCGACCGCCTCATGCTCCGGTGTCTCAGGACCCGATGACGACCTGTGCGAACCGTACGACCGTGGCGCCGCCCAGCAGCTTGGCAACGGTCACCTTCTCGTCACGGGCGTAATTCTGATCGAGCAGCACCCGCTCCTTGAACCAGCCGTTCAAGCGACCCTCGACGATCTTGGGCAGTGCCGCCTCGGGCTTGCCCTCGTTCTTCGATATGGCCTCGATCGTCTCGCGCTCGGCGGCGACCTCGTCGGCCGGCACATCGTCGCGGTGCAGGTAGGAGGGGCGGGCGAAGGCGATATGGACCGCAAGGTCGTGGGCGAGCTCGGGGGTGCCGCCCTCGAGCTCGATGGCCACCGCGTTGACCCCGCGGCCGGCCTGCTGGTGCAGGTAGGTGTCGACGATCGAGTTGTCGCCCGCCTCGATGCGCACGACACGCCCGACGGAGATGTTCTCCTTCAGCGTCGTGCTGAGGCGGTCGACGTCGTCTTGGAGCTCAGCTGGTGCCTCTTCGCCTTTCGAGGCCACGAGGGCAGCGAGCTCGTCGGCCAGGGAGACGAACTCGGCGGACTTCGCCACGAAGTCGGTCTCACAGCGCAGCTCGACGATGGCGGCCACGTTGTCCTGGCGCACCACGGCCACTGCGCCTTGGCTGGCCTGGCGCTCGGCCCGTTTGGCCTTGTCGGCCAGGCCCTTCTCGCGCAGCCAGCGGGTGGCGGCGTCCTTGTCGCCCCCGTTCTCGTCGAGCGCGCGCTTGGCGTCGAGCATCCCGACGCCGGTCGCCTGGCGGAGCGTTTGGACGTCCTTTGCGGTGAATGACGCCATGCTCACGCCTCCGCCGCGACCGCCACGGGAGCGGCAGCGTCAGTCGCGAGGTCGGCGCCGGCCGGGGCGCCCACCTCTGCGGGCACCGTGTCGGGGACAGCCGCCTGGGCTGTCTCGACGGCGGCGGCGGGCTGCTCGGCAGCGGCGGGAGCCTCGGCCGCAGGCGGGGCGGTGGGCCGCGGCGCGGGCGCTGCGGCCTGGGCGGCGGCCTTCTCGGCGGCGCGTGCCGCGGCCTGGGCGGCGGCGCGGTGCGAGGCGATGAAGCGGCCTTCCATCACGGCGTCGGCGACCACGCGGCACATGAGGCGCCCGGAGCGGATCGCGTCGTCATTGCCCGGAATCACGTAGGTGATGATGTCGGGGTCGCAGTTGGTGTCGACCACGGCCACCACCGGCAGGCCGAGCTTGTTGGCCTCGGTGACGGCGATGTGCTCTTTGTTGGTGTCGATCACGAACACGGCCTCGGGGAGGCGGTCGAGGCCGCTGATCCCGCCCAGGTTGCGCTGGAGCTTCTCGAGCTCGCGCACGTGGCGGAGGGCCTCTTTCTTCGGCATGGCCTCGAAGTCGCCCGCTGCCTGCATGGTCCGCAGCTCCTGCATGCGCTTTACGCGGCCCGACACGGTCGAGAAGTTGGTGAGCATGCCGCCCAGCCAGCGCTGGTTCACATAGGGCATGCCGCAGGCATCGGCGAACTCGGCGATGGGGCCTTGGGTCTGCTTCTTCGTGCCGACGAACAAGATGTTGCCGCCGTCGCCGACCAGGTCACGCACATACGCGTAGGCGGTGTCGATCCCGCCCATGGTCTTGTGCAGGTCGATCAGGTAGATCCCGTTGCGCTCGCCCAGGATGTACCTGCGCATCTTCGGGTTCCAGCGTCGGGTCTGATGCCCGAAGTGCACGCCAGCATCAAGAAGCTGGCGCATGGTGACTACAGCCATTCAATTCCTCCAGTCGGTTGGCTCCCCCGGGTGCAGCACCTCCTCGGAGGCGACCGTGGAACGCACCTGGGCTCTTCTCTCGGTTCACCGCCACCGGTCGGTGGGGCAGGACAATCCTAGTCGGCGATCGTCCCTGTAGAAACAGGGTGCCCACCCGGTCCGGGTTTCATGCCCGCGGGTGGGTGCCCGAGTAGACGCTCAAGAGGCGGTCCTTGCTCACGTGCGTGTAGATCTGGGTCGTCTGCAGGCTGGCATGGCCGAGCAGCTCCTGGACGACGCGCAGGTCCGCCCCCCCGTCGAGCAGGTGGGTGGCGAAGCTGTGGCGCAGCGCATGGGGATGCGTCGGGACCGGCGACCGGCGGTCGAGGATGCGGCGCACGTCTCGAGGACCGAGGCGGTTCCCCCGCCGGTTCACGAAGACCGCCCCCGACGGGGTGCTCGGTCCGGCAAGCATGGAACGGCCCGCAGAGAGCCACCGGCCGAGAGCAGCGACGGCGTGGTCGTGGATGGGGACACGGCGCTCCTTGCTACCCTTGCCGAGCACGGTCACGGTCGCCGCGTCGAGGTCGAGGTCGGCCCGGTCGATGCCGCACAGCTCGGCCACCCGCAGCCCGGCGGCATAGAGCAGCTCGAGGACCGCGTCGTCGCGCAGCACGATCGCCGCGTCGAGCACCGAGCGCGTCCCCCCTGGTGACGGCTCACCGTCGAGAAGGGTGTCGATCTCCGCGTGCGACAGGAGCGTGGGCAGGCGACCACCGGCCGAGGGGGCGCTGAGCCCGCGCGAGGGGTCCTCGGCGAGCAGCCCGGCGCGCCTGCACCAGGCGAAATACCCGCGCACCGCCGCTGCCTTGCGGGCGATCGAGGACCGGGCGAGGCCCCGAGTGCCGAGCGACGCGAGGTAGCGGCGCAACAAGAGCCGCCCCACGCCACCCGGACCCTCGATGCCGCTGCGCCCGGCCCACTGTGTGAACGCGGCCAGGTCCGAGCGGTAGGCACGAACGGTGGCGGGCGAGCGCCCGGCGAGGGAGCGGGCGAAGCGCTCCAGCTCCCACCCGCTGTCCGCCGCACCTGGGCCGCCCCCGGTGACATCGCCTCCGACAAGGCCTTCCATAAGCCGAGCGTACCGCCTTCTCCTCGGCGCCCATCGGATGAAGCGCGCCGGGTCGTCACGCGATCGCAGAACACTCTTCATGAGACTGACAACTGCGCCCCCCATCGGCATTGCGCGAGGGCTATCGTGACCGCCAGACAAGTCCGGGCGGCGACACGGTGCCGAACTCCGGGGGGACCCAACGGGGAGGAAATTCGGTGGCAAAGCCTTTCGACAGGAGATCATTCCTCGCGCGCTCGGCCGCGACCGCGGCCGGTGTCGTGGCCGCGGGCAGCGCGGGCGAGCTGCTGCTGTCGGGGACGGCCGGGGCCGTCACCAACGGCAAGGGCCGCAACGGCATCTCGACCGCTAAGCCGGTCAAGGGCGGCACCCTCGTCTTCGGCGTCGACGCCGAGGAGCAGGGCTTCAACCCCTCCACGTCCAAGTTCGACGAGGTCGGGGTCATGTACGCCCGCACGGTCTTCGACCCGCTCACCATCATCACCCCGAACGGTGGGTGGGCGCCCTACCTGGCACAGTCGGTCACCTCCAATGCCGAGTACACGAGCTGGACCATCACCTTGCGCCCCAACGTCGTGTTCCACGACGGCACCCCCTGTGACGGGGCGGCCATGCTGCTCAACTTCGAGGCGCAGGCGAAAGCATTCATCACCGGCCTCGCGTGGGGTCCGGTCCTCGACAATTTCCAGCAGACCGGACCGCTCTCGGTCGTGGTCAACCTGAAGACCCCCTGGGTGCCGTTCCCCTACTGGCTCGCCGGCGGCATCGGCGGCCAGGTCGCCTACATGATGGCCCCGGCCATGATCAACTCTGCGAACGGCGGAACCGACAACCCCATCGGGACCGGGCCCTTCAAGTTCGTCGAGTGGATCCCGAACGACCACTTCACCGCCAACGCCTTCCCCGGCTACTGGCGTTCGGGTTACCCCTACCTCAACACGATCACCTACAAGCCGATCGTCGACCCCAACGCCCGGTCCGAGGCGTTGCAGTCGGGCTCGATCGACATGATGGTCACCGACACGCCCCAGGTCATCGTGCTCTACCGCGGCCAGAAAAAGTGGTCCTACATCGACGACAGCGGCCCGGTGATCGGCCAACCGGACATGAACTGCGTCATGCTCAACATGGCCGCCGCGCCGTTCAACAACCCCGACGTGCGCCTGGCCATGGCCAAGTCGCTCAGCGCCGAGCAGTACTCGCGCATCATCGACCTCTCGATCGACGCCCCCTCGACCGGTCTGTTCGTGCCGGGCACCCCGTACTACTCCTCGTCGGGCTTCCCGACACAGGACGTCTCGGGGGCCAAGTCCCTGGTGAAGAAGGTCCAGTCCCAGACGGGCAAGCCGGTCTCGTTCACCTTGACCTCGACCAACGGCCCCGAGGCCATCCGCGCCGCGCAATACATGCAGCAGCTCTTCCAGAATGTCGGGATGAAGGTGACGACGGCTGTCGTCGAGCAGAACGACCTCATCAACCTGGCACTCGCCGGCACCTACCAGGCACTCGAGTGGCGCCAGTTCGGTGCGGTCAACCCCGACCTCAACTATGTGTTCTGGTCCCCCACCCAGGTGAACACCACGGGCATCTCGATCAACATGGCGCGCAACACCGACCCCAAGGTCGAAGCGCAACTCCAGATCGGGCGCACCAGCACCGACCAGTCGGCGCGGATCGCCGCCTACCAGCAGGTGAACGAGCTGCTGGCCAAGGACCTGCCCTATATCTGGAACGACCGCGCAGTGTGGGCCGTCATCTCGAGCCCTCAGACGCAGAACTGGAACAACCCGACCACGCCCACCGGTGCGCCGGCGGCTGGGATGATCGGTGGCAGTATCTGGCCAACGCAGATCTGGAAGAGCTAAGAGGGCCGAGCGTCCCCGGGGCTGACCCAGGGTCGGCAGGGACGGGAGAACCATGAGCAGCCGAATCCTGGTGGTCGAGGACGACGAGCGGATTCGCTCCTCGATGCGCCTGGCCCTCGAAGGTGAGGGCTATGAGGTCGACGAGGCGGCCAGCGGGGAGGACGCGCTCGACCGCTTCGCCGCCGAGCCCTCCGACGTCGCGCTGATCGACCTCATGCTGCCGGGCATGGACGGGTTCGAGTGCTGCCGGGCGCTGCGCCGCCACAGTGCGGTGCCCATCATCCTCGTCACCGCCCGCACCGACACCCATGACGTCGTGGCCGGCCTCGAGGCCGGTGCCGACGACTACGTCACCAAGCCCTTCGTGGCAAAGGAGCTCGGTGCGCGCATCCGGGCGCTGCTGCGCCGGGCGCGCCCCGCCGAGGACGAGCCGACCGTGCTCACGTTCGGGGACCTCGAAGTGCTCCCCGACGAGGGGCTGCTGCGGCACATCGACGGCGAGGAGGTGCACTGCACGCGCACCGAGTTCCGGCTCCTGTGCGAGCTGGCCGCCAACCCCAACAAGGTGCTGAGCCGCGAACAGCTGCTCGACCGGGTCTGGGGCTACGACTACTTCGGCGACGGTCGTCTCGTCGACGTCCACATCCGTCGCCTCCGGACCAAGGTGGAGCCCGACCCGGCGCTCCCCCGCCACATCCTCACCGTGCGGGGAATGGGCTACAAGCTGGTCCCTTGACGACCACGCCGGCCGAGGACGCACCCCCACGCCCGGAGAAACGGACCCGCCTGTGGGCCGGGCTCGGGCTCCGGGCCAGGGTGACGGTCACCTTCGGTCTCGGCGCGCTGCTGCTCTCGGTGGCCATGGGCTCGCTGTCCTATTTCACGGCGCGGCACTTCCTCGTGGCCGAGCGGCACAACGCGGCCGTGACCCAGACCTACGTGAACGCGTCGCAGCTGCGCTCGGACCTCCACGGCGGGACGGCATCGGTGGACACCGTCCTCTATGGCCTCGACACGTCGCCAACGGCCAGCTCGGTGCTCTACCAGGGCGGTCAGTGGTACGCCACCGACCCCTTCACCGAAGGCCAGTCGGTGCTGCCGGTTGGGCTGCGCGCCATGGTGCGGTCCGGCAATCCCGCCACGCAGACCTTCTACGTGGCCGACGACCCCCAGATCGCCGTCGGCGTCCCGATACCGTCCATCGGTGGCGCCTACTTCGAGATCTTCGACGAGAGCGACCTGGCCCACACCCTGCGGGTGCTGGCCCTGGCCATCGTGGCCGGCGGGATCGTGACCACGCTGCTCGGCATCGCGGTCGGGCGCTCGGCCAGCTCGCGTTCGCTTCGTCCCCTCACCGGCGTGTCGCGCGCCGCGCTCGCCATCGCCGGCGGCCAGCTCGAGACCCGCCTGCCCGAGGCGAGCGACGATCCGGACCTCGCCGGCCTTACGTCGTCGTTCAACCTCATGGTCGACCAGCTGGAGGAGCGGATCGACCGTGAGGCCCGCTTCACGAGCGACGTCAGCCACGAGCTGCGCTC
>Ga0302267_10000126_pt1 | contig 96189 bp, 94 predicted proteins | sample III_Bog_E1_3_FD_194555 | JGI IMG/M metagenome (GOLD analysis project Ga0302267, IMG submission 194555) | Peat permafrost microbial communities from Stordalen Mire near Abisko, Sweden - III_Bog_E1_3 | ecosystem: Environmental > Terrestrial > Soil > Wetlands > Peat | place: Sweden: Abisko... | reverse complement strand
AGGGTGACGCCGGCCAGCTCCACCCGCCGGGCCCACCGGACCACCTCGTCGAGCAGGGCCCGGCCGGTGCCCTGACCGCCGTGACCGGTCAGGACCGACAGCTGGTCGATGTGGGCGTAGCCGTCAACGACCTCGACGCTGACGAACCCGACCGGTGGGTCGCCGGCCGCGAACACCACGTCCACCTGGCTGAGCCGGTCGTGCACGTCGTCCTCGGGAAACGGCCCGATCCCGATCGTGCCGTAGAGCAGGTCGGCCTCGAGCTCGATCTCCCGGAGCCGCGTGTATTCCGCCGGTACCGCCGGGCGAACCGTGCGTGCTCCGTCACCCACCGCCGGCCGCGGTCCCTCAGCTGCGTCCGGCGGTGAGTTCGGGGTGCCGCAAGGAGAGGTCGGCACACTCCACGCACACCGACTCGGGGATCACGCCGGCCTTCATCAATAGCCCGAACCCCTTGCACCCGAGGCACAGTCCGAAGGCAGCCTCGAGGAACGCGGCGCAGGTCAGCAGGCCCACGACGACGAACGAGGCGGTGTGCTCGCCGAAGCCGTACCAGAGCACCAGAGCGGTGGTGGAGAAGACCACGCCGATGGCCTGGGCGAAGCGCTTCGGTGGGCCCGGCACCCACGTCGGACCCACGGGGAGGCGGGGGGCGACCACCCGGGTCGCCAGCTGGCCGAGTGGGCTGAGCGTCGGACCGGTCAGGACGCGGGCCCAGAAGCCGTACGTCAAGGGGATGAGGATCCAGGGCTGGTCGAAGGTCACGGCGGCGACACACATGAGGACCACGCCGGTCGCCACGGTGCGGGCCGCGTAGTCGTTCACGGGGTTCGGGAAGGAAAACACCCCTATAGCTTACCTGTTGGGTCGGGAATTGACCACAGACCTCCGGATGTCCGGCCCGGACTGCTGCCGTCCGAGTCGACCAGCCGGTGGCCGGCTGCGACCACCGCCGCGACCGTGACCTTTGGGAGCACTCCGGGCAGTGCCGGTGCCGTGGGTGCGACGGACGGGACTTGTCGGATGATCGACGTCCGGATCGAACGCACCATGGGCCCACCTCCCGAGTGAGGGCACCTATCATCCGGATGCTCGACCGGCATCGAATACCCTTCGTGACAGCGCGAGCGTCGATGGGAACGAGGGCGGACGGGTGGTAGATCTGGACGTGGAGCAGGCCAGCGACGCCAACCTGGTGGTCGCGGTGGGCCGGTGGTATGAGCCGGCCCTCGCCGAGGTGTACCGCCGCCACGGCGGTGCCGTCCATGCACTGGCCCGGCGCATCCTGCGGTCCGACCCGCCGGCCGAGGAGGTCACCCAGGAGGTGTTCCTCGACCTATGGCGCCACCCGGAGAAGTTCGACGCCCAGCGGGGGACCCTGCGGTCGTTCCTCCTGGCCAGGACCCATGGCAAGTCCGTCGACGTGGTCCGCTCCGAGGAGTCGCGACGCCGACGCGAGGAGCGCATGACCCGGGAGACGGCGACCGCCGCCTATGACATCGACCGTGAGGTGTGGGACATGGCCGTAGCGGAGCAGGTGAAGGACGCCCTCGGTGCGCTGCCCGACGAGCTGCGTCAACCCATCGAGCTGGCCTACTTCGGTGGCCGGACCTACCGGGAGGTGGCCGTGCTCCTGGACGAGCCCGAGGGCACCGTCAAGAGCAGGATCCGGTCCGGGCTCGGCCGCCTGCGGGTCCACCTCGCAGAGCGGGGCGTCGAGCCGGCGGGAGCGGGCCTGTGAGCACGCAGCCGACCCCGCTGAGCCATACCGAGATCGAGGAGTTCCTCGGCGCCTACGCCCTCGACGCGGTCGACCGCGAGACGGCGGACATCATCGAGGCCCACCTCGACGGGTGCGTCCGTTGTGCCGCTGAGGTCAGCCAGCACCACGAGGTGGCGGGTCTGCTCGCCAACTCCGGTGGCGTGCCTCCCGCTGAGCTGTGGGAGGGCATCGCCGGGCGTCTCGGTGGGACGTCGGAGGAGTCGTGGGACCGCCTGGCCGCGCGCCTCGACGTGCCGGCGGACCGTCCGTCCGATGGTGCGGTACCGGGGGAGCGCGTACCGCAGCCACACCGCGCGGTGGCATCCGGCGGCGACGTGGTGCCCATCGGGACGGCCCGGCGCCGGTCACGACTGGTAGCGGCCGGGGCGGGCCTGGTGGCGGCCGCAGCTGCGGTCATCGCCCTGGTCCTCGGCCTCCAGGTCCACCACCTCAACGGACAGGTCAACGCCCTCCAGGCCACGCAGAACCTGTCGACCGCGGAGCGGGCCGCGATCGCCGCCCCGAACACCACCAGGGTCGTCATGTCCGCCCCGGGGGCCACGGGTCAGGGCTCGACCCCGGCCACCATCGTGCTGACGGCCGCAGGCACCGGGTTCGTCATCAACGATGCCGGCGACGGCCTCGCCCCGCTGCCCTCCGACCGTACCTACCAGCTGTGGGGCGTGGTCGGATCGAAGGTGATCTCGTTGGGTCTCCTCGGGTCACGACCGGGCATCGTCCCCTTCAGCGTGGCCGGGTCGCACGGGGTGTCCGCCTTCGCCATCACCGACGAGGTGGCCGGTGGCGTGGTGGCCTCGGCGAACCAGCCGGTGGCGGAGGGCAAGGTCCAGGTCTGACGTCTGGCTGTCCCTCCGGTGGCCCGTTGCGGCGGACCTGTCAGATGCGTTGGACCTGTCAGATGCGGTGGACCTGGCGGAGTCCGGCCCACCCGAAGTCGGCGAGTTGGGCGGCCAGGCGGGACGCCTCGGCGGCCCGGTCGACCTCATCCTCCGCCGTGGCCCCCTCCGCCGACGCCCGCCGGGCACGGTGCGCGTCGAGCCAGTGGCGGCTGGCGCCCTCGGCCATTCCGACGACGGCGTGGGCCAGGAGCAACCGGTGCTCAGGATCCAGGCCGGCGTCGATGAGCGGGTCGATGGCCTGGGCGATCGTCTCCTCCACCCGCCGGAGCGCGGCACCGAGTTCGACGTCGTCCGGGGCGTCACGGCCGTACAGCAGGCGGAAGGCGTGCTCGTTGTCGACCATGAGCTCGAAGTAGCCGGCGAAGCCGAGCTCGACCTGCTGACGAGGACCCTCCGCGGCCGCAGTCGCCTGGACGATCCGATCGATCATCGAATGGGAGAAGACGTCGAGCAGCTCGAGGTAGAGGGCTCGCTTGGACTCGAAGTGCTGGTAGACGAGGGGTTTGGTGACCCCCGCGGCCTCGGCGATGTCGTCCATGGTCGTTGCCGAGTAGCCGTGCTCCGCGAACAGTGACAGTGCCACGTCGAAGAGCTGGCGTCGACGGGCGTCGGCGGTGAGCCGGCGCGTCGGGCGTGCGGCGGCGGACGCCTCTCGGTCCTGGTGACCCGTGGCTGTCGTCGGCATGGCGGTCATGGTAGTCCCGGGCCGGAATCTGTCCCGGACGGCCCGTCCGTCCCCCGGATCACCTCCCTCGGGCAGGCGACCGCCGTGCCGAACGGACCCGCTCACGTCCCGGGGGCGCCCACCTGGGCCTGTCCGGCGAGGGCCCCGGTTCAGGTCAGGGTCGGTCGTACCGCAGTCCGTCCGCCAATGGCTCGTCCCACTCCAGGTCGTGTTCCCCTTGGAGCGCCGTCAGCACGGCGAGGTAGTCACGCGTCGCCACGACGTCATGGACCCGGAGCAGGGAGTGGGGCGCCAGGTTGATGCAGAACCCGATGGCGGCCAAGGTGCCGGCGCTCCGCCCCCGAGGCGGCTGACCCGTGATGGCGCCGATCACGTCCTTGCGCGACAGCGCCAGGAGGATCGGCCGGCCCAGCTCGGCGAGTGCGGGCAGGCCCCGGAGCGCGGCCACGGTCTGCGCCGGCGTTTTGGCGAAATCGGGCCCGGGGTCGAGGATCACCTGCTCGGGGGAGACGCCCCTGTCGGCCAGCAATTCGAGTCGGCGCCCGAGGAAGGAGACGATGTCGTCGACCAACTCGGCCGGTGAGCCGTAGAAGGCATCGTCGGGCGACAGGCGGGTCTTCGGTGCGAGCCGGGTGTGCATCACGATCAGTCCGGCGCCGCTCGACGCCACGACCTCGATCAGCTCGGGGTCGGCGAGTCCGGAGACGTCGTTGACGATGCTGGCTCCGGCCGCCACCGCCGCGGTCGCCACCTGCGCTCGGTACGTGTCCACGGAGATGACGACGTCCGAGGCCCGTCGGATCGTCTCGATCAGGGTCCCGACCCGTTCGATCTCGAGTTCCACCGGTAGCTCGGGCTGGTCGGTGCGGGCCGACTGCCCACCGATGTCGAGCACGTGCGCGCCTGCCTCCGCCATGGCCAGGGCATGTGCGGCCCGCTCGGCGATCCCGGCGGCGGCTAGGGCCTCGGAGTCGCTGAAGGACTCCGGTGACGCGTTCACGACCCCCATGATCAGCGGGTGGTCGATCTCGAGGGTCCCGTGGGCGTGGACGACCCTCATACGCCGACCGGGCGGGCGTCTGTGCCCGCCTGTGCGGCACCCCGACCGGTCCGTCGACCCCACCTCGCCCCTCGTCCGGTGACCATGGCTAATGAGTAGCAGACCCGGCCGGGTGCCGGGGCCGGGCACGGTGGTGCCCGGGCCGCCCCGTCGGGGTACCGTCGGGACGTGCCAGACGCCTCCACGTCAGATCCGAACGACGACCTCCTGGCCGTGCGAGACGGCCCGGTCCTGACACTCACCATCAACCGGCCGGAGCGTCGCAACGCCATGACCTGGGACGTCATCGCAGGACTGCGACGCCAACTGGCCGAGGCCAAGGTCGACCCGGCCGTGCGGGTGGTGGTCCTGGCCGGAGCGGGGGACCTGGCGTTCTGCGCCGGTGCCGACCTGTCGGGCATGGTCCCGAAGGATCCTGGCGCAACATCCGACGAGTACCTCGACCACCACCTGGCCCGGGGCTGGCTGGCCCAGCTGTTCGAGGAGATGTGGCAGCTGGGGAAGCCGACCATCGCACGGGTGCAGGGTTGGGCCATGGCCGGCGGATTCGGGCTCGCGCTGGCGTGCGACATGGTGATCGCCTCGGAGAGCGCCCGGTTCGGCGCTCCAGAGCTCAACGTCGGGCTGTGGCCCTACATGGTGACGGTGTCGCTCCTGCGCTCGATGCCCCCGAAGAAGGCGCTCGAGCTGATGCTGACCAGCCGTGTCGTGGGGGCGGAGGAGGCCGACCGCATCGGATTCGTCACCCGGGTGGTGCCCGACGCCGACCTGGACGCAGCGGTGGCCGATCTGGCCGCCGTGCTGGCCTCCAAACCCCCCGGGGTGACAAAGCTGGGCCGCGATTCGTTCTACGCTGTCATCGACTCAGCGGCCTCCGAGGCCCTGCCCTATCTCCACGCCATGCTGACGGTGACCAGTCAGACGGCCGAGGCGAGGGAGGGGATCACCGCGTTCGCCGAGAAGCGGCCCCCGTCGTGGCAGGTGTCGTCGGACGACGGCACGGCCTGACCAGGCACCAGTACCCACACACCAGAACCCGAGGAGCACCCACCTACATGGCGAAGCGAGCACTGATCACCGGCGTCACCGGCCAGGACGGCTCCTACCTGGCCGAGCTGCTGCTCGACGAGGGCTACGAGGTGAGCGGCATGGTCCGCCGCTCGAGCACCATCAACTTCGAGCGGATCGCCCATATCCAGGATCGGGTCAACCTGGTCGCCGGGGACCTCCTCGACGAGGTCTCGATGATCAACATCCTGAAGGAGATCCGGCCGCACGAGGTGTACAACCTGGCCGCCCAGTCGTTCGTCCAGACCTCCTGGAACCAGCCCGTCCTGACCGGTGAGACCACGGCGCTCGGCGTCACCCGGGTACTCGACGCCGTTCGCACGGTCGACCCCGGCATCCGCTTCTACCAGGCCAGTTCCTCGGAGATGTTCGGCAAGGTCCAGGAGGTCCCGCAGGTCGAGACGACCCCCTTCTACCCCCGCAGTCCCTACGGCGTGGCCAAGGTCTACGGCCATTGGATCACCGTCAACTACCGCGAGAGCTACGACCTCCACGCCTCGTCGGGCATCCTCTTCAACCACGAGTCGCCCCGGCGTGGCCTCGAATTCGTCACCCGCAAGGTCACCCACGGTGTCGCGCGGATCGCCGCCGGCATTGATCAGACGTTGGCGCTCGGCAACCTCGACGCCGAGCGGGACTGGGGGTTCGCCAAGGACTACGTCCGGGCGATGTGGCTGATGCTCCAGCAGGACCAGCCCGACGACTACGTCGTCGCCACCGGGGAGACCCACTCGGTCAAGGAGCTGGTCGAGCTGTCGTTCGCCGCCGCTGACCTCGACTGGGAGAAGCACGTGGTCATCGACGAGCGCTTCCTCCGCCCGGCCGAGGTGGACCTGCTCATCGGCGACCCGGCCAAGGCCGAGACGACCCTGGGCTGGCACCGCGACGTCGACTTCCCCACACTGGTCCAGATGATGGTCGAGGCCGACCTGGCCCTGGTGAAGAGCCAGCGGGCCTAGCGGTTGGTCATGGTCGGACAGGTGGCGCTCCACGCCGACCCGCTCGGCCTCCTGGTCGCCTTCGGCGCAGGGATGCTCTCGTTCCTCTCGCCGTGCGTGCTGCCGCTTGTGCCGGCGTACCTGTCAATGGTGTCGGGGTTGTCGGCGGCCGAACTGTCGGCCCTCCAGACGGCACCGGCACCGGCCCGGGTGGTGGCCGCTGTGCCGGTGGCCGTGGGCGGTGGCGCTCCGGCTCCGGTGGCTGGCGACGACGAGGACCCGGCAGCGGTCGTCGGCCCCGATCCGGAGGAGTTGCGCCGTCACCGGGGCCGTCTGTTGCGGGGGATCCTGGCCTTCATCGCCGGGTTCACCGTGATCTTCACCATCCTGGGGGCGACGGCCTCATCGATCGGCCGGCTGTTCGACTCCCACCAGCAGACCCTCGACGTCGTCTCGGGCGTCCTGATCGTGTTGTTCGGCGCCGTCCTGGTGGCCATGGCGTCCGGAGTGACCCTGCCGATGGCCCTGTCCGGCGAGAAGCGGTTCAGTGTCCGACCGTCGGTCCTCGGGGCGTGGGCCCCACCGGTCATGGGGATGGCCTTCGCGTTCGCCTGGACGCCGTGCATCGGCCCCGTGCTGGGAAGCGTCCTCTCCCTGGCCGCCGGGACGGGTGGCTCGCCGATCGGAGGGGTCGCCCTGCTGCTCGCCTACTCCCTCGGCCTCGGGGTCCCCTTCCTCCTCTTCGGCCTCGCCTTCGGCCGGATGACCGACGTCCTGGCACGGGTGAAGGGCCGCCTGCGGATCGTGGACCTGGTCGGCGGGCTGGTCCTCATCGTGTTCGGGGTGTTGCTGCTCACGCACAACGTGGACATTGTCTCGGCCCACATCTCGACCTGGCTCCAGGACCTCCACCTGGGCCGTCTGTCGAGCAGCTGAGCCCTTCCCGGGACCCGGGGCGGCCGACCCCGGGCCCCCCGTCTGGCTACGGCCCGCCCGCCCCCGTAGCATTGACGCCAAGCCCATGGCCCCCGTCGCTCTCCCCCCCTCTGCAGTCTCCCTCCGCGACGCGGTCGCGCTCTCGGGTCGGTTCCCGCTCCTGGCGGGGGTCGACCTCGAGGTGGCCGTGGGCGAGACCGTCCTGGTCGAGGGCCCGAACGGCGCCGGCAAGACCAGCCTGTTGCGGGTCTGCGCCGGCCTCGTCCCCCTCGCCTCCGGGTACCTGGCGGTCCTGGGCCTCGACCCGGCCCGCAACCGGGTCGGCGTCCGACGTCGGGTGGGCCTGCTGTCGCACGCCTCCCATCTCTACGACGACCTGACCGTGCGCGAGAACGTGCGGTTCGCCGTCCGGGCCGCCGGTGGGGACGTGGACCGGATCGATCCGGCCCTCGAGCGCTGGGGCCTGGTCGGGCGGCTGGCCAAGACCTCGGCGGGCAAGCTGTCCGCCGGCCAGCGCCGGCGGGTCGCCCTGGCCGTGCTCACGGCCCGTTGGCCCGAGGTGTGGCTCCTCGACGAGCCCCACGCCGGACTCGACGCCTCGGCCCGGCTCCTGCTCGACCAGGCCGTGCGGGACGCGGCGTCCAGCGGGGTCACGGTGCTCATCGCCAGTCACGAGTCGGGACCGGTGGAGGACCTGGCCGGACGTGCGGTGACGGTGACCGGCGGTCGGGTGACGGGGGAGCGCGACCTCGTGAGCGCCCCGTCCGCCCCGAACGCCACCCCCGTCGATCGCGGAGGCACCGACAACGTGACGGGACCGGTGGCCCATGTGGCGTGACGCCGCGCTCGTCGCCGGCAAGGACCTCCGCATCGAGGGCCGCTCCCGGGTGGCCCTGTCCCAGGTCGCCCCGTTCGGGATCGTGGCCCTCGTGCTCTTCGCCTTCGCACTCGGACCGGACCGCCAGACGATGGCCAAGGGCGCCCCGGGACTGTTCTGGGTCGCCGTGCTGTTCTGCACGGTGCTGGCCATCCAGCGCAGCGTGTCGGTGGAGTCGTCCGACGGCGCCAGCGACGGCCTGCGCCTGTCCGGGATCGATCCTGCCGGGCTCTACCTGGGCAAGGCCGTCGCCGTCGCCGCCCAACTGGTGGTCCTCGAGGCGCTCCTGGGCGTCGGCGTCGTCCTCCTCTACGGCGCCCACATCGAGGTTCCCTGGATGATCGTCGTGTCCTGCGTGCTCGGCACGATCGGACTGGCCGCCACGGGCACGCTCTACGGCGCGCTGTCGTCGGGATTACGGGTGCGTGAGACCCTGCTGCCGTTCCTGCTCCTGCCGATCGCCGCACCCGTGCTGCTGGCCGGCACCCGGATCTGGCAGGCAGCCATGGCCGGTGGCACCCCGTCCGACGGCACCCAGTGGCTGCGGCTCCTCGTCGTGTTCGATGCCGTCTACCTCGCCATCGGCGTCGTCCTCTTCGGCCCCATCCAGGAGACAGCGTGACCGACGAACTGACCACCATTCCCGTTGACGGCTCCGCCACCGCCCATCCGCTACCGCTCGCGGCCACGAACATCCGCGTGAGCCCGCCCCCCACGCCTTCGGCGACCGCCCGGCGCACGGAGCGGACCATCGGGCTCCTCGCCCTCGTCGGAACGGCGGCCACGGTGTGGCTCGGCCTCTGGGTCACGCCACCGGACAAGGTCCAGGGAGACCTGGTCCGACTGGTCTACATCCACCCGGGGGTGGCCTGGGTCGCCCTCTACCTCGCCTTCGGGCTGGCCGCCGTGTCGAGCCTGCTCTACCTGTGGCCCCGGACCCGTGCGCTGTTCTGGGACCGGCTGGCCGCCGCCGCCGTCGAGGTCGGCGTGGTGTTCAACATCTGCACCCTGGTGTCGGGCTCGATCTGGGGCAAGCCGACCTGGGGCGTCTGGTGGGCGTGGGACGCCCGCCTCACGAGCACGGCGGTGCTGTTGGTCCTCTTCCTCGGCTATCTGGCGCTCCGTCGGGTCCCGGCGGAACCCGAGGTGCGGGCCCGGCGCAGCGCGTTCGTCGCCCTGTTCGCAGCGGTCGACATTCCGATCATCCACTTTTCCGTCGACTGGTGGAACACCCTCCACCAGGGCGCCACCGTGCTGAACGCCAACCTCTCGCCGACGATCCACGGGTCGATGGCGTGGACCCTGCTGCTGGGATTCGTGGCCCTGACGCTGGTCTTCGTCTGGATGCTGCTCGTCCGCTACCGCATCGGCGCCCTCGAGGACTGGCTTGCCGCCAACGAGCTCGACCTGGCGCTGGTCGAGCGCCAGGCCGAGGGCGTGGGTGTGGGGGCGTCGGGCGTCGTGGCGGCCCCGCCCGGACCCTCTGACGACTCCCCGACCGACCGGGTGGGGGTGGCCTGATGCGATATGTCATCGCCGGCTACGTCTTCGTCCTCGGGCTCCTCGCGCTCTATGCCGTCGCCCTCGTGTGGCGCCGGATCCGCCTGACGCGGGCCGTCGCCCGGGTGACCGGTCCCGACGTCACCGCCGCCAGCCGGTCCGGTGTCGCCACCATCGACGGTCCCGGTGCGGCCGTCACCGCACCGGCGGAGCACCCGTGACCACCGCACCCCCTGCGCCACCGACGACGGGCACTGCCGGTCCGGCGGCCGGACCGCCGCAAGGCCCGCGTGCGGTGGTCGCGGCGCGCAGCCACGTGGTCCGGTACGTGGTCGTCGGACTCGTCCTCGTCGGGGTGCTGGTGTTCCTACTCGTGAAGGGACTGGGCTCGGCCCTCGACTTCTACTTGCCGGCCGATCAGGCCATGGCCCAGCGGGCGACGCTCGGCGACAAGACGTTCAACCTGGAGGGTGTGGTGGCGCCCGGGTCGATCCACGCCACGACCGTGGGTGTCGACTTCGTGGTCACGTCAGGCGACATCCGCCTCCCGGTGACCAACACCGGCAGCCCGCCCCAGCTGTTCCAGTCCAACATCCCGGTCATCGCCGTGGGCCACTTCTCGGGCGACTCGTTCGTGTCCGACCAGATCCTGGTCAAGCACTCCTCGACGTACATCGCCGAGTACCCGCAACGGGTCACGGCACCGAACGGCTCCAAGCGGTGACGGATAGACCCCACCACCCCGCGGCCGACCGCGGCCAGCGGTGAACGGCACCCTCGGCCACATCGGCGTCCTGCTCGGCTTCGCCGCGGCACTCGTCGGGATCGTGGTGCTGCTGGTGGGCCTGGTCCGCCGGCGTCCCGGCAGCTTGCGGGCGGGACGGATTTACGCACCCTTGATCCTGCTCGGGGGGATCGTCGCCGTGGTGGCCATGCAGCGGGCGTTGATCACCCACGACTTCTCCCTCACGTACGTGGCCGACAACAACAGCCGTTCCACACCGTTGCTCTACTCGATCACGGGCATGTGGTCGGCGCTGGCCGGTTCGATCCTGCTGTGGGGGATCATCCTCGGGATGTACGTGACCGCCATGGTGTGGCGGTTCCGGCGCCGGGCCGACGACCAGATGGTGGCCTGGGCCACGCTCGTCATGTATGTGGTGTGCGCGTTCTTCTTCGGGCTCATGCTCGGCCCGGCCGACCCCTTCACCCACGTCATCGGGGCGATCCCGACCAACGGGCTGGGTCCGAACGTCCTCCTGCAGGACAACCCGCTCGTGCTGTTCCACCCGCCCATGCTCTACCTGGGCCTGGTCGGTTTCACCGTCCCGTTCGCCTTCGCCGTGGCATCGCTCGTGACGGGACGGGTCGACGAGGACTGGCAGGGGGAGACCCGGCGCTGGACGCTCTTCGCCTGGACGTTCCTGACGGTCGGCATCGTCCTCGGGGCCTGGTGGTCGTACCAGGTGCTCGGCTGGGGAGGATTCTGGGCCTGGGACCCGGTGGAGAACGCCTCGCTCATGCCGTGGCTGGTCGGGACCGCCTACCTCCACTCCGTCATGGTCCAGCAACGCCGGGGCCTCCTGCGCGTCTGGAACCTGTCACTCGTCATCGCCACCTTCAGCCTGACCATCCTCGGGACATTCCTCACCCGGTCCGGCGTCATCCAATCGGTGCACGCCTTCTCGGCCTCGACGATCGGGCCCCTGCTGCTCGGCTTCTTCGGCCTGGTCCTGGCCGTCGGGGTCGGTCTGATCGCCTGGCGTGGCGACCGGCTGCGCTCACCTGGCGGGATCGACTCACCGCTCAGCCGGGAGGGTGCGTTCCTGGCCAACAACCTCCTGTTCGTACTGTTCGCCTTCGTCGTCCTGCTGGGCACGGTCTTCCCCCTCCTGTACGAGGCGGTCAACAGCGGTGCCCAGGTGGCGGTCGGTGCCCCCTACTTCAACCGTCTGATCGTCCCGATCGGCCTCGGGCTGCTGTTCCTGATGGCCGTGGCCCCGGCGCTCCCGTGGCGGAAGTCCTCGGCCGAGGTGATGCGGGCGCGCCTGGCGGTGCCCGCCGCCATCGGCGTCCTGGTGGTGGTCGGCTGCGTCATCGGCGGGATCACCGGCATCGAGCCGCTCCTGGCCTTCGGTCTCGGGGCCTTCGCCGCGGCATCGGCCGGACGGGCCCTCGTGCTGTCGGTCCGGGGCGCCTGGCGGTCGGCGCGTGGTGCCGGGGCATCCCCTGCCCGGGCGACGCTTGCCGGATGGCGCGGGTTCGTCGGCCGGGCGAACGGCGGCATGGTCGTGCACATCGGTGTGGTACTCATCGCCGTGGGACTGGCGGCCGCCACGGCGTTCGGGCAGCGGGGGACCCTGGTGCTCGCCCACGGGGAGACCGGGACCTTTGCCGGCCATACCGTCGAATTCGTCGGCACCCGCGTGGTCCGCACGCCGTCCCAACTCAGTCAGCAGGCGCTGCTCCGGGTGGACGGCGGATCGGTGTTCACGCCGGCCATCAGTCAGTTCGGGACCGGCACCCAGGCCGTCGGCACCCCGGCCATCGACTCGAGCGTCACCTCCGACGTCTACCTGACGATCAACTCCATTCCGACGAAGGCCGGGGCGTGGACCTTCGGCGTGGTCGTCCAGCCGCTGGTCATGTGGCTGTGGGCCGGTGGCGTGCTGATCGTCGTGGGATCGATCCTGTCCGCCGTTCCGGGCCGGCGTCGCCGTCCCACCGACCCGGTCTCCACCCCCGCCGGCGCCTCGGCGCCGCCGGTCGACCCCGAGCCCGATCCGGCGCCCCTGACCGAACGCGAGCCCGTCGGCGCGGGTGAGGCTCCGTGACGGGGGTCGTTCCTCCGGAGACCGTTCCCGCCCCGTCGACCACCCAGCCGACGCCGCGGCGTCACACGGCGCGATGGATAGGGGTCACGGTGCTGGTCGTGGCGGCGGGGCTCGTCGCCGTGCTGGCGACTCGTCCACCGGCCGCAGTGGTCGAGGTGCAGAGCCCGCTGGTCGGGGCCCAGGCGCCTCCGGTGCGCGGGCTGACGGTGGACGGCAAGCTATTCGCCCTCACCCGACCTCCGGGCACGTTCGTGGTCCTCAACTTCTTCGCCAGCTGGTGCGAGCCCTGCCAGACCGAGGGCCCCGAGCTCGTGCGCTTCGCGTTCGAGCACGAGCAGGCCGGTGACGCACGGGTGGTGAGCGTCGTCTTCGACGACAGTGCGTCAGATGCCCGCTCGTACCAGGCCACACTCGGTGCCACCTGGCCCACCCTCGCCGACCCACGGGGGGAGATCGCCCTCGGCTACGGGGTCCGGGAGCCACCGTCGACCTTCCTCATCGCGCCCGACGGCCGGGTCGTGGCCTACATCGTCGCGCCGGTGACGGCCGCCGACCTCGACAGCCTGATCGCCCGGGCCAAGGCGACCGGCGCATGAGGTCGAGACGGTTTCCTCTGTGGACCCTGCTCGGCGTGGTGCTGGTGGTGGCCCTGCTGATCGGCAGCGGGGTGTTCTCCTCGGCGCCGGTCACGAACGCCGAGCGTGCCGCGTCCATCGAGTCGGTCATCCGCTGCCCCAGCTGCGAGGACCTGTCCGTCGCCGATTCGAGTGCGCCGACGGCGGTGACGGTGCGCGCCACGGTGCGACAGCTCGTCGACCACGGGCTGACCGACAGCCAGATCGAGGAGTACCTCGTCGCCCGCTACGGCTCGACCATCGTCCTGGACCCGCCGGCCAGCGGTTGGTCCAGCCTCGTCTGGGTGCTGCCCGTCGCCGGCGGGGTCATCGCCGTCGCGGTCCTGGTGGTGGTCCTGGTACGTCGCCGACAGCGGGGCGCCTCGGCACTCGACGACGACGTCCTCGGCGCGTCGGCCGACCCGCTCGCCGTCGATGAGCGGAGGCGGTTCCTCACCCAGTCGCTGGCCGACGCCGACGCCGAGTACCTGGCCGGCGACCTGTCCGACGCCGACTACCTGTCGCTCCGTCATCGCGACCTGGGCCGGCTGGCCGCCCTGGGTCCGTCACCTGCCTCGTCGGCCCCCATCGGCGCCGTGTCGGCGGTCGATGCGCAGTCGGGCACCACGGCGCCGGCCACCCTGACCGAGGAGCGGCCCGTCGCCGCGGTGGGGGAGCCCGAGCCCCAGCCCGAGGCCGAGTCCAGGCGCAGGCGCAGAGGTCGCAACAACTGGTTCCTGATCGGCGCGATCGGCTGTTTCGTCGCTGCGCTGGTGGTTGCCGTGCCCCTGTTCTCGTCCGACCGGCTGCCCGGGCAGACGGCCACCGGCTCGGTGTCGCTGAGCCCCAGTCAGCAGACGACACGGACGCTCGACCAGGCGGCCACCGTGGAGAACGAGGGCCAGCTCGGGCTCGCCGCCCAGCTCTACCAGCAGGTGCTGAACGGGCACCCCGGCGACGAGGTGGCACTCGCCCAACTCGGGTGGCTGGAGTACAAGATCGGGCAGCAGGGTGCTGACGCCTCGCTTCTCTCCGACGCCCGCACCAAGCTGACCCAGGCCGTGGCCGCGGCACCGGGTGACTACGCCGCCCATCTGTACCTCGGCACGCTGCTCCTGCAGCTCGACGGCAACGCCGCGGCGGCCGTGACGCAGTTCAATGCGTTCCTGGCCGACAGCCCTCCGGCGACCGTCGTGGCCCAGGCGGCGACGATCGTGCGCCAGGCCTACACGACCGCCGGGATCCCGATCCCGGCCTCGGTGGCCGCCTGAGTCCTGGCCGTGCCGCCGTGCCGCCCGCGGCCTCGTGCCACGAAGCCACGGGAACCGAGGTAACTGCTGCGGTCGCTGAGAGGGAACCTCGGGAGACGTTCGCGGCAGAAGCCTTACCGCGTACGAATTCGTACGCGGTAAGGCTTCGCCACCGGTCCAGCGAACGTCCCGGTCCTCTTCGAAGGATCCGGCGGCGCTGCACCATCTCCACGGGAGGCCCACCAGCCGCGGCGGTTCAGGGGGTGAGGACCACCTTGCCGGTCACGGTGCGATCGATCAGGCCGGCCATGACGGCTGACGCCTCGGCGAGTGGCCGTGTGGTCGGCCCGGTCGGATGGAGGCGCCCGTCGGCGACCATCTCCATGAGCTCGTCGATGAGGGCCAGGCTCCCCAGGGGGTCCTTGAAGGTCCATCCACCCCAGTCCACTCCCACGACGGTGCGGTTGTTGAGCAGCACCTGGTTCGCCGGAATCGACGGGATGGTCCCCGCGGCAAACCCGATGACGCAGAAGCGTCCGAGGTGACGGGTGGCCCGGAGCGCCGGCTCGGCATGCCGACCGCCGACCGGGTCGACCACCACGTCGACGCCGCCCTCGGAGAGCTCGCGGGCCCGGATCTTCAGATCCTCCTCCTCGTAGGCGATGGTGGCTTCGGCGCCCATCGCCACAGCGGCACCGAGCTTGTCCTCGGTCGAGGCGGCGGCGATCACCCTGGCGCCGAGGGCCGTGGCCACATCGACGGCGGCCAGGCCGATCCCACCGCCGGCCCCGAGGACCAGGACCCACTCGCCGGGAGCGACCCTCGTGCGGCGGGTCAGTGTGAACAGCATCGTGCAGTAGCTCTGGATCAGGGCGGCGGCCCGGTCGAGGTCGAGGACGTCGGGTACGGCGACCAGCGAGAGTGCGGGGGCGACGATCTGGGTGGCGAATCCCCCCAGTCCGCAGAACACGAGGACGCGGTCGCCCACCGACCAGTCGGTGACGCCGGGCCCCACGGCCGACACCGTGCCGGCCACCTCGCTGCCGGGCACGAAGGGGACCGGAGGCTTCAGCTGGTAGCTCCCCTGGCAGATGAGCCCGTCGACGAAGTTGACGCCGGCTGCGGCGACGTCGATGCGCACCATCCCCGCGCCGGGTTCGGGGTCGGGCCTCTCCTCCACCACCAGGGTGTCGAGGGGACCGAACTCGTTGCAGACCACGACGCGCATGGCGGCCAACCTACCGTCGACGCCCCACCGCCGGGCGGTGGCGGTGAGTCAGCTGCCCGACCCGTCCGGGTCCACGTGGCCGCGGGCCTCGTGTGCGCCACGGAGCCCGCGCAGGCGGCCCACCACGTCGCCGAACGCACCGGCGAACGCCGCGACATCGGCGTCGGTGGTCGACCAGCCGACGGACAGGCGCAGCGAGCGCTCGCCGTCCACGCCCATGGCCTCGAGGACGGGTGAGGGCTCGAGTGACTCCGACGAGCACGACGAGCCGGAGTGGACGGCCACCCCCGCCTGGTCGAGGCCCAGGAGCACCGGTTCCGCCTCGACCCCGGCCACGCCGAGGCAGAGAATATGCGGCACCCGCCGCGCCACGTCGCCGTAGGGGATGACGCCGTCGACGGCGGTGGCCGCCTCCAGCAGTCGGTCGGTTGCGGCACCCGCCGCGGCCGCTTCGGCCCGGATGCGCCCCGGGACGGTCAGCGCGCCGGCCGCGGCGCCGAAGCCGACGGCGCCGAGGACGTCCTCCAGGCCCGCCCGGCGACCCCGCTCCTGCTCGCCACCGATCAGCAGCGGGTCGATGCGCAGCCCGCGGCGCAGGACGAGGGCGCCCACGCCCGCCGGTCCACCCAGTTTGTGTGAGGAGATCGACACCAGGTCGGCGTCCACCGAGCCGAGGTCGAGCGGCACGTGCCCGGCCGCGGCCACGGCATCGACGTGCACCGGGATCCCGGCCGAGCGGCAGACGGCCACTACCTCGGCCACGTCCTGCAAGGTGCCCACCTCGTGGTTGGCGGCCTGGCAGTGCACGAGTGCGGGCGTCCGACCGTGCAGGGCCGCACTCCGTCCGAGTGCATCGCCGACCGCCGCCGCGGTGATCCGTCCCAGCCGGTCGACATCGATCTCGACCAGCGTGCCCAGGCGCGCCGAGGCGTCCCGCACGGCCGAGTGCTCCACTGCGGCACAGGCCACGGGGGCGCCACGGTCACCGGCGAGGACCCCCCAGACGGCTGAATTGACGGCTTCGGTGCCCCCCGAGGTCAGGACCACCTGGCGGGGACGTACGCCGAGCAGGCCGGCCACCTGGTCGCGTGCGTCCTCGAGCACGCCACGGACCATGCGTCCCTCGGAGTGGACCCGTCCCGGGTCGGCGGTGACGCCCCGTTCGGACCATTCGGCCATGGCGGCGCGGGCCTCGGGGCGCAGTGGGCTGGTGGACGCGTGGTCGAGGTAGTGGCGGGCCACGGTCGGCGGTCAGACCACGGCGGCGCAGGCATCGTCGCCCCGGGCACGGGACGACGAGAGCACGACCGGCACGGTGCCGGGTGCGTCGCCGCAGAGGCCGGCCAGTAGCCCCTTGACCATGCCCCGGTCGACGGCGCACAGCACCGGGTACTGCGATGCGGCGTCACCGAAGGGACAGTTGTCGGCCACGACGGCGGTGGTCGCCCCCTGGTCCTCGGCGTGGGCGGCGAAGCCGTGGGCGGTCAGGGTGTCGGCGATGGCGTGCATGGCCGTGCGCAACGAGCGCTGGCTGTCGGCCGGCGACATCTGCCCAGCGAGTCGGCGGCCGTACTCCTCGCCGACCCGTTCGGCCATCCCCTCCGCGGCCTGTGGCCCCAGGATCTGCATCGCCTCCTGCAGCAGGAGCACCAGGAGGTCGTCCCTGCGGGTCAGGAGGTCCAGCGTGGGGTCGGTCCCGATGGCCCGGAAGCGCTTGGAGGGTCGGCCGGCGCCCTGGCCATCGGGCCGCTCACGAGTGACCTCGACGTAGCCGCCGGCGGCCAGACGCTCGAGGTGGTGACGTGCGACGTTGGGGTGGAGGGAGAACCGGGCTGCCACCTCGGAGGCGGTCGCTCCCGGGTTGGATCGGACGAAGAGGTAGATCTCCCGTCGGGTCGGGTCGCCGAACGCCGAGGTCACGGCGGTCACGGCGGCCGCGAATTGACTGTCGGAGTCGGAGCTGACGGTGCCCACGCCGCCGGCCTCGGTAGTGGCCACGGGGCTGTCCGGGTCGTGCTGCACGTCCCCTAGTGTACCGGTGACGCCGAAATCCCCTCAGGAGAGCCCGCAATGTCCATCGACGAGTCCCAGGTAGCGGCGGCTGTCGCCCACGTGGACGACCCCGAGCTCCGACGCCCGCTGGGGGAGTTGGGTATGGTCGGGCGCATCGAGACCAAGCGCAGGAAGGTCACGGTGGACGTGGCCCTGCCGGTCGCCCAGTACCCACAGGTCGACGAGTTGGTGGCCCGCGTGCGTGCGGCCGCGTCCCGGGTCGACGGGGTCGACGAGGTCGTCATCGAGACGGTCCTCATGGACGAGGAGACCAGAGCCCGGCTGCGCATGCTCCTGAGGGGCGACGCCGTCGACGGAGGCACCATGCACGCCCCGGACGACGGCCACGGCCACGACCACGGCGGCGCCCTCGGTCACGAGGAGGGTCGTCCCAACAAGTTCATGGAGCCCCGGTCCAAGACCCGGATCCTCGGGATCTCGTCCGGCAAGGGCGGCGTGGGCAAGTCCTCGGTGACGGTCAATCTGGCCATCGCCCTGCAGCGGGCCGGCTACGACGTGGGCATCCTCGATGCCGACGTGTACGGGTTCTCGGTGCCCAAGATGTTGGGCGTCCACTCCGACCCCCTGATCATCGGCGACCTCGTCGTCCCGCCGACCGCCAACGGGGTGCGCTGCCTGTCGATGGGCTTCTTCGTGGCCGACGACACACCGGTCATCTGGCGGGGCCCGATGCTCCACAAGGCGCTCGAGCAGTTCCTGGTCGATGCCTACTGGGGCGAGCCGGACTTCCTCCTGATCGACATGCCCCCGGGTACGGGGGACGTCACACTCTCCCTCGGTCAGTACCTCACCAAGACCGAGGTGTTCGTGGTCACGACGCCGCAGCCGGCCGCCCAGCGGGTCGCCCAGCGCTCCGCCTACGCCGCCCGCAAGCTGAAGTTGGCCGTGCGCGGCGTGATCGAGAACATGAGCTGGTTCACCGGGGACGACGGGACCCGCTACGAGCTGTTCGGCTCCGGAGGGGGCCAGCAGTTGGCCGACGACCTCGGTGTGCCGCTGCTCGGCAAGGTGCCGCTGGTGTCGGCACTACGCGAGGGCGGCGACGACGGCGTGCCGATCGTCGTGTCCGACCCGGAGGGAGAGGCCGCCCAGGTCTTCACCCAGCTGGCCGCAACCATCGCCGGGCTGGGTCCGGCACGCGTCTACCGGCGCGAACTCACCGTCCGCTGAACGGCACACACGCCCGAACGGTCCACACGGCGGCCGGTCCACGACGCTGCTCAGTCCCACTCACCACGTGTCCGTGGCATGCCGCTCGTGCCGTCGGCCGTCGGCACCACGCCGAGCACCTGGTGGACGGCGATCCCGCCGTCCTCGAACCCGACCGCCGAGCCAGCCATGTAGAGCCGCCAGATATCGGCACGGGCCCGTCCGACCAGTTCGACCGCACGGTCCCAGTTCGTCTCGAGGTTGGACACCCAGCAGCGGAGCGTTCGGGCGTAGTGCTCGCGCAGCGACTCGACGTCACGGACCTCGAAGCCGGCCTGCTCCATGGCGAGCACGACCTGACCGACATCGATGAGTTCGCCGTCGGGGAACACGTAGCGACCGATGAACGTGCGCTTCCCGAGGCGCGAGCCGCCGGCTGAGGAGATGGCATGGTTGAGCAGTCGACCCCTGGGCTCCAACAGGGACCGGAGGGTGGTGAAGTACTGGGCGGTCCGCCCCGTGCCGACGTGCTCGAACATGCCGATCGACGAGATGGCGTCGAACTGCTCGCCGCGCAGGTCGCGGTAGTCCTGGTAGCGGATCTCCACCCGCTCCGTGAGGCCGGCCTCCCGGACCCGCTCGTTCGCCTTGTCGACCTGCTCGTGGCTGAGGGCGATGCCGACGACCTGCGCGTCGTGGTGCCGGGCGGCGTGGAGCGCCATCGACCCCCAGCCGCAACCCACGTCGAGCAGCCGCTGCCCGGGGGAGCGGTCGAGGCCGAGCTTGCGGCAGATGAGCTCGTACTTGGCCGCCTGGGCCTCTTCGAGTGACGTGGTCGGCGTGACGAACCGGGCGCACGAGTAGGTCCAACTCGGACCCAGCACCAGTTCGTAGAAGTCGTTCCCGACGTCGTAGTGGTGGCTGATGGCCCGGGCGTCCCGGGCCGGGGAGTGGATACGACCGGCCGGCCGGGCCTCCTCGGCCGGCGGTGGCGGCGGTGGGCCGAGCGCTCCGAGTCGGCCGGCCGACCGGACGGTCGCCGCCAGCGTGCGGGGGTCGATCCGTCGGAGGTCCTTGGGCGACGCGTCGCGCAGCGCGGTCAGGACCTCGAAGATATCGCCGTCGACGGACAACTCACCTGCGACGAACGCCCGGGACAGCCCGAGCTCCCCCGGGGCCCACATCATCCGGCGGATGGCGTCAGGCGTGTGGACGTGCACGGTGCCCACCGTCTCGTCCGGGCCGACGACGCTGCCGTCCCAGAATCGGAATCCCACGGGGGCACCCTCGCCGACCAGTGCGGAGAGCACGGGGGCGAGGGCTACGGCGGCACCACCGTCCGTGGGCGGCGAGACCGATGGAGGCGCGGATCCCCTGACGGCTGCCCCCGACGTCCGGGCGGCTCCTGGCTGCTGACGACCTGCTTCACGGGTGACCATGTGACCTCCTTCATCGGCGTTCCGCCCCGATGTGCCCATCGTAAGGAGTCCGGCTGCGGATCCGCACACCCGCGGTGTGTCGGGTGGCGCCTGCGGCGCGTCCCCGACGGGGATGTCGCCGGATCGCTCCTGCATCGCACCGGGGGACGATCCGGACGAGTGCCTGTCGGCTGGCATGCTGGGCCTCGTGAAGACCGTCCTCAACGTCCTGTGGCTCGTGCTCTGCGGCTTCTGGCTGGCCATCGGCTACGTCGTGGCCGGCATCGTCATGTGCATCCTGATCATCACGATCCCCTTCGGGATCGCCAGCTTCCGTCTGGCCGCCTTCACCTTGTGGCCGTTCGGACGCGTCCTCGTCCCGAAGCCCGAGGCCGGGGCCGGTTCCTTCATCGGCAACGTGATCTGGTTCCTGCTGGCGGGCCTGTGGATGGCGATCGCCCACATCGTGACCGGCGTGCTGCTCTGTCTCACGATCATCGGTATCCCGCTCGGCCTGGCCGACTTCAAACTCGCCGCCGCCGCCGTCGCGCCGCTGGGGAAGGACATCGTCGCTACCGACGACCCCCGGGCGATCGTCCGCCTCTGAGCGGGGCGCGCCAGCCACACGGGTAACGGATCCGGAGGGCCGATCGTTGTCCTAGGCGTACCTACAGGTTGGGGGTGCGGGTCGCGCGCGAGCGATCCGGACAGGAGGAGCCAGGGGCATGGGAACACTGATGGTCCGTCGCCGGACCGGGTTGTCACGGGACGCGTGCATCCTGGCTGCGGCGCGCTGCAGCCACGAGGGCCTGCGTCTTCCCGGCCCGGTGTCGGCCGGTACGCGGTGGCACGCCCGATTCGACGTCGTCCTGCTGCCGGGTGAGCTCCGCGTGGCCGGAAACGGTGGACTCTGGCGTTACCAGGTGTCCGATATGGTCCTCGCCTCGCCGGGCCTCGACACGACCGGGGCCGTCCGGGTCGACTTCCTCGAAGGAGATCCACTCGTCGTCACGGTCCGTCACGGTCGCGCCCTCCTGGCTGCGCTGCGCGGGCAGATCGAGCAGTACGAGCGGGCGCTCCGTCACGACGGGCACCTCACCCTGGGGTTGGTCAGAGACCATCGGACGGACGCGGGACTCGCGGCGTCGGTCCACGTCCTGACCCCCGCCATCGGCCTGCTGCAGGCCTGCCGGGCCCGACCGCTCGACTCCGTGCCGACGGGTCGATGGGCCTCGGACCCGCGTGAGACCTCGCACCGGGTCCGGGTCGAGACACGTCGCTCCGAGCGGCGGGGCCTCCAGATCGCGTACGGATTGCCGGCATGAGGGCGCGCCGTCCGGCATGTGGGGGATGGGTCCGGCGCCTCGTGCCGGGGGTGCTGGTGGCCGGTCTACTGATGGTCGTCGGCTGTGCGACGGGCGCGACGGGCGAGTCTGGCGTTGCCGGCTCGGCGGGCGTCGCCGGGGCCACGGGCATCGCTGGCGCGGAGGTCGGACCGTCGGGAGGCAGCCGTCCGGCGGACGTCCTGATGGCGGGGGGCAAGGGTCCGAAGGCACCTGCCAACTCGCTCGACTGGGCCGGCTACGCCGTGACGGGCACCTCGCTGACCAGCGCCGTCGGGAGTTGGACCCAACCCACTGCGAGCTGTTCGGGTACGAAGGCAAGCCAGTCGGCCTTCTGGGTGGGGGTCGACGGGTACGCCTCCACCGATCCCACCGTCCAGCAGATCGGTACCGACGCCGACTGCACCAAGGGAACCAAGAAGGTGCCAGGTGGCGCCAGTTACTACGCCTGGTACGAGCTCTATCCGGACGCGATCGTGACCCTCGACACCGTCGCCCACCCGGTGTACGCGGGCGACAACCTCAGCGCGACCGTGACCGGCTCGGGAAGCACGTACACGTTGACGTTGACCGATTTCGGACGCTGGACGTTCTCGACGGTCCAGGTGACGCCGATCGCACCGATGGCCACTTCGGCCGAATGGATCGCCGAAGCTCCGAGTTCCTGCAAGGGGACCAAGTGCAAGGCCGTTGCGCTCACGGACTTCGGTTCGGTGACGTTCTCCGGTGTGTCAGCGGACAGTCTGCCGGTGGACCCGACCTCTCCCTCCGACCACCAGATCACGATGACCAAGAACAAGAAGGGCACGATCGTGGAGGCGACCCCGTCGTCGCTTTCCGGTGGGTCCGGCTTCACGGTGACGTGGGTGAGCCCGTGACGTGGGTGAGCCCGTGACGACGGGTCCCGTCCGGGACGGGCTCACCAGATCGAGGCTCAGAATCTACCGTTGACCCCGATGCCGACCGGCAGCTTGCCCGGGTCCCAGCCGAGCAGGGCCACGGCCTGGCTGAAGGCGTACCGGTCGGTCATGCCCGCCACGTAGGCCACGGCTGCGTGCACCGCGCCCGGCTCGCCACCGGTCAGCCCGCCGTCCTCCTGGCCGGAGGTGGGCAGGAGGTGGGGACGGTCACCGAAGTGCTCGACCAGTGCCCGCAGCACGTCGACCACCGCCTCCCCTTGGGCGACCGAGCTGGGTCGAAGATAGACGTGCTCGTAATTGCTGGCCCGGAAGGCCGCGAGCGCCTCGGCCAGGTCATCGTCCATCCCCACCCTCCCGGTCCGCAGCATCGTGGCCACCAGACCGTCGATGAACGTGCCGAGCTGCTCGCCCCGCCGGTCGCCACAGCGCTCCCGCACGATGGCCGGTAGCGCGGCCGGGGTCACGATGCCGCTGCGGACGGCGTCCTCGAAGTCATGGCACACGTAGGCGATGCGGTCGGCCCAGCTCACCACCTCCCCCTCCGGTGTCGACGGTGCCGGGCGCGACCACGAGTGGTTCCGGATGCCGTCGAGTGTCTCCTCGCACAGGTTGAGCGACGCCAGCGACACGTCAGCACCCCACGGCGCGTGGTCGAACCCGCCGTCGACATAGGGGGAGAGCGCGTCCTCGCTGGCGTGGCCCCCGGGGCCGTGGCCGCAGTCGTGCCCGAGCGCGATGGCCTCGGTGAGGGCGACGTTGAGCCGACAGGCCCGGGCGATGCCCGACGCAACCTGGGCGACCTCGAGGGCATGCGTGAGGCGGGTGCGCTGGTGGTCGTCGGGGAACACGAAGACCTGGGTCTTGCCGGCGAGCCGGCGGAAGGACGGTGCGTGCAGGATGCGGTCCCGGTCACGTTCGAAGCAGGTCCGCCAGGGATCGGGCTCCTCGGTCCGCGCCCGGTGGCCGGGCCCCTCTGCCCGGGTGGCGCCCGGAGCGAGCAGGCGGAGCTCGAGGGCCTCGCGCGCCGCACGGTCGAATCCGTCGCTCGGAGCGTCCGGGCCGGTGCCGGCGTGGCTGTCGGCGTGGGCGAAGGTGACGCCGTCGGCGCCGTGGCCCGACATGGTGGCCGCCCAGCGCCGGTTGCGCTCCGTCTCGCCGGGCCGGGCAGGTCCCGGTTCCGGTGATCGGGGGAGAGAGGTCTCGCCGTCCATGCTGCCAGTGTGCCCCATGGGTGCGACGCTCCGGACGGTCGGGAACGGACCGGGCGTCAAGGGGCCGACAGTCGGGCGACCGGAGGGGCACGGGGGCGGTGGGAGCCCGACGGGCGCGTCCTCGGGTCCCGCACCGCGGCGGCACCGGTCGGTCGGCGGGGACGGTGGGGTCCGGGGGCGCTGTATCGTCGGGGGCACCGGGCCGTCCCACCGACTGCCCGTTCGAGAGGAGCGTGCCAGGTGGACGTACGTATCGGGATCGTGCAGTCGATGAAGGAGCTCGACATCGAGCTGCCGGACGACGCTGACCGAGACAAGGTCCTGGCCGACATCGAGGAGGCGCTCAGCGAGGACGGTCGCATCCTGTGGCTGACCGACCGCAAGGGCCGCCAGGTAGGTGTCCCCGCTGGCAAGATCGCCTATGTCGAGCTCGACCCGCCGGCCGGCGACCGGCGGGTCGGATTCGGGGTCTCCTGATCCGACGCCGCCGCGTCCCGTCGCCGTGCACGGCCCCCGGAAGCCGCCGTGTCGCCTGACCCGATGACGCCCCTGCTCGATCGGAAGCTGGTCTTCGTGACCGGGAAGGGGGGCACGGGCAAGACCACCGTGGCCTCGGCGCTCGCCCTACTGGCCTCCACCCAGGGCAAGCGGGTCCTCGTCTGCGAGATCGACGGCAAGGGCGAGCTGGCCGCCTACTACGAGGCGCCCCCGATGGCGTTCAAGGAGAAGGAGGTCCAGCCGGGCCTCTTCGCCATGACCATGGACACCGAGGCGTCGCTGCGCGAGTACCTCAAGCTCCAGCTGCACGTCCCGATCGTCGGGCGCATCGGCCCGGTGGCCAAGGCATTCGACTTCCTGGCCACGGCGGCGCCCGGCGTCCGGGAGATCCTGACCGTCGGCAAGCTGTGCTTCGAGGTCCGGGACAACCACTGGGACATGGTGGTGGTCGACGCTCCGGCCACCGGGCACATCGTGGGCCAGCTGGCCGCTCCCCAGGCGGTGAACGGCCTCGTGCGCGTGGGGATGATCCGCAACCAGACCGACTGGATGCTGGAGATGCTGTCCGACCCGGCCATCACGGGCCTGCTCGCCGTGTGCACGCCCGAGGAGATGCCGGTCACCGAGACGATCGAACTCGCCGTCCGGGTGCGTGAGGAGACCACCGTGGAGCTGGCCGGGGTGGTCGTCAACCGTGTGCTGCCCGAGCTGTTCGGCCGCAACGAGGAGGCGGTCTTCGATGCGCTGGCCGCCCCCGGGCCACTGGAGGAGCTCGACGGACTGATCGGTGGTGACGCCGGACCGGTCCTCGACGCCGCCCGTCTGGCCGTCACCATGCGTCGGACCCGCTCCACCCACCTCGAGCGCCTGCGCGAGGGGATCGACCCCGACGTGCCGCTGCTCTACCTGCCCTACCTGTTCGCCAAGTCCTTCGGACTGCGTACGACACGACAGGTGGCCGGCTCACTCGGTGAGGAGCTGGGGCTCTGATGGCCGCCCGCACGTCCGGAGCCAAGAAGGGAACGGCGCACCCGGCGCCCACACCGACGATGGACAGCCTGCTGGCCACCAAGGAGATCGTCGTGGCCTGTGGTCCCGGCGGCGTGGGCAAGACGACCACGGCCGCGGCCTCGGCGCTCATGGCCGCCATCAACCACGGGTCGAAGGTGCTCGTCCTGACCGTCGACCCGGCCAAGCGGCTGGCCAATGCCCTCGGGCTCGACGGCATCGGCAACACCGAGCACCGGGTGCCCACGAGCGCCTTCACAGCGGCCGGTATCAAGCCCCGGGGTGAGCTCTGGGCGGCCATGCTCGACACCAAGGAGTCGTGGGATTCGCTCATCCGCCAACACGCACCCGACGCGCAGACACGGGACGAGATCCTGGCCAACCCGCTGTACCAGAACATCGCCGGACGATTCATCCAGAGCCACGACTACATCGCCATGGAGCGGCTCTACGAGATCCACTCCGCCGGCGAGTACGACCTCATCGTGGTCGACACCCCGCCGACCCGCAACGCCCTCGACTTCCTCGACGCTCCCGAACGCCTGGCCGACTTTTTCTCGTCGCGGCTGCTCCGCTGGCTGATCGTGCCCTACCGGTCGAAGCTCATCAACGTCGCCACCAAGCCCTTCTATCAGATCAGCGACAGAATCCTCGGTACGGAATTCATGGGGGACATCTCGGAGTTCTTCATCCTGTTCCAGACGATGTACGACGGATTCGTCGAACGGTCGAAGGCGGTGGGCCGGCTCCTCTCGGACCGCCGGACGACGTTCGTGGTCGTCTCCACCCTCGAGGCCACGCCGTTGCGGGAGGCCGAGTTCTTCGCCGAACAGCTGACGGAACGCAAGCTCCACCTCGGTGCCATCGTGCTGAACAAGGTGCTCCCCGACTACCTCCAGGGCCGTGCCGGCGCCGCGGTGGCGGAGACGTTGAAGGACCGGGCCGAGGACCTGGCTGCCGAGCTGTCGCCGGTGCTCGGGGCGTCCGACGCCGACCTGGGTGACCCGGCGCAGATCGCCCGGGTGCTCACCGAGGTGGCCGACAGCTACCTCAACTTCCAGGTCGTCGCGCTGCGCGAGATGGAGGAGCGGGCCAGCCTGGCCGTGGCCCCGGAGGTGCTGGCCACGGTGCCGTTCTTCGATACCGACATCTACGACCTCGCCGGACTGCTCCGCCTGGGGGAGCGGATCTGGGGGTAGGGCCGGTGACGGCCGTCCCCGGCGGGTCGTACGATGCGGAGGTGACCGACATCGTCGACCCCACGCTCGAGGCGTACGCGAGCGAGCACACGACGGCGCCCCCGCCCCATCTCGAGGCGCTGGCCGCTGAGCTGGTCGGGACGCTCGACTCGCCCCACATGATGGTGGGTCGGCTCGAAGGCCGCTTCCTGGAACTGCTGACGTTCGCCCTCTCGGCCACGTCGGTCCTCGAGGTCGGCACCTTCGGTGGCTACTCGGCGCTGGCCATGGCCGCAGGCCTCGCCCCGGGAGGGCGCATCGTCTCGTGCGAGATCTCCCCGGTGCACGCCGCCTTCGCCCGCCGCCACATCGCCGCCAGCCCCCACGCGGACCAGATCGAGGTGATCGAGGGACCGGCCATCGACACGATCGCCAACCTCCCGGGTCCGTTCGACCTGGTCTTCCTCGATGCCGACAAGGCCGGTTACCGTGCCTACTACGAGGCCGTCCTGCCCAAGCTGGCAGCCCGCGGCCTGATCGCCGCGGACAACACGCTGTGGTCGGGGCGGCTGCTCGACCCGTCGGACGCCAGCGCCGACACCGTCGCCCTCCGGGAGTTCAACGACTTCGTCGCGACCGACCCCCGCGTCGTGGCCGTGCAGACGACGGTCCGTGACGGCGTCACCCTCATCCGTCGGGCCGACTGAGCCCGGACGGCACTGCGAAAGGACCCCGTGCTCGACTATCACCTCCACCTCTGGCCGCACAGCCAGAGCGACGCACAGACCACCGTCGACCAGGTGGCCGCCTACTGCGAGCGGGCGGTCGCCCAGGGCGTCACCGAGATCGCCGTCACCGAGCACCTCTTCCGGTTCACGCAGGCCAAGGACCGCCTCGGCGGCTTCTGGGACGACCTGCCCGGTGACGAGCTCCGTCCCGGTATGGCTGCCTACTGGGACCACCACGCCCGCGTCGACCTCGACGACTACGTCGAGGTGGTGCAGGCCGTGAAGGACGCCGGACTCCCGGTGGTCCTCGGTCTCGAGGTGGACTACTACCAGGACCGCATGGACGACGTCGCCGACCTGCTGGCCGGTTACCCGTTCGATGTGCTCCTGGGCTCGGTGCACTGGCTCGGGACCTGGCGGTTCGACGTGCTCAGCGATCCGCAGGTACTGGCCGAGTGGGACCACCGCGACGTCGACGTCGTCTGGGAGGAGTACACCCGGGCCATGGAGGAGCTGGGCGCCTCCGGTGTCTGCGACGTGTTCGCCCACCCGGACCTGGTGAAGATCGCCGGCCGCCGACCGGCCGTGCCCGACGAGTTCTACGATCGGATCACCGAAGCGGCCGTCGCGTCGGGCATGGCCGCCGAGGTGTCGTCGGCCGGATGGCGCAAGCCGGTCGGCGAGGAGTATCCGGCACCCCCGCTCCTGCGGCGCTTCGTCGAGCAGGGCGTCCCGCTCACCACCGCGTCGGACGCCCACACCCTGCCCGACGTGGCCGAACGGGCCGGCGACCTGCGCACGTTGTTGACGGATGCCGGCGTCTCGTCACTGCGGGGTTTCCGCAAACGGCAACCGCACGACATCGCGGTGTCGCCCGGGACGGATGCCGTGCCCGGCTCCGGCGCATCAGGTCCCGCCGGCCGGGTGGGGGGCTGAGCGGTGGCAACGCCGGCTGAGCTGGCGTTCGAGCGCACCAACCTGGTCGAGGAGCAACTGGCCCACCTCCAGCGCCTGCTGGGCACGTGGGGCATCCTCGCCGACCTGTCCTTTTCCGACCTCGTGCTGATGGCTCCGATGGCACCCGAGCCCACCGATCCACGTCCTGGCGGCCGTGAGCTGGTCATTCTCGGCCAGATGCGCCCCTCGAACAGCTCCACGGTGGTCGAACAGGATCTGGTGGGCCAGACGGTGGACGCCGACATCTGGCCCCTCGTGGTGCTCACGTTCGAGTCCGGCGAGACGTCGCGCGGCGAGATGCTGCTCGAACCGGGGAGCGAGCCCGTCCGGCTGCACTGCATCCCCGTGCGTCACGAAGGCGAGACCGTGGCCGTGCTGACCCGGTTGTCGGCGGGCGCCGGGCGCAGGCCGGGTCACCTCGAGCGCACCTACCGGGACGTGTTCAACCGGTTCGCCATCATGCTGTCCGAGGGGACCTTCCCGTTTCCGAGCGAGGAGGTGGCCACCGAGGAGGCGCCGCGCGTCGGCGACGGCGTGGTCCTCGTCGACGAGGAGGGGCGCGTCCGCTACGCATCGCCGAACGCCACCAACGCTCTGCACCGGATGGGCATGTACTCCCAGATCGAGGGACGTCGTCTGACCGACCTGGGGATCGAGGAGTCGGCCATCGAGTGGGCACTGGCCTCGGCGCTCCCGGTGGTGGAAGAGGTCGAGCGACGCCCTGACGTGACGGTCCTGCTGCACTGCATCCCACTCGTCCAGTCCGAGGCGGTGACGGGGTGCATCGTGCTGCTGCGCGACGTCACCGACGTCCGGCGACTCGACCGGCTCCTGCTGTCCAAGGATGCAGCCATCCGGGAGGTGCACCACCGGGTGAAGAACAACCTGCAGACGATTTCGGCGCTGCTGCGGCTGCAGGCACGGCGCCTGCCCCCCGGCGGGGGAAGGGTCGCGCTGTTCGAGGCCGAGCGTCGTGTGCGGTCGATCGCGATCGTCCATGAGATCCTGTCCCGCGAGCCGAGCGACCAGGTGCCGTTCGACGAGATCGTCAGCTCCTTGCTACGGATGGCCAAGGACTCTGTCGTGTCCCGCCACCTGACGTTCGAGGTGAGCGGAGCCCTGGGTGAGGTCCCTGCTGACGTGGCCACCCCGCTGGCCGTCGTCCTGGCCGAACTGGTGCAGAACGCCATCGAACACGCATTTCTCGACTTCGAGGCCGAGGAGGACGGCGACGCGATGCCCGAGCGCGACCTCACCGGCACGATCCGGGTCGACCTCTCGGCCGAGAACGGCCTCCTGCGGGTCGAGGTCCTGGACGACGGCTCCGGGCTGCCCGAGGGATTCGACATCGACGAGACCCAGAGCCTCGGGCTCTCGATCGTGCGGGACCTCGTGCGCAGTCAGCTCGAGGGGACCATCACGATGGTCGACCGACGGACCATGGGGAAGGGCGAGCAGGGGACCCTCGTCGCGATCGAGCTGCCGGCGAAGGACCCACAGCCCATCGGCCAGTAGCCGGGACGAACCGCCGCCGGTCGCGGTCGCCAGAGGCACGCCGGGGGTGTGGGGAGGCGAGCCTCTCAGTGGCGCTTCCCGAAGGTTGCGTGGGTACGACGCCCCGGGGACCGGTTCAGGAAGCTGTGGCGATGTGGGTCAGGAGGCGCGGCGGCGGGCTGCCAACCACGCCTTGCGGAGCTTGCGGCGCTCCTCCTCGGACGTGGCGCCCCAGACGCCTGACTCCTGATTGGTCGCCAAGGCGAAGTCGAGGCACGTGTCCTGTACCTCACAGCTCCGGCACACCCGCTTGGCCGACTCGATCTGGTCAACGGCGGGACCGGTGGTCCCGATGGGGAAGAACAGATCGGGCTCGGTGCTACGGCAGGCGGCGAATTGCCGCCAATCACCTTCGTCCCACTCGACTGTCCGATTCCACATGAGGGCCATGCCGATTTCCTCCACTCAACCGTTCGAATTACCCACTTGTGATTATTTTCACATAGCTCGGCGCTAAAGGTGTCACCGGCCGTTCAGGGTGCGTTCACTAGAGTATCCAGCACCCCACACCGTTGCAAGCAGTTTTGTGGCATCTACGTGGGATTTGACACAAATTTCCCGTTGTCGCGTCAGGTGTCGGAGGGAGTGCGTAGCGTGACCAGCTCCACCGCGGTCCAGGCCCACCGGGGTAGCCCCGACTCCCGGACCGGGGTCCGGGAGAACACCCTCGACGCGTTCTCCCTGGCCAGAGCACTGGGAGCCGACGGGGTGGAACTCGACGTGCGGCTGACGGCTGACGGGGGGCTGGCCGTCCACCACGATCCGGTCATCGACGGCGCCGGTCCCGTGCACGAGTTGGCGACCGCCGACCTGCCCCACCACGTCCCGTTGCTGGCGGAAGCGCTCGAGGCCTGCACCGGGATGCTCGTCAACATCGAGATCAAGAACCACCCCACCGAGCCGGCCTTCGACCCCACTGAACGGGCGTCGGGACTGGTGGTCGGCGTGGTCGAGGAGCTCGACCGGGCCAACTCGGTGGTCGTGTCGTCGTTCTGGTCTGGCGCCCTGGCCGCGGTGCGCTCCCTCGGTCCCTCCCTCACGTGCGGGCTCCTGGTCCTCCCGTCCTTCGACCCGCTGGTCGGCATCACCGGCGCCCTCGACCTCGGGTGTGGCGCCGTCCACCTGCCGGTCAACCTGGTCGACCCGGCAGTGGTGGCCGCCGCACACGACGCAGGATTGGCCGTCGCCGCGTGGACGGTGGCCGATGCGGCCGTGCTCGAATCCATGCTGTCGGCAGGGGTCGACACGCTGGTGACCGACGACGTGGCCATGGCCCGCAGGGGGGTGGACGGTTGCTGAGTGGGTCGAGGCCGGGGCCAGCTCACCGAGGGCTCGAGCCGGGTCCCCGGCGCGGTAACCGGAGGTCGTCCCTGGTCCGCCTCGGGAACGCCCTGACCTGGGGCGGGGTCCCGATTGGTCGAAGGGGTCGGTTTTCGTCAACAATGCACGACTATGAACGTCGTTGTCTGTGTAAAGCAGATCCCCGATCCCGCCGCTCCGCCGGCGCTCGATGCGGGGACGAAGAACCTTGTCCGTGACGGAAAGCTGATCCTGGACGATTCCGATGCCTACGGCGTCGAGATGGCCCTGCAGCTGGCCGATGCCGCCGGCGGGGGTGAGGTGACCCTGGTCTCGATGGCTCCCAACGGGGAGGTGTCGGGCCTGCGCACCGCCCTTGCCATGGGCGCCGCCAAGGCCATCCTGATCAGCGACCCGATCCTGGCCGGCACGGATGCCCTCGGGACCGCCAAGGTCCTGGCCGCCGCCATCAAGCGGGCCGAGCCCGACCTGATCCTGGCCGCCACCGAGTCGTCCGACGGCTACACCGGGACCACCCCTGTGCAGATCGCCGAGCTGCTGGGCCTCCCCTCGGTCACTTTCGCCAAGAAGGTCGAGGTCACGGGCTCGTCGGTCAAGGTCGAGCGCCAGACCGAGGCCGGCTACGACGAGGTCGAGTGCCCGCTGCCCGCCGTGGTCACGGTGACCGCCGGCGTGGTCGAGCCCCGCTACCCCTCCTTCAAGGGGATCATGGCCGCCAAGTCCAAGCCGGTCGAGAACCTGACGGTGGCCGACCTCGGCATCGATGCCGGCCAGGTCGGTGCCGCCGGCGCCCGCCAGGAGATCACCGATGTGACCCCGGCCGAGGCCCGGGCCGCCGGTGAGATCGTCGTCGACGAGGGAGAGGGTCACCTGCGAGTGATCGAGTTCCTCGAGCAGCTCAAGGTCATCTGAGACCGGGTAGAGGAGAACACCACATGTCCATCGCCAAGATCTGGGTCGTCGCCGAAGTCGTAGACGGCGCCCCCATCACCACCTCGCTCGAGCTGGTGAGTCACGCCCGCACACTTGCCGACACGGTCGAGGCCGTCGTCTGGGGCGACGGCGCCAGCGCCGCCGGAGCCCTCGGCGAGTACGGCGCCACCACCGTCCACGACGTGGGCGACCTCGGCGGAGCGCTTCCGGGCGCACCCGTCGCCGCCGCCATCGCCGCGGCCGTCGGCGCCGGCTCCGGCCCCGACGCCCTGCTCCTGCCCGCCACCTATGACGGCCGGGACATCGCCGGTCGCCTGTCGGTCAAGCTCGACCGGCCGGTGCTCACCAACGTGGTGGGCCTGGCGGAGGCCGACGGTGGTCTCGTGAGCCAGCACGCCATCTTCGGCGGTGCCGAGATCCTCACCGCCAAGTTCACCGCCGAAGGCCCGGGGATCTTCGTGATCCGGGCCAAGTCGTTCGCGGCCGAGCCGTCCGGGGGTGCCCCCGCTGCGGTGGTTTCGGCCCCGGCTCCTGACACCGGTGCCTCCAACGCGGCCCGCATCGTGGCCCGCCACGTCGAGGAGCGTACGGGCCCGAAGCTGGACGAGGCCGATGTGGTCGTGTCCGGTGGTCGTGGTCTGGGCGAAAAGGACCAGTACGTACTCATCGAGCAGCTCGCCGGCCTCCTCCACGGTGCCGCCGGCGCCAGCCGGGCCATCGTCGACGCCGGGTGGGTTCCCTACTCCCATCAGGTCGGGCAGACAGGCAAGACCGTCAAGCCCACCGTCTACATGGCCTGCGGCATCTCCGGGGCCACGCAGCACATGGTCGGAATGAAGAACTCGAAGAACATCGTGGCCATCAACAAGGACCAGGACGCACCGATCTTCCAGGTCGCCGACCTGGGTATCGTCGGCGACCTGCACAAGGTCATCCCGAAGCTCATCGAGGCCCTCCAGGCCCGGGGCTGAACCCGACCCATCCTGTCCCTGCACCCCCGGGCCCGACCGGGACCGTGCGTTGAACGAGACGTGACGACACGACCTGCGGCCCCGGCCGCAGGTCGTGTCGCGTGGCGGCCGATGACGCCGATCGGTCGTCCCGACTGAGGCGACGGAGGGACGTCCGCTCATCACCTGACGACGGTCACCTACCGGATAGTGTCCGCAGCGGCGCCCCTTTCCGGGGGCGCGGGCGTCCACCCCCTGTCCGAACCCCTGCCCGAGCGACGGTCCCGTGCTCTTTCCCACCATCGACTTCGCCATCTTCTTCGCCGTGGTGTTCACGGTGCAGTGGCTCCTCTCCCCGTACGCTGGGGCGTGGAAGGCATTCATGGTGGTGGCCAGCTACGTCTTCTACGCCTGGTGGGACTGGCGCTTCATCTTCCTCCTGGCCGCGGCCACCGCAATCGCGTACTCCGGAGGGCGTCTGGTCCATCCGGCCACGGGTACGACGCGCAAGGCGATCCTCTGGACCACACTTGCGCTCCTCGTCGGGCTCCTGGCGTGGTTCAAGTACTTCGGGTTCATCGCCGTCAACGTGGACAACATCACCCATGCCATCGGCCTCGGACGCCCCATACCGCTCATCACGGTGACCCTGCCGGTCGGCATCTCGTTCTTCACCTTCATGGCCATCAGTTACGTGGTGGACATCTACCGGGGGGTGCTGAAACCGGCGCGCGGGATCGACGTGACGGTCTTCCTGGCCTTCTTCCCGCACCTGATCGCCGGACCCATCGTCCGCGGCACCGAGCTCCTTCCCCAGATCCGCTCGAGGCGCGACCCGGACGACGTCCACTACGTCGAGGCGTTCTGGCTGATCATCGCGGGCCTGGCCAAGAAGGTCGTGCTCTCCTCGTACCTCTCCACCTACGTGGTCGACCCGGTGTTCGCCTCACCGCGGCAGCACTCCGCGCTCGAGGTGCTGTTCGCGATCTGGGGCTACGCCGTCCAGATCTACGCCGACTTCAGCGGATACACCGATATCGCAATCGGTCTCGCCCTGCTGATGGGGTTCCGGTTCCCGGTCAACTTCAAGCGCCCCTATACGTCGATCGACCTGCAGGACTTCTGGCGCCGCTGGCACATCACCCTGTCATTCTGGCTGCGTGACTACCTCTACATCCCCCTCGGCGGCAACCGTGGCACCGAGACCCGCGTCTCCCTCAACATCCTGATCACGATGCTCCTCGGCGGCCTGTGGCACGGCGCGTCATGGACCTTCGTGATCTGGGGCGGCTACCACGGCGTCGGCCAGATCATCGGCCGACGGCGCCGGGCGGCGCGCATCGCCGCAGGGCTGCCCGCAGAGCCGGAGGGCAGAGGCCGGGTCGCCTGGGCCCGCTTCGTCACCTTCCAGGTGGTCTGCCTCGGGTGGCTGTTCTTCCGGGCCGACACGCTCGGTGACGCATTCGCCATGCTGAGTCGACTCGTGGTCGGTTGGGGGCCCTCGCCGCTCGTCACACCGCTGGCCGCACTGGCCATCGCCGCCGGAATCGCCAGCCAGTACCTGCCGGACGACTGGCTGAACCGGGGCCTCGCGTTCTTCGCCGACCGCCGCCCGGTCATTCAGGGCGGCATACTTGGCCTGGTGCTCCTGGCGATCACCACCCTGGGTCCCCAGGGCGTCGCCCCGTTCATCTACTACCGGTTCTGACCGTGCCGACCACTGACCCGCCGACCACCAGTCCGCCCCCCGGGGACGACGCCGTTCCCTACGACTGGTCGCCCCCTGCCCCGACGGCGTCCCCCGAACGGCCCAACGGACGGCCGGCCGCAGGCCCCGGGGCACGCCCCCGACACGGTGAGGGCGGTCACGACCGCTTCGGCGACCACGCCTTCTGGGAACGCCTGCCCTTCCGGGGAATCCCCTGGACACGGGCGCTCGCCATCGCCCTGGTGTGCTTCGGGCTCTGGTTCCTGCTCGATGCCCCGAGCCTGCAGCGGTCGGCCCAGGAGTCGCCGCTCGGGACCCGCCGCACCGTCTCGCTGGACGTGGTCGGACCCGTGGCCGCGCTGAGCCGCACGGTCGGACTCTCCTCCGTGGTCGGCGGTACGGACCGGGCGCTCGGTCGTACCCCGGGCGGTGGACCGACCCTGGCCGTGCCGACACGACGGGCGCCACCTCCGAAGCCGCTGCCCACGACGGTCAGCGGGACCACGACGACGTCCACCCTGCCGCCCCTCGACTACCACCCGACGCCGGCCATGCCGTTGAAGGTCCTCGTCGTCGGTGACTCGGTCGGACTCGACCTCGGCCAGCCGCTGGTCAACACGCTCGCCACCTACGGCGACGTCACCACCTACCTCGACGGCCGTATCGACACCGGCCTGAGCCGACCTGACTACTTCAACTGGCCGGCTGAACTGCAGATCGACCTCGCCAACCAACAGCCCAACCTGGTGGTGGTGATGATCGGGGCCAACGACCCGCAGGGCTTGGTGACGCCGAACGGGAGCCTGCAGTACGGCCAGGCCGGATGGGACGCCGCCTACTCGGCCCGAGTGGCGTCCTTCATCGGCGAGGCGAATGCCGCCGGTGCGCACGTGCTGTGGGTCGGGATGCCGCCCATGCAGGACCCGGCGCTCGACGCCAAGCTACGCCACCTCAATTCGCTGGTGGAGGCCCAGGTGGTGGCGTCCAAGGGCGGTGCCGCCTACCTGTCGTCGGTGCCGTCACTCGGTGACCCGCAAGGTAACTTCGCCGCGTTCCTGCCCAATGCGGCGGGTGCCGAGATCAACATCCGGACCCCAGACGGCATCCATCTGAGCCCGGGTGGCGGCGCCCGCCTGGCCGGCGCGGTGGCGGAGGCGATGCAGACCCAGCTCCACATCCAGCTGGTGCCGGGGGTCGGAGGCACCGGGCGGCGGACCTGACCGGACCGGGCCTGACCGGACCGTGTGGGTCAGGGCAGGGCCCGACGCTGGGTCAGACCAGCGGCCAGGGGTACGGCGGACGGTCGCCCACCGGCTCGGGGTAGGTCCCGACGGCGGCCAGCAGCGCGGCACGCTCGAGCACCGCCTCGGCCTCCGCCTGCGACAGCAGTTCGGACAGGTCGTCGGGAAGGCCAGAGGCCACCAACCGCTCGAGATCCTCGATGATCCAGCCGGGCACGTCGTCACCTGCGAAGTCCCAGATGACGGTCCGCAACTTGTGCTGCGCGTGGAAGCACAGCCCGTGGTCGATGCCCCACAGCTGCCCGCCGCTGCCGAGGAGCACGTGGCCACTCTTGCGGTCGGCATTGTTGGCCACGACGTCGAAGGCACAGAACACCTCGAGCTCGCCCTCCCGGCCGCCCTCCTCCAGGATCGTGAAGTAGTGCTGCTCGTAGTCGGACTCGATGAACAGCTGGACCGAGCCGGGGCCGAACGGCGCGTCCTCCCGGATGACTGTCGGGGGCACGATTCCCCACCCCAGTGCCTCCGACAGCCGGTAGGCGGCCACCTCCCGGCGATAGAGCCCGTCGGGGAAGTCCCACAACGACTGCTCTCCCTGGTGGGGCTTGTACACCGCCTGTACGGGTCGGGACCTACCGGACGACGCGCCGTCCGTCTCCGCGTCCGTCTCTTGGTCAGTGCCCTCCAACGTGACGAGGAACGTCAGGTTGGAGCTCCAGGGCAGGCGCCCCTCGATGGATAGCTCGCGGGTGGCCAGCAGCTCGGCGGCGTCCTCCAGCGAACGTCCGGACCCGGGCCGCCAACCACTCACACGGCCGGTGGACGGTGGCCGTTGGTCCGGGGGCATTCGTGTCCGGAGGGGTCGAGGGGAGAACCGCAGAGCGGGCACGGCGGGCGTCCGGACTCGATGAGTCGTGTGGCCTGGATCGAGAAGGCTCCGGCTTGCTCCCGTGTGATCGAGACGCGGGCGATGGCGCCCACCTCACCCTCGACCACGAGCTCCTCGATGACCAGGACGACCCGGTCCTCGACTTCGTCGAAGGAGACACCGACGGTCCCGATGGCCCATGCCGGCTCGGTGGGCTCCTCGAGCTCCTGATCGTCCGGTAGGTGGCCCGGTCGCTGCTGGTCCTTGACCACGCGGGCCAACAGGTCGGACATGGCGGCCACCTGCTGTTTCTCCACCTTCAATGTCAGGAGGGTCTCACCTTGCCGGCACTGGATCAGGAACAGGCGGCTCCCCACGGGGCCGACGGTGCCGACACAGAGCCGGTCGGCAGACAGGTCGTAGGCCTCGGTCACGTGCCGGCCCTCCTCGTGGTCGGTGCCCTCATGCGATGGCCAGGGCCTCGAGGGAGGCGGTGGAATTGACGGTCAGCACCACTGGCCCGCCACCGGTGTAGGCGATGGCCGACACCGAGCACGGGGCCACGGTGAGGCGCTGGAACAGGTCGAGCGGGGTCCCGGCCGCCTGGGCCACCACGGCCTTGATCGGATCGGCATGGGACACGGCGATCACGGTCTGCCCGGGATGCAGCGCCACGAGACGGGCGAGGGCCGACGTCATACGGACCTGCATCTCGAGAAACGACTCGCCCGACGGGAACCGGAACCCACTGGGATTCCGCTGCACCGTCGTCCATTCGGGCTTCTTCGCCAGGTCGGCGAGCTTCTTTCCCGTCCAGTCGCCGAAGTCACACTCGAGCAGGCCCCGGTCGGAACGCACCCGGAGTCCCAACGCCCGAGCGATCGGACGGGCCGTCTCCGACGTCCGCTCGAGGGGGGAGGCGTAGACGGCGACAGGACCGCGGTGCTCCTTCGTCGTCAGCACGGCGATGCGCTCGGCCACCGCCGCGGCCTGGGCCTGGCCCTGCTCGGACAGGTGGAGTCCGGGGGCCCGACCGGGCAGCACCTTGCCCGTCGTCGGCGTCGTTCCGTGACGGACGAGGAGGACGACTGTTGGTCGGTCAGAGTGCTTTGGTCGGCTGGCCACGCCCGCTCACCGTACTCGGTTCGCACGACTCCCCGACCGCCGGAGCAGGCCTCGTCGGGTGCCGACTGGGCCACTCGGGGCCCGGTACCACGGTGCCATGATCCCGGTCCTCGTGGGACAGCCGGGACGGCCACCAATTCCATCGTCCGAGGAGGACGACGACCGACGGGACCAGCAGGGTACGCACGAAGAAGGTGTCGAGCAGGATGCCCGCCGCCAGCCCGACCCCGATCTCGACGATCTGCGTGTTGCCGGTGGCGGTCAGCACGCCGAAGGTCCCGGCCAGGATCAGCCCGGCCGATGTGACGGTCGTGCCGGTGGCCTCGACGGCGTGCCGCACGGCCACCTTCAGCGGGGCGAAGTGGGCCTCCTCACGGATCCTGGTCATGACGAGGATGTTGTAGTCCTGGCCGAGGGCCATGATGAAGATGAACATGAAGAACGGCAGCACGAAATTGATCCCGTCCTGGCCGCCGATGACGACGAAGATCAGCACGGCGAACCCCAGCGAGGCGAGGTAGGAGAGTGCCACGCTGGCGACGAGGTACAGCGGGGCGACCAGGCTGCGCAGCACGATGCCCAGCAGGATGGCCAACACCAGCATGACGATGGGGATGATGCGCATCAGGTCGTGGACCGACAGACCACCGACGTCGGCGGCCACGGCGGCATACCCGTCCACCCCGGTGGTCGTCGCCCCGATGGCGGTGCCGACCTTCGACACCGCGTCCCGGACGGCGGGAATGGCCGAGGCGGCGGCCGTGCTGGTGGAGGAACCGGCCGAGAGCGATGTCGGGAACTGCAGGGTGCGGCCGTCGGCGCTGATGAAGTCAGGACTGGACTTGTAGGCCTCGTAGGCGGCCAGGCTCCCGGTGAACCCGACGGGAGGCGAGCCCGGCAGTGAGCCGGCCGGCCCGTCGCGGGCCAGCTGCCGGTGGGCGTCGGCGAGCTCGGCCGCCGTCACCGTGGTGCCGTTCGGGTCGAGGGGCCCGGTGACCGACGAGAACTGTCCGGAAGACCGCAGCCCGGCCGCGGCCGTCGTGAGTACGTCCGGGTCGTCCCAGACGGAGGCCGGCAGTCGGAAGAGGATGTCGGTGGGGTCGGACTCGGCCATCGGGTAGTGGGCCGCCAACAGGACCTGGCCCTTCGCGGAATCAGCGGCCGCCGACACCCCCTGGCTGTCGAATCCGGTGGGGGAGTAGGCCAACATCGCCAGCGCCAGCCCGCCGAGGATGACGAGGCCCGCCACCAGTGTCAGCACGGGCCGGCTGACCACCTTGCCGGCGATCTGGCCCCACATTCCCCGCTTCACCTGCCCGGCGACCGGCACCCGCGGCCAGAACACGGCCCGACCGCAGATTGCGAGGAGCGCCGGCAGCAGCGTGAGGTTGGCGAAGAGTGCCATGGCGATCCCGATGGCCAAGGCGGGACCGAAGCCCTTGTACAGACCGAAGGTGGCGATCACGACCGTGACGAGCGCGGCGATGACGGTCAGTCCCGAGAAGGTGATCGACTCGCCGACCTTGGCCAACGAGAAGGCGACGGCATCATGGGCCGCCAGTCCGCGGCGGATCTCCTCGCGCACGCGGAAGATCAGGAAAAGCCCGTAGTCGGTGCCCGCACCGAGCATCACGACCACCAGGAGGACCGGCGTCAGGTCGGACACCTGCACGCCCAGGTGGGCCGAAGCGGCGATGAGCGGTTCGGCGGCGATCAGTGCCACTCCCGAGGGCAGGAGGGCGATGAACGGCGCGAGCAGTGCCCGGAACGTGAAGAAGAGGAGGAGGAGGATGAACAGCACCGAGAGGATCTCGGTCAGCTTCTGCGTCTTGGACTGCTGGGTCTGCTGGTCCACTGCCTGGGCCGCTTCGCCGGTCAGGTGGACGGCGAGCCCGGGCGAGACGCCGGACGAGGCGAACGTCCGCCGGATATCGGCCATCGTGCGCACCGCGGCCTCCGAGGTCGAGCCACTCGGCAGGTCGACCGTCACGACAGCCTGACGGGCACGCCCGTCGGCCGAGACCCCCTGGTCACTGACACTCGTCACCAGTGGGACGCGGGTGATCGCAGCCTCCACCTTGGCGAAGGCGGCATCGTCCGCGGTCGAGAGTCGACCGGACTCCGTTGCCGCCACCAGCACGGCCTGCGACGTCGATCCGGTCTGGAAGGGAGCGGCCAGGCTGTCCGCGTGGACGCTGGGCTCGCTCGACGGCAGGAACTGGGAGTTGCTGTTCTTCTCGACGCTCGAGATCCCGGGCAGCCCGAAGGTGAGTGCGACGGTGCCCACCACCCAGGCCACGACGATCAGCCAGCGGAAGCGGACCGTGAAGCGTCCGAGGGAGGCAAAGGAGATGCGGCGTTCGGACGACAAGGCGTCCAGACTAGGTCTCGACCCTTCCCCCGGGCTGGTCGGGGAATGGGGTAATTCGGCCCAATTTTCCAGGACATTCAGCCCTGTGGCAGGTACTGGTCGTGCGGCGGGTGCCGATCAGGCGGCGGGTGTCGGTCAGGCGGTGGGTGTCGGTCAGGCGGTGGGTACCGGTCGGGCGGTGGGTACCGGTCGGGCGGAGGGTAGCGGTCAGGCGGTGGGTGCCGGTAGGCGACGCGGCATCGCGACCGCCGTCTCGGGCCAGCGCTTCCGGCTCACTCCGGACAGACGACGGAGGAGGGCGATGGCCGCGGGGTCGTCGTCGCCCGGGCGGGTCTCGACTGCACCGTCGGTGATCATCCCGTCGAGCAGCTCCCGGCCCTTGTCGGTCCGTACGATGGTGAGCGTCCAGTCGTGGAAGGAACCGATGCCACCCATCGAGATGTCGGCGTGCTCAGCGGCGAAGTCGGGACACGTGGTGCACCCCTCGCGGGTCCAGGCGTGGGCCTCCTTGAGCGGGATCTCGTGGAATCCGCCGTCCTTGGTCCAGACCTGGAAGACGCCCTTGATGTTCATCTTGGCGATGTCGGCACGGGCGATCCCGTACTTGGCCTCGAACAACTCAGGGAAGATGGCGTCGTCGAACGTCTTCGAGCACAGGAGTCCGATGGTCAGCGACAGGCGTCGGGCGATCTTGCCGGCCTTGCGGGCCTGCATCATCGGCGGGGCGGAGGCCTGGCAGCCCATACCGACCAGGGCGATCCGCTCGGCACCACCTTCGATGGCCTGCGGGTACGCGAGCGTGTTGGCCGAGTAGGTGTAGCGGGACCCGGCTGCGGCCAGGACCTGCTCCCGTGTCGTCGCGACGGTCGGCTTCGCCTTCCACGTGGATCCGTCCCCCTCGAGGTCGGACACCAACGCGGCATCGATCACGTCGTGCTCGAGTGCCCAGATCAGCAGGGCGGACACGAGGCCGCCGTCCTGCCCGGCCTCGTGGACCTGGGGGTCCGTCGCCCGCACCAGCAGGATGTCCGACGAGATGCCGGCCACCTCTTCGTCCGTGCGCTCTCGGCCGTGGACGTGGGTGTCGATCTCCGGCTCCCACAGACGGAACCGGGGGCAGGCCCGGGTGCACATCGTGCAGCCCTTGACGCCGTGGGTGCAGCTGTCGGGACCGCCGTCGGCGTCGATGTGGAACGGCTTGTACCGGCCGCCGGTGTCGTCGTAGGAGAGCACGTCGTAGGGGCAGGCCACAACGCACGCAGCGCATCCGGTGCACAGGCCCGACGTCACGACCTCGGTGAGCAGTTCGGTCCAGTGCGGCTTCTCGGGCGGCATGGGGGACACCCTACCGTCCGACCCCGTCGCTGCAATGACCCGAGGTCGTCGTCGGTCGACGGCCGGTCGAGCGCAGTGACTACCCTCGCACCGTGCCTGAATTGCTCGAGGTGGAGCGCTACCGGAAGCTTGCCGAGGGGGCGCTGGACCGGACCGTCTCCGTCGTCGTCTCCTCCGACGCCTGGTTCCTGAAGGGAGGCGTGTCGGCCCCGGTACTGGACAACGCCCTGGAGGGACACCGGTTCACCGGGGCCCGGCGGATCGGCAAACTGCTCCTCCTCGATGTCGACGACGGTCCGGTCGTCGGTCTGCGCTTCGGGATGACGGGGTCCCTCCTCCTCGATGATGCCGACCCCGTCGGACGCCTCCTGTACTCGTCCACCCGCTACGACCCGGCGTGGGACCGCTGGTCGGTCACGTTCGCCGACGGTGGGCGCATGGTGGTCCACGACCCGCGTCGACTGGGCGGGGTGTCCCTCGATCCCGACCTGTCCCACCTGGGCCCCGACGCGGCATCGCTGAGCGTGGCGGCTCTGGCTCGGGCACTGGGGTCGTCGTCGGCCCCGCTCAAGGCCCGACTCCTCGACCAGGCCCGGGTGGCCGGGATCGGCAACCTCATCGCGGACGAATTGCTGTGGCGGGCCGGACTGTCTCCATCGCGACCCGCCTCGTCGTTGACCCCGCCGGAGATCCGACGGCTCCATCGACACCTCGGACGCACCCTCACCGACCTGACGGGCCGCGGTGGCTCCCATACCGGCGACCTCATGGACGAGCGGCACATCGGTGGCATCTGTCCGAAGGACGGGACACCGCTGGCCCGGTCGACGGTCGGGGGGAGGACGACGTGGTGGTGTCCGTCGCATCAGGTCGGTTGACCACGTGGACCCGCCAGGTCAGATCCGTCGTGGGTCCGTCTGCCCCAGCTCAGTCCCGCGGGATCGGCTCCGGCGGGGCCTGGCTGCCCAGCCCGGGCTCCTGACCGAACGGCGGCAAGGGCGTGAACCGCCACCCCGGGTCAGCGTCGGATCGACCGGTGCGGGCGAGTTCCCATCCGTCATAGGTCTTCAACCGGTGGTGGTGCCGGCACAGGAGTGCGAGGTTGTCGATCTCGGTCGGACCGCCCTGCTCCATAGGGACCACGTGGTCGATCTCCAGGCTGTAGGCGACCCCGCAGCCGGGGACGACGCAGCACCGGTCACGGAATGCGAGTGCCGTGCGCAGTTGGCTGTTGATGGTCCTTCCGAGGTGGGAGACGGCACGGATGTCGCCGGATTCGGTGAAGACGAGGTTGACGAATGCATCGTCGATGAGACCGGCGACGACCGGCACGGGGACTGGCCCGTGCCCGTCCAATTCGCACAGCTCGCCCGGTCCGACCCGCCCGCGACGCAGCGCCTCGAGGTCGACCCGGACCATGACGGTCGCCGGTGGGGCCGCCCTGATCAGGTCGTCGGCACCGCCGAGGACCGTGGCACGTTCGTCAGGAGCGGATCCGGCGTGATCGGATGGATGGGCCGGGTCCGACGGATCGTCCAGGCCCGGATGGTGCGGTGCGCGGACGCCGCTGCGGCCCGAAGGGCCCTTCGCCGTCCGGTGTCGCCGACCGGTGACTACGAGGAACAGTGCGTCAACCTGACATGCGGCCTCGGACTCGGGAACAGGACGCGGCGCACCCTTGGGGAGCAGTGCGGCGGCAGCTCTGGCCGCCGCCCGCCGGTCGTCCCCCAGGCGAGCCGCCACCGGGCCGAGCGAGGCCAGCAGCCGCGCCCCTCGCTCCGCGGAGTCGCGCCCTTGGAAACAGAATGCCCCTTCGCGATCGGTCCAGGACCGGAAGTACCGCTCAGCGTGGATCCTGCGCTCGGCCGCCAATGGGTCACGGGTGGCGGAGGCGGCCCGCACGTTCTGGCAGTGCTCCTTCACGACGTGGAGCGGATCGGTGCCGGCACCGGCCAACAGGGTGGCCTCCGCGTCCGGCTCCACCGCAGCCGCCCCGGTGATCTCCACCAGCTTGGCCCCCGACAGGGTGCCGTTGCGGAGTGCCTCCTCGGTGGAGGGCAGCTGGGTGAGGCGCTGACCGGCCTGCAGCGTCCGCTTGGCTTGTCCGGGGCTTCCGCCCTCCAGCTCCGCCAGTAGGCCGGCAGGGGATCGATGTCCCTCCGCCTCCCAATGACCGGAGGCTGCGATCCGGGGGGCGAGGAGCGTCTTGCCGGCCACGACCAGACGCTCCAGCCTGCAGAACGCGCCGTAGAGCGAGGCAGCGTCCGACCCCACCAGGAGCCCGGGGTCGAGGTCGGCCACGAGCGAGCCAAGTCCGTCGGCCAGCGAGGACATCCGGGCGGCGAGGCCGGGGTCATCGGCCACAGCCTGGGGACCTGACGACACTGCCCGGGGACCCGACGGCACGGTCGGCGGGAGTGCGTCGGTGAGTGTGGAGGGGAGGGTGGCCAGGGCCATGCGCCATCTTCGTCGGGGGGTGTGACGGGATGGGGTTGACGGGAAACTACTATGTGCGCATACTAAAAGGATGACGACACTCTGCACCGCCTCTGTGACCTCGTGGGCCTCGCCGGACGCCTTCTTCGCCCGTTGGGCCGACGTGGCCACCTGGCACGAGTGGGACGAGGCCGTGGCCTGGGCCCGACTGGACGGTCCTTTCACCGCCGGATCCAGCGGGGCGCTCAAGCCGAAGGGCGGCCCGAAGGTCTCCTTCGTCATCGAGACCCTCGAGCCGGGGTCGGAGTTCACGGACGTGTCCTCGATGCCCGGTGCGAAGCTGCGCATCCGCCACCTCGTGTCGGTGGACGGCGGTGTGACCCGGGTCGACATCGACGTGTCGATCGACGGTCCACTGGCATGGTTGTGGCGGCGCGCGATCGGTAAGGGGATCGCCACCTCGACGCCCGAGGGCTTGGCCAATCTGGCGGCAGTGGTCGAGGCGGACGCGGCGTCGGGACGATGACGGCATGGCTCGGCGTCGTGTCCGCTGATCACGTGGCCCGAGGAGTCGACCAGGGCATCGCCCAGATCGGTCACGGCAAGAAAGGTGGCCTCGCTCGGATGCGTGCCGGTGACCTGTTCGTCTGCTATTCACCCCGGGACTCGCTCGACGGTTCGACGCTCCGGGCCTTCACCGCGTCGGGCCGGGTCGTGGACGACGAGGTGTGGCAGGTGGACCACGGCAACTTCAGGCCGTGGCGGCGCCGGATCGCGTACGACGCCCGAGCGACGGACGTTCCGTTGGCGGAAGTCCAGGACGTCCTCGACCTCTGCCGTGGGGCGCACTGGGGCTACCAACTCCGCCGCGGACTGGTCGAGCTGAGCGACCACGACGCAGCGATCCTGGTCGATGCCCTCACGGCCGGCCGATGACCGCCGGACGACGTCTCCAGAGCGCCTTCACCTCTGCGGAGGAGAGCACCGGTCTCTTGCTGTGGCAGGTCACCAACCGTTGGCAGGCGGCACAGCGGGCGGCACTCCAGCCGTTCGGCCTCACCCATGTCCAGTTCGTCCTGACGGCGTCGTTGACGTGGCTCGGATCGGACGGGCCGGTCACCCAGAGGCGGCTCGCCGACCATGCCGGGACGGATCCCATGATGACGTCGCAGGTGGTGCGGACCCTGGTCCAGCGGGGACTCGTCGAGCGTGCGCCACATCCCGAGGACGGACGGGCCTGGTCACTCGCCGTCACCTCGGACGGTCGGGAGCTGGTGAACCGGGCGATCGTCGCCGTGGAGGCGTGCGATGAGTCGTTCTTCGGTCAGCTGGGGCGCGACCGTTCGGGTTTCACACGGTCACTCGCCGCACTGGCGCAGGTGCTGGACCGACGCCAGCAGCTGACGCCAGCACTCGACGCCAGCAGCTGACGCCAGCACTCGACGCCAGCAGCTGACGCCAGCACTCGACGCCAGCAGCTGACGCCAGCACTCGACGCCAGCAGCTGACGCCAGCACTCGACGCCAGCAGTTCAGGCCGTCAGCTCAGGCCGTGAGCTCTTCCAGGACCTTGGCGGCGTGGCCGTCGGCCTTCACGTGGTACCAGGCACGCTCGACCGTCCCGTCGGCGCCGATGAGGAACGTCGAGCGGATCACACCGATCGTCTTCTTGCCATACATGGTCTTCTCGCCCCACGCGCCGTAGGCCTCGCCCACCGCATGGTCGGCGTCGGTCAGGAGCGGGAAACTCAGGCCGTACTTCTCGCGGAATTTCTGGTGCTTGGCGGCGGAGTCGGCCGAGATCCCCAACACCGGCACCTTCGCCTTCCTGAACGCGGCCAGGTTGTCGTTGAACTGGCAGGCCTCCTTGGTGCAGCCGGGCGTGTCGTCACGTGGATAGAAGTAGACGACGACCTGCCTCCCGGTGAAGTCGGCCAGCGCCACGTCCCTGCCGTCCTGGTCGGGCAGGGTGAATACAGGGGCGCTGTCGCCGCTGTCGAGCTTTCCCATGGCGGTTCCTCTCGCTGTCCAGGGCCCCCGTGGGCCGCTCGGCCCGGTGTGCGGGGCCGCTTGAATGGTCTACAGACCCCACGATGGCACACACCGGATGATCCCGGGCGGGCATCGTGGGAGACTCGTGCAGCGATCCGTTCGAAGGGACCACCATGACCGACGAGACGACACCCCACGACGCCACGACCACCTCGGCCGTGCCGGACCACAATCGGTCCAAGGTCTACGTGGAGGGACCCGACGGTGTCCGTGTGCCCTTCGTCGAGGTGTCGCTCGCCGATTCGCCGGCCCGCAATGGCGCGTCGCCCAACCCGCCCGTCCGCCTGTACGACACGTCGGGTCCGGGATCGGTGCCCACGGTCGGTCTGCCGTCGCTGCGGCGGGCGTGGATCGACGCCCGTCGCGACGTCGAGGAGTACGAGGGTCGCCCGGTCAACCGCAGAGACGACGGTCGGGCCGCCGCCCGGCGCGACGAGGGCGCTCCCGAGGCGTTCCCGGTCGACGGTCGACGCCCCCTGCGCTCGACCGGCACCCCGGTCACCCAGCTGCATTACGCCCGACGGGGGGAGATCACCCCGGAGATGGCCTTCGTGGCCACCCGCGAGGGCGTGCCCGGCGAAGTGGTGCGCGACGAGATCGCGGCCGGCCGGGCCATCCTTCCCGCCAACGTCAACCACCCCGAGTCCGAGCCAATGATCATCGGTTCCAAGTTCCTGGTGAAGGTCAACGCGAACATCGGGAACTCGGCGGTGACCTCGTCGATCGAGGAGGAGGTCCAGAAACTCACCTGGGCCACCCGGTGGGGTGCCGATACGGTCATGGACCTCTCGACGGGCCCGGACATCCACACCACCCGTGAGTGGATCCTGCGGAATTCGCCGGTGCCGATCGGGACCGTGCCGATCTACCAGGCTCTGGAGAAGGTGGACGGCACTCCCGAGGAGCTGACCTGGGACCTCTACCGGGACACGCTGATCGAGCAGGCCGAGCAGGGGGTGGACTACTTCACCATCCACGCCGGCGTGCTGCTGCGCTACGTGCCGATGACGGCCAAGCGCATGACCGGCATCGTGAGCCGCGGGGGCTCGATCATGGCGGCGTGGTGCCTGGCCCACCACGAGGAGAACTTCCTCTACACCCGGTTCGAGGAGATCTGCGAGATCATGGCCGCCTACGACGTGGCCTTCTCACTGGGTGACGGGCTGCGCCCGGGCTCCATCGCCGACGCAAACGACGAGGCCCAGTTCGCCGAGCTGTCCACGCTGGGTGAGCTCACCGAGATCGCCTGGCGTCACGATGTCCAGGTGATGATCGAAGGACCCGGCCATGTGCCCCTGCACAAGGTCGTGGAGAACGTCACCCTCCAGAAGGAGGTCTGCCACGATGCGCCCTTCTACACGCTCGGCCCGCTCACGATCGATGTCGCCCCCGGTTACGACCACATCACCTCGGCCATCGGTGCTGCGGTCATCGGCATGGCCGGCACCGCCATGCTCTGTTACGTCACGCCGAAGGAGCACCTCGGCCTGCCGAACCTCGAGGACGTCAAGCAGGGGATGATCGCCTACAAGATCGCCGCCCACGCCGCCGATCTGGCCAAGGGCCACCCGGGTGCCCAGGACTGGGACGACGCGCTGAGCAAGGCCCGCTTCGAGTTCCGGTGGGAGGACCAGTTCAACCTGGCCATGGACCCGGACACCGCCCGGGCGTACCACGACGAGACGCTGCCGGCCGCCCCCGCCAAGACCGCCCACTTCTGTTCGATGTGCGGCCCGAAGTTCTGCTCGATGCGGATCAGCCAGGACGTGCGGGACTACGCCGAGCAGAAGGGCATGGACCTCGCCACCGCCGTGGAGATCGGTCTCAAGGAGAAGTCGACCGAGTTCCGCGAGTCGGGCGCCGAGGTCTACCGGGAGCCGTCGGCCACCTGACGGGCGGTGCGCCCGGTCAGGCGGGCCCGGCTCAGTCCTGGGAGCGCCGGACGGCGACCAGCCCCACGGCGGCGAGCAGCACGGTGAGCCCGGTGTAGAGGGCGGACTCGACCCACTGCAGGCGCCAGTAGTGGATCGGTGACTGGATGACGAAACCGCCCTCCACCCCGTGGTGACGCATGCAGGTCACCACGGCCTGAGGGTGTATCCCATAGACCTGGCAGGCCGCAGCCACCTTGTCCGGCGACGGCGCCAGAGCGCTGCGCCCGACGCCGGGGATGTCCCGGTACTCGTAGCCGACGTTCCACGGTGGCGGCGTCGACCAGGTCACATACTCGGCACTGTCGGTGGTGCCGTCCACCAGGAATCCGGTCGGAGCGAATGACGCACGCACGGTGGTGACCAGGACGACGGCCAGGGCCACGTAGAGGACCACGGTGGTCGCCGACGTCCACGACACCCGTCGGAGCACGGCTCCGGTCGCCCCGCCGAGTACCACGGCGAAGCCCGTGTAGGCCAGTGGCACCACTCCGGAGACGGGAAAGACATCGGGCTGGATCCTGCTCCCACCCAGGGTGAGCGTGCCGGGCAGGTCGACCCAGGCGATCCCGGCCCACCAGTGGGCGACCGGGAGCACGATGGCCACGATGACGAGTGCCCCGCCGAGCGTGACGCCCAGCGACGTGAGGTACCACCGTGTCCGGGACACGTCCTGGGTCCAGGCCAACCGGTGGGTGCCGCGCTCGGTCTCGCCGGCGACGAGGCCGGCACCGAACGCCAGGCCCAGTGCAAGTGGCAGTACCAGGAGCAGGAGGTCGATGACGACTGCCTGGCGGGCCGGGGCGAAGATTCCGTTCGGCTGTGCGCAGGGGAACGTGGTGCAGAGGCCGATGCGCTGGAGCGCGTCGGACGACGCGCGGCCGTTGACGAGCATCCAGGTGTCGAGTGCCACCGCGGTCAGGAGGAACACGACGAAGGCCGTCCGGCGGCGCCGGAACGCCAACCAGGTCATGCCCGCCATCGCCGCACCGCCCACCAGCTGACGACGAGGAGGAGCAGCGCCGCGATCAGGTAGATGACCGCCTCACGCCACTGCAGTACCCAGTAGTGGGACGCCAGCTGGAAGACCTCGCCGAACTGCACATGGTGGAGCGTCAAGCAGTTGGCGTAACCGACGGGCAGGTTCTCGCACCGGGCGATGATCGTGGCGGCCGAGGGACTTCCGCCCGCTGGCACGTACCCGGGGACGAAGCGTGCCTCGAAACCGATGTCCCACGGTGGCGTGCCGCGCTCGAGCACGGCCGAGAACCCGTTGGTCGCGGTCAGGGACACGAAGGTCTGCGGCGCCAGGACCGGACGCACGGTGGTGACCATCGTGAACAGGGCGAGCCCGTAGACGAGGACGGTGAACACGACCGCCCACGGGATCCGTCGGATGAGGGCCCCGAACGCGCAGCCGAGGGCGAGGGCGAACACGGTGTAAGCGATGGGCACCACACCGGTGACCGAGTAGGTGACCGGCTGGATGTGCGAGTTGCCGAAAGCCCCGAGACCGGAGTCGATGAGCCCGACGACCGAGCCGAACGTCACGCCGCTGATCCGCGTCGTCCACCAATCGCTGAAGGCCAGGAGCACACCGGTCAGTGCGACCAGGGGAACGCCGAGCATCAGCCATTTGATCGCCAGCCAACGCGTACGGCTGATGCCCTGGGTCCAGGCGAGCCGATTGGTGTGGTCCGCGAGCTCGCCCGCCACGAGGGGCACTCCGAGCAGCACCCCGAGGAGGCATGGCACCATCAGCAGGAGGAGCCGGATCGCCTCGATCTGGTACGACAGCTGGAACAGCCGGTACCCGCCGGTGAGGTTGCGGTAGCTGTAACCGGACCGCCCGCCTGCGACCACCCGGATCACGGGTGCGGTGTCATACCAGTGGACGGCCAGGGCCATCCACGCCATCAGGGCGACGACGAGGCCGGTGGCGATCAGCAGCATGGTGCGGTGCCTCCGCCAGGCGAGCCAGATCATGCGACGTCGTCCACACCGGCGGCCGATCCGGCCATCCCCGTCCCCACGCCAGGGTTGGCCAGGTAGGCCAGCACGATCTCCTCGAGATTCGGCTCGAGCTGCTGCCAGTCCGCGCCGAGTTCCGGTGGAGTCCCCCGCACCAGCAGCGTGGTCTGGCGGGTCGTGGAGGTCGAGGACACGATGTCGGCTCCCGGTGGGTCGGCAGCCACCCGGGGCCCGACGAGCAGCCGATGGTCGGCCAGGAGCCCTTCGACCGAGCCGCCGGTCTGGACCCGCGCGTCGGACAGGATGATCAGCTCGTCGCACACCGGCTCGAGCTCGCTGACGATGTGGGAGGAGAGGAAGACCGTCGTGCCCCGCTCGGCGACGGTGCCGAGGAGTGTCTGGAGGAGCTGGCGCCGGGCCAGCGGGTCGAGGGCGGCCACCGGCTCGTCGAGCAGCAGCAGGTCGGGGCGCTTGCCCATGCAGACCGCCAGTGCCACCTGGGCCTGCTGGCCGAGCGAGAGTTTGCCGACCTTGCGGTCGAGGGGGATGTCGAACTCGGCCAGCCAACCCCGCGCCGACTCGTCGTCCCAGGTGTCGTTGAGCTTGCGTCCGAAGGTGAGCATCTCCTCGACCCGGAAGTTGTCGTAGAGCGGCCGCAATTGGTCGAAGTAGCCGATCCGGGTCAGGTGGGCCGTGCCGTTCGGCTCGACCTCCTCGCCGAACACCCGCACCGAGCCGGTGGTGGGTCGGGACAGCCCGGCGGCCAGCCGGAGGAGCGTCGACTTGCCGGCCCCGTTGGGTCCCACCAGGCCGGTGATCGACCCCTCGCGGACGGTGAGCGTGCAATCCCGCAGACCCCAGGTCGAGCGGTAGCGGCGGCCGAGGCCGTCGGTCTCCAGTGCGACTGTCATGTCAGCTCCTCACGTTCGGTTGCACGCATCGCCTCCGTCACCAGGGCGGTGACGGCTTCATCGTCGAGTCCGGCGGACCTGGCCGCCGTGACCCAGGTCTCGAGCGCACGGCGCAACTCCGAGCGGGCGTCCGGCAGCCGCTCGAGCGAGGCCTTCACGTAGGTGCCGCTGCCCGGCCGACCCTCGGTCAGCCCCTGCTGTTCGAGCTCCCGGTAGGCGCGGTGGACGGTGTTCGGGTTGATGGCGATCTGGCGGACGACGTCGCGCACCGTCGGCAGCTGGTCGCCGGGCCGGAGGACCCCCAGTCGGAGCGCCTGGCGCACCTGGTCGACGAGTTGCCGGTAGGTGGGCACCCCAGACCGACGATCGAGGCGGAACTCGATCGTCGGGTCCGGATCCATTGTTCTAATGTACTAGTGTATTAATACAATTGCAACCGGGATCAGAAGGGCGGCGTCCCCGTGTCATCCCTGCTCAACGGCGTATTGACCTGGCGAATCTCCCGTTGGGGGGTACACTGGAGGTCGTGGTCGGGCGAGCGCCCACCACCGGGGTCTTCCTCATCCCGTTCTTCTGGCCTGATCCATCGGCCCGAACGATGGCCCGAGGCGGGCCCGCACGCTGCCGTGACTCGCACGGCGCTGACGGTCGGCTCCGGCCGTCGCTGAACGATGAGAGAGAGCCTCTGAACCCCATGACCACCCTCGCCGATCCTCCGGACCGCGCCGTCGAGGCCGATCCCGACGCACTCCCGACCGACCAGCAGAAGTCCTTCGCCGAACTCGGCGTGGACCCTGCCATCGTCGCTGCTCTGGAGGTACAGGGCATCCACGCCCCCTTCGCCATCCAGGCCATGACCGTCGAGGACGCCCTCGCCGGTCGGGACGTCTGCGGCAAGGCCAAGACCGGCTCCGGCAAGACGCTGGCCTTCGGTGTGCCGCTGTTGCAGCGCACCATGGCGTCGCCGTCCACCGAGCCGGGCCGCCCGAAGGCGCTCGTCCTCGTGCCGACCCGAGAGCTCGCCGTCCAGGTGAGCGAGGTGTTCGAGCCGCTGGCGGAGGCCGCCGGCCTCAAGACCGTGGCCGTCTACGGCGGTGCCGACATCGAGCGGCAGATCAAGAAGCTGCGGCGCGGCGTCGACGTCATCATCGCCACCCCCGGGCGCCTCATCGACCTCGGCGACCGTGGCGAGCTGTCCGTGGCCGACCTCGAGACCCTGGTGCTCGACGAGGCCGACCGCATGGCCGACATGGGATTCATGCCCCAGGTCGAGTGGGTGCTGCGTCGCCTGGAGCGTGACCACCAGACCCTGCTCTTCTCGGCCACCCTCGACGGCGCGGTCGACCGCCTCGTCAGCCGGTACATGACCGACCCCGTCCTCCACGAGGTCGCCTCGCCCACCACGACCGTGGAGGCGATGGAGCACCGCTTCCTCGAGGTCCACCAGATGGACCGCGTGAAGGTCTGTGCCGCCATCTGCCGCAGTGCCGACAAGGTCCTGGTGTTCGTCCGCACCAAGCACGGCTGCGACCGCCTCGTCGAGCAGCTCGGCAAAGAGGGAGTGCGGGCGGGTGCCATCCACGGTGACCTGCGCCAGACGCAGCGCGAGCGGACGCTCAAGGACTTCACCGAGGGGAAGTTGCACGTACTCGTGGCCACCGACGTGGCGGCCCGCGGCCTGCACATCGACGCCGTCGACGTGGTCATCCACTTCGACCCGCCGGAGGACCACAAGGCGTACCTCCACCGTTCGGGTCGTACCGCCCGCGCCGGCTCGGCCGGCCTCGTGGTGTCACTCGTACAGTGGAACCAGGTCCTCGAGATCGAGCGGATCCAGACGCGGATCGGCACCCGCATGCCCATCGTCGAGATGTTCTCGAACGATCCCCGGCTCGCCGACCTGGCTGGCTGGACCCCCGAGAAGTCCTGACGACACCGCACCGGGGCGCAGGTCCGGACCGGCAGCCACTGCCGGTCGGCCCACCCCGACACACTCCGAGGAGCGCCACGTGCCCGATCGAACTGAGCCGCTGACCATCGACGACGGAGCCGAAGACGTCAGCCGGATCCTGGTGGTGACGGCGCATCCCGACGACGTTGATTTTGCCGCCGCCGGATCGGTCGCGACGTGGACCGGACGGGGCATCGACGTGTCGTACTGCATCGCGACCGACGGCGACGCCGGGGGATCCGACCACTCGATCACCCGGGCCGAGATGGCCGCCATCCGTCGCGAGGAGCAGCTGGAGGCCGCCCGCGCCGTCGGAGTCACCGACGTCACCTTCCTGGGGTTTCCCGACGGGCGCGTCACCGCGAGTCTCGAGCTGCGGGCCTCCATCTCCCGGGTCATCCGCCTGGTGCGCCCCGACCGGGTCATCAGCCAGTCGCCCGAGCGGAACTGGGAGCGGATCTACGCGAGTCATCCGGACCATCTGGCCACGGCGGAGGCGGCGGCCTGCGCCGTCTACCCCGATGCCCGGAACCCGTTCGCCTTCCCCGAGCTGCTCGAGGAGGGACTCGAACCCCACACGGTGCCCGAGCTCTGGATCATGGCGACCGAGCGGGCCAACCGTGTCGTGGATGCCACGGACGTCTACGACCGGAAGTTGGCCGCCCTGAAGTCCCACCGGAGCCAGGTAGGTGACGGGGACCACCTCGACGAGCTCCTGCAGAATTGGATGCGCGGCACCGCACTGGCCGCAGGCCTACCCGAGGGTCGGCTCGCCGAGGCGTTCCACGTGGTCGACACGGCCTAGTGACCTCGACGCCGGACCCGCCGGCCGCTCTCCCCTGGGCGGTCATCCAGCACGTCGCCCACGAGGGACCGGGCTCGATCGGTGCGATCCTGGGCGACCACGGCATCGACGTCGTCGTGGTGCGCCCCGACCTGGGCGAGCGGCTGCCGTCGGCCGGGCAACTGTCCGGTCTGGTGGTGATGGGTGGCCCCATGGGCATCCACGACGAACTCACCTGGTTGGCACCCGAGCGGGACCTGCTGGGCGATGCCGTCGATCGCGGCCTTCCGGTCCTGGGCGTATGCCTCGGCGCGCAGCAGCTGGCCGCCGCCCTGGGCGCGGACGTAACCACGGGCCCGCGAGAGGAGGTCGGCGCAGGTGAGGTCGAACTCACCGCGGACGGGCGCCGGGACCCGGTGCTCGGGCCCGAGTACAACGGGCTGTCCGGCACCACCATCCCGTGTGTGCACTGGCACCGTGACACGTTCAGCCTGCCCCGCGGCGCCGTCCACCTGGCGGCCACGAGGCAGTTCCCCAACCAGGCGTTCCGGGTTGGCCCCCGTGCCTACGGACTGCAGTTCCACGTCGAGGTCGATGCGGTGCTCGCCGACTCGTGGCGCCCGTTCCTGCCCGACGGCGTGATGCTCGCGTCCGATGAGGTCGCACGGGTGGAGGCTGTCGGTCGGAGGGTCCTCCGGCGCCTCGTCGACGTGACGACCGGCGACCGGGGCGCCTCGTGAGCAGCGGACCGGAGGCGGTGTCCGCCGCCGCCGACCTCGAGGACGAGGACGGCGAGGGGCCGGTCAAGCCGAAGCTGCGGGGTGTCCTCCACGAGATCGCCTTCTTCGTGTCGCTGGTGTCGGGTGCGTGGCTGGTGTGGGACGCGCCCACGACCTCGTCCAAGGTGGTGTGCCTGATCTACGCCTGCGCGATCTCGCTGCTGTTCGGCGTGAGCGCGCTCTTCCACCGTCATACCTGGGGCCCCGTCGGTCGCCGCCGCATGCGTCGTGCCGACCACTCGACGATCTTCATCGCCATCGCCGGGTCCTACACGGCGGTGGCGGGTATCGCCCTCACCGGCTGGGCCCGGACCGCGGTGCTCCTCATCGTCTGGATCGGGGCGGCGGTCGGGATCACCCTCCGTCAGGTCTGGTTGGACGCCCCGAAGTGGGTGATCGCCCTGCCCTATGTGGTCGTGGGCTGGGCGGCGGTCGTCGTACTGCCCCAACTGGAACGGGCGCTCGGACCAGCAGGATTCGTGCTCCTGCTCCTCGGGGGACTCGCCTACTCGGCGGGAGCCGTGGTCTATGCCCTCAAGAAGCCGAACCCGGTCCCCGGCGTGTTCGGCTACCACGAGGTGTTCCACGCCTGCACCATCGTCGGTGCGGTTCTCCACTTCGTGGTCATCGCCGTGTACGTCCTACCTCTGGCCGGCTGAACCCGTTCGCCGACGACGCGGCCATCGGTCGTCCGGTAGCCGGTGCCTAGCATCGACGCATGGCACTCACCGTGTTCGGCGTCGTCGTACTCACCTTCATGATGGCCATGTACGCCCTGGAGCGTCGCGGTGCCGGGTTCATCGCCGCCTTCGCGGTGGGGTGCGCCCTGTCGTCGGCCTACGGATTCGCCTCGGGCGCGTGGCCGTTCGGCGTGGTGGAGGCCGTCTGGACGGTCGTCGCCACCCGTCGATGGTGGACCACCACCCGCCCGGCCCCTGCCGGCTGAGGCGTGCCCTCGTCGACTGGCCCGCTGTCGCGCCGACGTGGGACTGTGGAGGGGATGACGGAGCACACACGCCTGGTGGTCTGCGAGGGTGACGAGACGGGCCAGGAGCTGCTCGACGAGGCGCTCCGGGTGCTCGACCCGTCCGTCGTGGGCGTCCCACTCGACCTGGTCCGGTTCGACCTCTCGCTCGAGAATCGGCGCCGTACGAAGAACGCCGTGGTGTCCGAGGCCGCCGAGGCCATGGTCGAGGTCGGGCTCGGACTCAAGGCGGCGACGATCACCCCGCCCGAGACGGGCGACGTGGGCTCCCCCAACCGCATCCTGCGCGAGGGGGTGGGCGGCTCGGTGATCGTGCGGACGGGTCGCCGGATCCCGGGGGTCGTGCCGCTCGCGCCCGTGGTCCACCCCATCGTGGTGGTGCGGATGGCCGTGGGGGACGCCTACGGCGCAGCGGAAGGACGCGAGGGCACACCGGGTGGCCCGGGTGAGCAGGCCTGGCGGACCGAGCGCATCGACCGGTCCGTCTGCCGGTCGGTGGCGGAGTACTCGTTCCGCGCCGCCGACGGGCTGGGGGCCTGCGTGTTCGGTGGCCCGAAGTGGACGGTCTCCACGGTCTACGAGGGCATGCTCAAGGAGGAGATGGACGCGGCCGCGGACCGTCACCCCGACGTCCCCTATCGTCCGATGCTGATCGACGCCGCGTACGCCGGCCTGTTGACCGAGGCCGACGACCAGTCACTCGTGATCCCGGCGCTCAACCGCGACGGTGACTGCCTGTCGGACCTCGTGCTCGCACTCTTCGGCTCGATCGCCGGTGCCGAGTCGGTCCTCCTCGCGCTGGACGACGACCTGCAGCCGACGGTGGCGATGGCTGAGGCGCCCCATGGCACGGCGCCGTCGCTGATGGGCAAGAATGTGGCCAACCCGATGGCGATGCTGCTGGCGTGTGCCGCCGCCCTCGACCATGCCTCGATGGTGCAGGGCCATGCCGTGTCAGACGCCGCGACCGCCATACGCGAGGCCACGCTCGGCGCGGCGGCCGACGGCATCCGCACCTTCGACCTCGGGGGTGACGCCACCACGAGCGGCGTCGTCGACGAGGTCATCCGCAGGATGCGCGAGCAACCGGCTGCCTGAGCCCGACGCTCATCGGCACCGCCGCCGGACCCGTTCCGGGGTGGTACCGGCCACGTCGTGCGTTGTGCCACACGTGTTCCGGCCGCGCTCCGTCTTGTGATCGGGAGAACTTGCCATTGGCGATTGCAAATTGCTGGCGTCCGGCGAACGCTGGTGATCGGTGGGGAGACGAGTGTTCCCCCGGCGGACAAGGAGACTCACCATGCACCTCATCACCACGTGGAAAAGCCGTCCCCTGAGCCCGGAGCAGTTCGACCGGCTCATGGCGGTGTGGGGCAAACTCGAGCAGCGGACAGCTGCCGACGCGAGTGCCGAGCGGGTCTGCTGGTTCCAGTTCAGCGACGGCTCGGGCGGGATCACCATCGACAAGGTGAAGGACGTCGAGGCGGCGCTGTCGCTCGGCCTCGAGCAGTCGCTGACGTTGAGCGAGTTCATCGAGATCGACACCAAGGTCGGCCTCGACCTCGAGGCCGCGCTGCCCATGATCATCAAGGCCCAGGAGAACGCCAAGGGCTGACCGTGACGTGCTGGCGCCCCGCGGCCCCCGCCCCGGGGCGGCAGCACGTCCGGACTACCGGCGCCTGACGACCACCCGGCCCGGGTCGCACCGACCCGGCGCTACCATCGCCGCCATGCCCACCCGAGCCGTCGTGTTCGACCTCGACGACACGCTCATCGTCGAGGTCTCCACCGCCATGACCTCGTTCCGCGAGGCGCTGGCGACGTTGCCCGGCGTCGACCCCGATGCGTCCGAACTGGAGGCACTGGAGGCGGTGCGCTCCGTGTGGACCACGGGCGCCGATCACGCCCTGGCCGTCGGACTCGGGTTCGCCTCGTGGGAGGGGCTGTGGTCCACCTTCTCCGGGAACCACCCCTCACTCGCCGGACTCGAGGCCTGGGCGCCGACGTACCGGACCGAGGCCTGGAGCGCCGTCGGCGCAGTCGTCGGCGTCGACGACCGAGACCTGCTGGACGCTGCGGCCGACACGTTCGAGGAGGCCCAGCGTCGTGGCCATCCGGTGATCCGAGGCATGCGCGATGTGCTGGCCGGGGTGGCGGGGCGGCACCCGGTGGGGCTGATCACCAATGGGCCGTCGGACATCCAGCGGCTCAAACTCGAGCAGTCCGGACTGAGCGGCGCGTTCGACCGGGAGGTCATCTCGGGTGAGTTGGGGATCGGGAAACCTGACCCTGCGGTGTTCCTCGGACTGCTCGACGGACTCGGGGCGGACCCGGCGGCATCAGTCATGGTCGGCGACAGCTGGGAGCGGGACGTACTCGGCGGCCTCGGCGCCGGCATGTCGGCCGTGTGGATCGCCGACGGGCGGCCGGTGCCGGAACACCGACCCCGGGTGGCCGTCGTCGACTCCGTCCTCGGGCTGCCCGCCGTCCTCGACGGGCTCGTCTGAACCGAAAGCTCCGTCTGAACCGACAGGCCCGTTCGGTCGTCAGCCAGCCATCTGGCGCAGCATGTAGGGGAGGATCCCCCCGTGCCGGTAGTACTGGGCCTCCATCGGCGTGTCGATACGCAACCGGGCCTCGAACTCGACGGTGCGGTCGCCGTCCGTGGCCGTGACGGTCACGGTCTTCGGGCTCACGCCCTCGTTGAGCGAGCCGATCCCGGTGACGGAGAAGACCTCGTGTCCGGTCAGTCCCAGCGACTCCGCCGTCTGGCCCTCGGCGTACTGCAGCGGCAGGACGCCCATCCCGATGAGGTTCGACCGGTGGATGCGCTCGTAGGACTCGGCGACGACAGCACGCACGCCGAGCAACCGGGTGCCCTTGGCCGCCCAGTCGCGCGACGACCCGGAGCCGTACTCCTTGCCAGCCAGCACCATCAGCGGCACGCCCTCGGCCTGGTACTGCTCGGACGCCTCGAAGATGCTCGTCTCCCGTCCGCCGGGCAGGTGCAGAGTGATGCCGCCTTCGGTGCCGGGGGCCAGTTGGTTGCGCAGCCGGATGTTGGCGAACGTCCCCCGGACCATGACCTCGTGGTTGCCCCGGCGGGTGCCGTAGGAGTTGAAGTCGACCTGGTCGACGCCGTGGTCCAGCAGGTACCGACCGGCCGGCGTGGTCGGCTTGATGTTGCCCGCCGGCGAGATGTGATCGGTGGTGACGCTGTCACCGAGCTTGGCCAGCACGCGGGCGCCGACGACATCGGCGACCGGGTCGGGCGTCATGGACAGCCCCTGGAGGAAGGTCGGCGGCAGCACGTAGGTGGACGCGGTGTCCCATTCGAACGTGTCGCCCGTGGCCGTCCCGATGGCCCGCCACCGCTCGTCGCCCTCGAACACCGAGCTGTACCGCTGGCGGAACATGTCGGAGGTCAGCGACGTCCGGATGGACTCGGTCACCTCCTCGGGGCTGGGCCACAGGTCGGCCAGGAGCACCGGGTTGCCGTCGCGGTCGGTGCCGAGGGGCTCGGTCGTGAGGTCGAGGTCCATGGTGCCGGCCAGCGCGTAGGCGACCACCAGGGGCGGCGACGCCAGGTAGTTCATGCGCACGTCCGGGTGGATGCGGCCCTCGAAATTGCGGTTGCCCGAGAGCACCGAGGTGACCGAGAGGTCGCCGGCCTGCACCGCCTCGGACACGCCGGGCAGCAGGGGTCCGGAGTTGCCGATGCACGTCGTGCAGCCGTAGCCGACGAGGTCGAACCCGATGGTGGCGAGCGGCCCGGTCAGTCCGGCCCGGTCGAGGTAGTCCATGACCACCCGCGACCCGGGGGCGAGCGTCGTCTTCACCCACGGCTTGGCGGTCAGGCCGCGTTCCACGGCCTTGCGGGCCAGCAGGCCGGCCGCCACCATGACCTGGGGATTGGAGGTATTGGTGCAGGAGGTGATCGCCGCCACCACGACGTGGCCGTCGCGGATGTCCTCGTCGCCCCTGCCGTCGAGCGACGCGGCCTGCGCCTTCGGCGCACGGCCGAGCGCGGTACGGAAGGCACCGGCGGCGGTGGTGAGTGGCACCAGGTCCTGGGGACGGGACGGTCCGGCAATGCTCGGGACCACTGTGGCCAGGTCGAGCTCGATCACCTCGGAGAAGACCGGCTCGGGGCTGTCGGCCGTGAGGAACATTCCCTGGGCCTTGGCGTATGCCTCGACCAGGTCCACGTGGTGGTCGTCCCGACCCGAGAAGCGCAGGTAGTCGAGTGTGACCTCGTCGATCGGGAACATGGCGCACGTGGCGCCGTACTCGGGCGACATGTTGCCGATGGTCGCCCGGTTGGCCAGGGGGACCGATGCGATGCCGGGACCGAAGAACTCGACGAACTTGCCCACCACGCCGTGTTTGCGGAGGACGTTCGTGATGGTCAGGACCAGGTCGGTGGCCGTGGTGCCGGCCGGCGCCTGGCCGGTGAGGCGGAAGCCGACGACGGGGGGGAGGAGCAGCGACAGGGGCTGTCCGAGCATGGCCGCCTCGGCCTCGATGCCGCCCACGCCCCAGCCGAGTACGCCGAGCCCGTTCACCATCGTGGTGTGCGAGTCGGTGCCCACCAGGGTGTCGCAGTAGGCGCGCCCGTCGTCGGTGGCGAAGACCACCCGGGACAGGTACTCGAGGTTGACCTGGTGGCAGATGCCCATGCCCGGGGGCACCACACGGAAGCCGTGGAAGGCCTGCTGGGCCCAGCGCAGCAGCTGGTAGCGCTCGATGTTGCGGTGGTACTCGATGTCGACGTTCTCGTCGTAGGCGCTGGCCCGGTTCGAGGCCTCGGCGATCACGGAGTGGTCCACCACCATCTCGACGGGCACGAGCGGGTTGATCCTGCCCGGGTCGCCGCCGAGCTCACGCAGGGCGTCGCGCATGGCCGCCAGATCGACGACGCCGGGCACCCCCGTGAGGTCCTGCATCAGCACGCGCTCGGGTGTCAGTGCGATCTCGGCGGCGTCGGCACCGCCCACACCGTGCCGACCCGGGTTGACCCCCCACCCGGCGACCGCCTCGATGTCGGAGGCCGAGACGGCCAGGCCGTCCTCGTGGCGCAGCAGATTCTCCAGGATGACCTTGATGGAGTAGGGGAGGCGGGCCACGTCGAAGCGGTCGGCGAGGGCGTCGATCCTGAAGATCTCGTAGGTCCGTTCACCGACCGTCAGGTCGCTACGGGCTCCGAATGAGTCGGGGGAGGTGGTGGAGTTGGCCATACCCCCATTCTGCCCCGTCGCGGCGCTCCGCGGATCAGGGAGGGAGCCCCGCCGGACCTCAGGTCCGGGTGCGGTACCGCTGGATGGCGATGGGGATGAAGAGGATGAGCAACCCGACGGTCCACAGCAGCGCCTGGATGACCCAGTACGACGTGGAATGCCCCGTGTTCGCGGCCTTGGCCCCGATCATGAGGCACCGGCAGGCGCTGACCACCACGCTGACGGGCTGGTAGGTGGCGAAGCCCTGCATCCAGCTGGGCATCGAGCTGACCGGCACGAACGCCGCGGACACGAAGGTCAGGGGGAAGATCAGGGGGAACGACATCACCTGGGCGGTCTCGGAGTTGGGGGCCGAGAGGCCCACGATGGCAAAGAACCAGGACAGCGCATAGGCGAAGAAGAGGATCACCCCGATGCCGGCCAGGTAGTAGAGGACGCCCGTGGTCGGGCGGAAGCCGACCAACAGGCCGACGACGGTCATGACGATGATGACGAAGATGTTGCGGAGCAGGTCGGCGGTGGTCCGCCCGAGCAGGACGGCCCCCCGGGACATCGGGAGTGCCCGGAACCGCTCGATGATGCCCTTCTGCAGGTCGTCGGCCAGGCCGATGCTGGTGGAGACCGATCCGAAGGCCACCGTTTGTACGAAGATGCCCGGCATCAGGTAGTCGACGTAGTTGGCCGCGCTGGTGTGGATGGCGCCGCCGAAGACGTAGCGGAACAGGAGCACGAACATGATGGGCTGGACCGTCGAGAAGAACAGCGCCTCGGGTATCCGGGTGACGGCGAGGATGTTCCGCTTGGTCAGCGTCAGCGTGTCCGAGAGCAGCCAGCGCAGATTGGTCAGGACACCGGTCGAGTGGGGAGGGCGTTCGACGGTCGGCGCGACTGCGGTGGTGGTCATGAGAGTCCTCCGGTCGCCACGGGCAGTGCCTGCTCCATCTCCGCCTGCCGCTTCTTCTTGCGCCGCTGTCGCGGGGTGAGGTCGGCGTCCTCGTCATCCGCGTCGCCCTCGGTCCGGTGGCCGGTCAGCGACAGGAACACGTCGTCGAGGCTGGGCTCACGGAGGTTGAAGGTCTGCGGCGAGATCCCCTCGGCGTCGAGCGACCGCAGTGCCACCATCGCCGCCTGCGGGCCGTCGTCGACGGTCACCTCGACGAAGGTGCCGTTCACGATGGCCTCGTGGGGCCCCAGGGTGTCGAGTACGGCACTCGTCCGGCGGGCATCATCGATACTGGGTAGCCCCACCTCGAGGACCGTGGCGCCGAGGTCGGCCTTCATCGACTGCGGCGTGCCCTCGGCGATCACCCGGCCGTGGTCGATGACCGCCAGGCTGCTGGCCAGCCGGTCGGCCTCCTCGAGGTACTGGGTGGTCAGCAGTACGGTGGTGCCGCCGCCGACCAGGATCTCGATGACCTCCCACAGATCGTTGCGACTCTGGGGGTCGAGCCCGGTGGTGGGCTCGTCGAGGAACAGCACCGTGGGCCGTGCCACCAGGGCGGCGGCCAGGTCGAGCCGGCGGCGCATGCCGCCGGAGTAGGTCTTGAGCGGTCGGTCGCCGGCGTCGGTCAGGTTGAACTGGTCGAGGAGCTCGACGGCCCGGGTCGTGACGACCGACCCCGGCAGATGGTTGAGGTTGCCCACCATCTGCAGGTTCTCACGTCCGGTCAGGTTCTCGTCGACGGCTGCGTACTGTCCGGCCAGACCGATGAGGGTGCGGACCAGTGCGGCCTTCTTCACGACGTCGTTGCCCAGCACGTGCGCCGAGCCACCGTCGGGCCGGAGGATCGTGGTGAGCACGCGCACCGCCGTCGTCTTGCCCGAACCGTTGGGCCCGAGCAGACCGAATACGGTGCCTGGTTCGACGGCGAAGGACACGCCGTCGAGCGCGCGCACCTCGCGCTTGCCTTTGAACGTCTTGGAGAGGTCGATCACTTCAATGGCGGAGTTCATGCGCTGTCCCGTCTGGAGGTGGCGGAGTGAGGTCTCGATCGGACGGTGCCGGCGAGGGTGGCTTCCAGGGTCGTCCTGATCACCAAGTAACGCTCACGTGCAATCACGATATATCGGCAATCTATCGGAGTCAACACAACGGACGACTGGCCCGACGGTCGGATCTTACGAGCAGGAGGACGGCACGCGGACACATCGTCGACCCGGTCCCCTCGGGCGGGTGTCGGACGCCTGCCGCAGCTAGCCTCCCCCCATGGACACCGGCGACCTGGCACCCGATTTCGAACTACCGGATGAGGACGGGGTCCCCCGTCGACTCAGTGACCTCGCTGCGTCGGGACCCGTCGTCCTGTTCTTCTATCCGGCGGCCATGACCTACGGCTGCACCAAGGAGAGCTGCCACTTCCGGGACATGAAATCGGAGTTCGACGCGGTGGGGGCCCAGCGGGTGGGGATCAGCGCCGACCAGGTCGAGAAGCAGAAGCAGTTCTCCGACAAGCATCAGTTCGACTACCCGCTGCTGTCCGATCCCGACGGTGCCGTCGCCACCCAGTTCGGTGTGCGACGGGGCTTCGCCAAGCTGTCGCCGACCAAGCGGGCGACCTTTGTGATCGGCTCGGACCTTCGGGTCCTCGGCGTCATCCAGAGCGAGGTGCGGATGAACGTCCACGCCGACAAGGCCCTCGAGTTGCTGCAGGCGACCGCAGCGGGCTGACGCACCATGCCGGGGCGGTTCTCCCGGTGTCCCCGACTCCGACGTGGGGCGATGCGAAGCTGGGGGAATGGACCCGACACCGTGGCGGACCGCGCCGTGAGCCCACTGCCCGGCGCGAGCCGGATGGAGCAGCTCGTCGAGTCCATCGCCGAACGGGTCGTCAACCTGGTGCTCGACGCCATCGACATCAACGCGATCGTCGGACAGGTCGACATGGATGCGCTGCTGGCGAAGGTCGACATCGACGCCATCGTCTCCAAGGTCGATGTAGACAGCCTCATCGACCGTGTCGACGTGCAGAAGATCATCGACCGTGTCGACGTCGACGAGATCGTCAACCGCGTCGACGTGGACCAGATCGTGGAGCGCGTCGATGTCGAGGCGATCATCGAACGCGTCGATGTCCAGGCGATCATCGAACGCGTCGACATCGAGCAGGTCATCCAGCGGGTGGACATCGACAAACTGGTCGAGCAGACCGAACTGGGCACGATCATCGCCCACTCCACCAGCGGCGTCGCATCCGAGGTGCTCGATGTCGTCCGCGCCCAGGGGGTGGGCCTCGACGACTTCGTGGCCCGGTGGGTCAACCGCATCCTGCGACGGAGTTCCGAGGACTGGTCACCCGGACCACCCAAGCTCGTGAACCCGCCGGTGCCGGTGCCGGCCCTGCCCCTCGAGGCGTCGGCGTGAACCCGCCCCCGGTCACCGCGGCCCCGCTCGATGCCGGACGCCAGGGCCACTACGCCGGCGGGGTGACGCGGCTCGTGGCGTTCGCCGCCGACGTCGGTGCGTCCTGGGGCATCTTCACGCTCGCGCTCGCCGGCCTCAGCTTCGCCATCAACCTGGTGACCGGCAACCAGGTCAACCTGGGGAGCCGGCAGGTCCTGGCGCTGAGCGGCCTGGTCATCTGGGAGTTCATCTACTTCGCTTACCAGTGGTCGCTCGCGGGCAAGACCATCGGCATGGCCGTGCTCGGGATCCGCGTCGTGAGCAAGGACGGCGACGCCATCACGCCTCGCCAGGCCGTGATCCGCACGATCACGCTGCCACTCAGTTTCCTCTTCTTCGGCCTCGGCTTCCTCGGCATCCTGCTCAACAGGGACCGGCACGCCTGGCACGACCGCCTGGCCGGGACGGTGGTCGTGTACTCCTGGGACGCCCGCGCCGCCCGGCTGCGGTGGTTGGCCAAGCAGGAGCCCACGACCCCGGTCTGAGCGGTGGACCGGTTGCTGCCCCGTCCCTCCGAGGTGCCGCTGCCGGGCGTCGTCGTCCTGCCCGGCTGGCTCCCGCCCGAGCTGCGGCTGGAACTCGTCCGTCGGTGCCGGACGTGGGGAGACGAGACGGGAGGGCCCCGGGCGCCACGGATGCGCAACGGCGCACCCATGTCGGTGCGCATGGTGGGCCTCGGTTGGCACTGGTACCCCTACCGTTATTCGCGTACCCGCGACGACGCCGACGGTGGGCGGGTACTCCCGTTCCCGCCGTGGCTGGGACAGCTCGCCGGGCGCGCCGTCGTGGACGCCGCCGAGCTCGAGCCGTCGCTCATGGACGACCCGGCCCCGTTCGACCCCGATGTCGCCCTGGTCAATTGGTACGGGCCGGAGGCGAAGATGGGGATGCACGCGGACAGCGACGAGGCCGTGCTGGCACCGGTGGTGTCCTTCAGCGTCGGGATGACCGGGGTGTTCCGGTTCGGGCACACCGGGGGGCGGGGTCGCCCGTGGGTCGACCTGCCCCTCGAGTCGGGTGACGTGGTGGTCTTCGGCGGCCCGGCCCGCCTGGCGTACCACGGGGTACCGAAACTGGTGCCCGGCACGGACGACCCGGCGATAGGGCCGCTGCCCGGGCGGCTCAATGTCACGGTCCGGGTGACCGGTCTGGACGACTGAGCCCGTCTCGCGGCGTCGTCGACGGCCACCCGGTGTGACGTTGTGCGCGGCCGGGAGGGCGACGTGCGGGGTCACCGCCCACTCTCCGTAGCCGGGGGCCTCCCGAACCTCGGCGCCGAACAGGTGGTCCACTAGGTTCGCCAGATATGGAACGGGGCCATGGGTGGACTCGATGCATCCTGTGGGGTGGCATCGCCCTGGGCCTCGGTACCCTCCTCTACGCCCTGTGCAGTCCCTCGTCGGTGGGCTGCGCCACCAATCTGGTGGTGCTCACCCACGCCCAGGTGACCGCCCGTGGGTGCGCCGTGTTCTCCGTTGCCGCCCACGTCGGCGTCGGCCTGATCGTGCTCGGCGCGGTCCTGCTGCTCGGAGGGTTCGTGCTCGCCGTGCGGCAGCGCCGGCACGCCGGCGACGCCCCGTCGACAACGCCGACGCCCACCCCGGTACCGATCGGGGCGCCCGAGGAGATCCCTTTGGTTCCGGTCGTCACGACGGTGGACGATCCCGCTGTCGACGCTGGCGCGTCCCGACCGACGGACGGGGCGCCGGTGGCTCCGACACCACCTCACGCCCGTGAGTGGCCGCACGTGGAGCGCCGGCGAATCGAGCGTCGTGCGACAGAGCGCGTCGGCCCCATCCCTCCCGGCGAGGACGACGCCGGACGGATGGGCCCGGCCTCGTTGCCCCCGGGCTGGTACGGCAACCCGGACATCCCGGGTGGATCGGTCCAGTGGTGGGACGGCACACGACTCGTCGAGCGGCCCCACTGAGCCGACGGATCGCGACCGTCGACGAGCCATCGCCTGGGGATCGGTCAGCGGGTCGTCAACCACCCGGCGGGTCGTCAACCGCCCGGCGAGTACCGGGACGTGATCGGCGTCAGAGGAGCGGGATGACGAAGTTCGCCTTGTAGTGCACCCCCGCCACCACGGCGATCTGCTTGGCCGCCGAGGTCACGACCTCGGTCGTGGGTCCCGCATACGAATAGGACTCGCCCTGGACCCACCAGGTGCCCGCGAGCAGCGGGAGCTGGTACGTGCCGGTCTGCCCGGGGGTGGCGTCGACCTCGTCGGTGCAGGTCGTGGCCGTCGGGGCCGAGCTGCATGCCCGCACCTCGGCGTTGAACGCGCCGTCGGGGGAGTTGGTGACCTTCACCGTGCCGGTGACCAGACCCTGGAGGGGCGCCTGGTATGGGACGACCACCTTGGCCTTCGTGGTGGCCCCGGCGGTGACGTTCACCGTGGTGCCCACGGCGGGGTAGAAGGTGCCGTACTGGGTGCTGTAGCTCACGGTGATCGACCACGGACCAGGAGTGAGGGTGGGGAGGTCGATCGTGTTGAGCTTGGCCCCGGCGGCCCGCGTCAGGGAGCCGCGGTGCGCGTTGCGACCGAAGCGCTTGATGTCCGCGGCGCCGTAGGAGTAGCCGGCGCTGCCGGAGTACTCGTACACACACGACAGGAAGGCGAGGGGGTTCGCACTCAGGGCACCGGCCGGGCAGGCGTCGACGCTGTACCCGGTCGGGTGCACCCCGGCAGGGAGGCCCGAGATCTTGATGGTTCCGGTGATGCCGCCGAGCACCTGGTACGGGACGTCGAGCACCAGGTTCGTCGTCTGGCCACCCTGGATGGTCACCAGTTCGGTCGGGCCATCGATGGCATTCCCGAACGGCGCCGCCGTGTAGTAGCCGGTGAGCACCCACAGCCCGTCGTTGAGCAGCAGCGTGGTCGGACCCGGGCTGGTGGAGCTGATGCCCTCACAGATCGTGTCCAGTCCTGTCAGTTGGCAAGCCTCGATGCCGGTGCCGGGTGCGAACCCGGCGGGGGCGCCGCTGACCGTGACCGTGGCGGATAGGAGACCGTTCTGCGGGATCTGGAACGGGGTCGACAGCTTGGACTTGGCCGTGTGTCCGGCCGTCGTGACCACCGGCTTCGGCGATGCCGCTCCGGTGGCGCAACCGAACTGGGTGCAGTACCCGGGGTAGGCCGTCCATTGACCGGGAGGCAGACCCGTGAAGCTGACCGCGAGGGGTGCCGGTGTCGGTGTGGTCGGGTAGTCGCTACTGGTCGCGCAGGGGAGTGGCGGTTGGGCCGACGGGTCGTAGGTGATGCCCACCGGGCAGAGGGTGACCGTCGCGCTGGTGATCAGGACGCCGGCGGGGAGTCCGGTGACGGCGAGGGTGGCGTCGACGGACGCAGGCTTCACGTAGGGGACGGTGGTGTTGACGATCTGGGTCCCCCCCGATTCGACCGTGACCACCAGGGGCGTGCCGAGGAAGGTGCCGCTGTCGAGTGACGTCCCGTAGAAGCCCCACAGGACATAGGAGCCGGCCGTGAGCGACAGCGAATAGGTGCCGCTCTGGGCGAGCGCGACCTGCGGATCGGCGCAAAGCGCATCGCCCGGGTCGGGCTCAGGGCAGACGCCGGCGCCTACGACGGCAGGGGAGAACCCGACCGGCGCGCCGGTGACGGCGACCGAGCCGGTGACGGTCCCCGGGCCGGCGACGCAACCGCTGGAGTCCGAGCTCCCGGACGAGCCGGAGCTGGCCGTCGATCCGGAACTACCCGAGCAACACGAACTCGACGACCCCGAGCTGGTGGACGATCCGGACGATCCGCTGCTGCCGCTGCTGCACGTGGTGGTGCCGTCGAGTCGGTTGGCCAGTGAGCCGAGGCCGATACCGGAGGCGACCTGCGGCAGGACCGTGACCAGCAGGACGAATCCTGCGACGGCGATCATCGCCAGTCGGATCTGCTTGCGCCAGCGCTTCATAGCGACACCCCCGCTCCCGCCGGACGCCGCTGCGCCCGCTGCCCCGAGACGCTACCGGAGGTGGCCGTCCGGCGCTCGGACGATGGACGACCGGGACGCACCTGTTGTTGACCTGTCCGGGAACCCCGGACCGCGGCCGTCAGCCCGCCGCCAGGTACGGGCCCTGGGCGGTGAAGCCGAGACGCGTGATCACCACCGGCCTCGGGATGACCGGGCCCGGGTCGTTGGCATGGAACGGGTTGTAGAGGAGCCAGGTCGATCCCCCGTCCTCGAACAGTGACGCCTCGCCGGGCCCGGGCCCCTGGAGGTTCGATCCGAGGAAGGGCGTGGGACTGGAATCGGTGCACGGTCCGAACGGGCTCTGACATGCGGCAACACCGATGCCGTACTGGGGCGACGAGTACCAGTTGCCGGAGAAGAACAGCCACCAGGTGCCCCATGCCTCGACCATGTCGGGGGCCTCCACGATCGTCCCCTCCCACGGCTCGGACGGGCCGAGGATCCTGGTGTCCGCGCCGAGCAGCGTGCGCCCGTCGGCACTCAGCCGCTGTGCGTAGATGCCGGTGGGGCCGTTCTGGTCGGGACCGGGCACCGACGGGTTGGCATTGTCCTCGGACTTGGACAGGATGACGAGGCCGGCAGGGGTGTCGATGACCCGGGCGTCGATCGTGCCCCGGTGGTCCAACTGACAAATGAAGGGCGTCGGCGACGCCACGAACGGACCGGACGGCGTCCGGGCGTAGGCCGCGCCCACGCAGTGCGTGGCCGGATCCATCCCCCGCACGAGAGCCGTGAAGTAGAGAGCCCAGCCCCCGGACACCTGGTGCACGTCCGGTGCCCAGGTCAGTCCGCCGGCGGCCCAGGCGGGCAGCACCGGCAGCACGTCTCTGGGCGCACTCCAGCTGCCGGGTCGGGACCCGATGCGGAGCGGCACGTTGAGAAAGCTCGTGCCTTCACTCGTGTAGAGGTAGTAGTGCCCCTGGTACCGCAGCATGAACGGGTCGGTGGGATCGGGCCCGGAGAGGATCTGGCGTCCGGGAGCCGACGTGTCGGTGGCGTGCGGCGGTTCGGCAGCGGCGTGTTGTACGGCGCCGCCTGCGGCATGGGCGTCGCCAACGAGGCCTTGTGCCGCCACCACCACGATCACGACGAGCGCCCATGCGGCGGCGGCCAGGGCCTGGGACCGCGCACCGTGGTGGACGGCCGGGCAGCTGACGGCGCCGGTAGGTGTGACGGTCCGCGCCCGCCGCACGGGCACCGCGGCCAGGCCTGCGGCACAGCCGCCGAGCAGTCCGACCGCAGGGAGTTGCCAGGCCGCGTCGACACAACCGGCCACGGCGAAGGCGACGGCACCCCCGGCGGCGCAGGACGTGAGGAGGTCGCGCCTGCGGATGGTCGCCGCCACCGCTGCTCCGGCCAGCAGGAGGAGCAGGACGGCGACCGCACCGCCGTCGGCCGCTGTCGTCAGATACCCGTCAGGTTCGAGGCCGGGATAGGTGGCCACCGGGCCCGATGTCGTGTGGACCCGGGGTGGTCCGACCCCGTCCACCGGGGCCGACCGCCAGGTGTCGACCGAGCTCGACCAGGCCACGGCCTGGCTGGCTCCCGTCGACGGACGGGACGCTCCGACGGGGAGGGCGAGGATGGCGACCGTGGCAGCGGCCGCGACGACGAGTGCGGCAGCGACGCCGGCGGTCCGTGTCCACGTCCGGTCGGGTGTCCTTACCGGGGCCGCCGCCGCCACCAGTGCGCCGATGCCGACGATCCAACCCGCCGGGCCGGCGGCGTGGCCCGACGACGTGGCCACGACCGCCACACCCGCCCCGGCGCCCCAGGTCAGGGGCCACAGTGCCTCTGCCCATCGGGCGCGGGGCACGAGCAGCGCACCCACGCCCACGGCCAGCAGTTCCCAATGGCTCTGGGTGGCCAGCAGCCCGGCGGTGCCGGTGGCCAGGGCGATCCGCACGAACGGAGATCGGAGGTCGGTGGCCAGCGTCAGCAGCACCGTGATCGAGCACACGACGGCGCTGACCGTCGGATCTGTGAGCGTCGTCGAGGCCTGCCACACGCCGCCGGCCGGACGGGCGAGGGACGGCACCCGGGCGAGCACCCCGACGACGCCCGTCGCGGCGAACACCGCGCCGATGGCCACGAGCGCGACTGCGCACCGTGCCCGGTCGCGACCGGACAGCGCGCGCAGTACGAGGAACGCGGCCAGGAAGGCGAGCACGGTGGCACCGAAGGGCAGGAACGCGGACGGCGTGCGGGCCGAGATGCTCCGGACGAACCACCAGGTGGCCAGTGCCCCGAGGCCCAGCGCGACGGTCGCCCCGTGGTGGTCCCGGTTCCAGGCCACTCCTGCGGCGATGAGCACCAGTGCCGCGACCGTGACCCCGAAGGCGTCAACCGGGTAGAAGGTGCCCTGCAGGTACAGCGCACCGGCCAGGAGCCCGACGAGTACGGCGGCCGATCCGGCCACCAGGGGCGGTGACACGGCGCCGCCGTCCGACACGACGTCCACCCCGGGGGTGGCGTCGAGCTCGCGGGTGAGCATCACCGGACCACGCCGTCCGGCGATCCGAGCGGCGTCACGGTCGACGCGGGCGGGCGCCGGTTCGGACAGCGGTGGTGTGCATGGCGCCTCCTCGTCCGGAAGCTTGGCACACGCCCCAGCCCAGGTGACCCGCCGCCGGTAGGGTGATCCGTCGACTCGGAGCATGGAGGAGGACCATGGGGGCTCCCCCGGGACGGATGGATGAGGACCAGCCGGCCCGTGCCCGAGACGGTAGGGCCGACCGGGCGACCTGGGCTCGCCGGGCGGTCTCCCTCGTGCTCCTACTGGTTGCCGCCGGCTGCTACGTCGGGATCGTCGTGGCCCGGTCAGGCCCACCGCCCGGTGGCGACACCACGCCGCTGACGGCGGTCACCAGTGCGCTCGCCGACGGCAACCTCCGGGTGGCGGCCTCGGCGGGATCGCTCCCCAATCCACCGGGGTACCCCTTGCTGGTGTCGCCATTCGTCGCGGCGTTCCCCTCGGCCGTGGGTGCTCCCACCTGGTGCACTCCGCCCGCCCGGGTACGTCCTCCGGCGGCGGGGGGGGTGCGAGTGTCCGCGCCGCACGGCGTCATCGAGTGCGGGGCGGCTGGTGTCGCCGTCGCCCTGCCGCCCTGGTACCGCGCCCAGGGCCTCCTCGGTGTCGCCTCCTGGCTCGTCCTCGCCCTCGGTGCCCTGGCCGTGTTGCGCGCGGCCGACGCCGACACGGTGGGTCGCCAGGCCGGCCTCCTCGCGTTCCTGGCCTTCCTCCCCGCGGCCAGTAGCGCCATCGTCCAGCTCTTCCACCCCCAGGACGTGGTCAGCCTGGGACTGGCGCTCGCCGGGACGGCCCAGGTGCTCCGGCGGCGGTGGATCCTGGCGGGCGTGCTGTTTGGCGTCGCAGTCCTGACCAAGCAGTTCGCACTCCTGCTCCTGCTTCCGGCGCTGGTCGCCGTACCCGACCGTCGGTCCCGACTGACCGTCGCGGGTGGTGCCGCCGTCGTGGTTGCCGCGGGACTCCTTCCGTTCCTGGTCGTCGACCCGCGGGCCACCCTCGAGAACCTGAGCGGTTTCAGTGCCGGAGGGGCGGCCGCGGGGCAGACGGTGCTCACGCTGGCCGGGGTGCGCGGAACGGTCGCGTCGGCGGTGGCCCGCGACGCGCCGCTCCTGTTCGCCGCGCTCGCGTGTATGTGGGCCCTGCGGCGGCCGGGCCTGCGGTTGGACCGTCCGACGAATCTGGTCGCACTCGCACTGGTGTGTGCGGGGAGCCGCCTGGTATTCGAATCGGTGGTGTTCCCCTACTACCTGCTGGCCGCCAGCGTCCTCGTGTTCCTGCTCGACCTGGTGGCGAGGCGGTCACCCCACTGGTCACTCGCCTGGTGCGCCGCTGCGGCGTTCTTCGTGGCCGTCCACCCCGGCAACCGGGCGGTTGCGGCGTTCGGAACGCTCGCGCTCGCCGCGATCGTCGTCGCCTACGGAGTCGTGTGCCTCCGGAGGGACGACGCCGGGCCGGAGATCCGCCTGGTCCCGACCGTCGGAGGTGACGGACCCGAGCGAAGGACGTGAACCGGCGTCGAACCTGCCATCGCATCGGCGGGTCGCTGCTGTCGACACCTAGGATTTCCGCATGGTGGAACCCATCGACCGAGTGATCGTTGACGTGCTGCGGTACCGGGAGGCCATGTCGGGACTGATCGAGGCGTTCCGACGCCAGACCAGCTCGAGCGACGAGGACGTCGTTCTCGTGCAGAGCGGTATCACGATGGCCGACAAGAAGCGTAGTTCCGGGTTCTCCGACCCGAGTCGAGCCCTCACCCAACGGCTCGAGGAGTTCGAGGCCGTTCGGCGGGACGTGCGGCTGGCCGTGACCACGGCACTCGTCCATGAAGGACTCTCCGCCCCCGAGATCGGCGAGCTGTTCGGCGTCAGTCGCCAGTTGGCGGGTCGGTTCGTCAATGATGCGATGCGCACAGCGGATCCGGGGCGGGTCGACCTCTCGGAGCACCGGTCGACCGGGGCGGCGTAAATACGTGTTGCCGAGCTGCTACCTTCACACCCGCCGCCGGCCCGTCGAGTTCGGTCCCGCCACCTTGCTCCGGGCAGGCGGCACCTAGTCGGATGGAGGCTCCCCCCGACCTCGGGGGAGTTCCTTCCGCAGCTGCATCGTCGCGATGCCGTAGCCGGCTGATTCGTAGAGACCGCGAGCGACCGTATTCGCGCCGAACACGTTGAGTCCGATCGCGCCGATCCCCCGGGTGGCGACTTCGTACTCCGCCACTGCGAGGAGGGCACGACCGAAGCCCCGGCCGCGATGCTCAGGAACGATCTCGATGTCGTAGATCCACGCGCCGTCACCCCGACCCACGTTGCGTTCGAGCCCGACCCACAGGTGGCCGACGACCCGGCCGTCCGGGGTCTCGGCGACGAGCAGCAACACGCCGGGCGTGCCGACACCTTCCGGCAGGAGTGCGTCGGTGTCGTCCGAGGCACGGCGCTCGGCCTCCTCGGCCGTCCAGTCCCCGGCGGCAACGTGCTCGGCGGCGTAATCGCGGACCATTCCGACCCGGAAGCTCTCGAACTCCGCCTGGGTCATCGGACGCGTGCGAAGTTGCTCCATCAGCACCATTGTGCCCCGGGGCGGCGACCGTGCCGTGCCGTGCGACGTGTCGGCCGACGAAACTCAGGGACCGGTCGCCCGACTCCTGGCGAACTCCCGGGCCACGGCCTGGGACGTCGGTCGCGTCCGCCAGTTCGGATCGAATCCGGCATACCGCAATCGCCCGGCCCGCCGCCATGCCATCCGCTGGGGCTCCTCGAAGACGAGGGCCGGAAACCACCCCCCGGAGAGTGACCCGACGTTCGCCCAGGGAACGAAGGCGAGCCGGCCGCCGCGCAGGAGCGTCACTCCTTCGTCGGAGACGCTGAGGGTGCTCGACCGGCGGAGCCAGGGCGCGATCACGAGGCCGGCCACGAGGACGGCGACGGGAGCCGCCCAGTTCCAGCGCCCGGCGAGGGAGAGCGCTACCGAGACGCACAGCAGCGGCGCCGCGAGCGAGAGGAACAGCCCGAGTGCCGAACCGTAGAGAGGTCCCGCGACGATGGCGGTGTCATCGTCGCTCACGCGCGGCCGACCGGGTGTCCGAGTGGGGGTCCCTGCACGGGACAACTATCGCAGAGCCTTCCGCGACGTCGCTGCCGTGCACGTTGCGAGGGGGCACCGCTCCGAGCCCCGAGCCGACGGGGTGCTGCGGTGGAAGACTGGGCACCTACACGACGATCCGTCCCGTTGCGGAGTGCCGACGGGCTGAGGCAACGACCGCACGGTTGCATCGCCCCACGGATGTGGGGGGGGTCGGGCGGACGAGGGGAGAACTGATGGATGCGAGGCCGCCCGTTGCCACCGCCGAGGAGTGGCAGCGCGAATGCGATCGGTTGCTGCAGGCCGAGAAGGAGGCGACGCGAGCCCTCGATGCGCTGGCCGCGCGCCGGCGCCGATTGCCGATGGTGCGGTTCGACACTGGGAAGTACGTGTTCAGCACGTCCACCGGAACCTGCTCGCTCCTCGATCTCTTCGACGGTCGCGAGCAACTGGTCGTCTACCAGTTCATGGATGTCGGGCCGGACGACTTCTGCCCGGGGTGCACCCATTTCACCAGCAACATCGTGAACCTCGGATCGCTCGGGGACGAAGGAGTGAGTTGGTCGAACGTGTCCGACATGCCGATCGGTCAGATCGACGCCTACAAGGACCGGATGGGCTGGACCGTGCCGTTCGTCTCCTCCAGGGACACCCCGTTCGCCCAGGACTGCGGTGCCGGCGCCGGCTTCAGACTGAGCGTCTTCCTGCGGGACGGTGAGGACGTCTACCGGACCTATTCGACCACCGCGCGCGGGGTCGACAGGCTCCTGTTCGTGAACAACATCCTCGACCTGACGCCGTTCGGCAGGCAGGAGGACTGGGAGGACTCACCCGCCGGGTGGCCGCAACACCCGACCTACGGCTGACAGCACAAACGTGCCCCTGGCAGGAATCGAACCTGCGCTTTCGGCTCCGGAGGCCGACGCTCTATCCGCTGAGCTACAGGGGCAGACGGGGTTCGGACGCCGGCCGTTACTGCAGCCCGCCCGTTCCTCCGAGGAGGCAACTCTAGTGCCATCGACGACCGGGGGAGGCCGTCGCCTCCCGTGACACCTGGCCGGACCGCATATCCTCGGTCCACGATGTCCGAGCCCCAGCCCACCGACCACACAGCCAACGCCCAGCGTACGACCACGGCCTACCGGCCGGTTCGCGACCGCCTGGCGGATGCAGTTGCCGCCGCGGTGGCGACCGTTTCCGCCGAAGGGGGCATGGAGCTCGCCGCCGACCCCGCGGCGGTCCACCTCGAGCGTCCGGGCCGCCGTGAGCACGGTGACTGGTCGACCAACATCGCCCTGGTGACCGCCAAACAGGCGGAAACCAATCCACGCGCCCTGGCCACGGCGATCGTCGAGGTGCTGGACCGGCGGCTGCCTGACCACGTGGTCGCCGTCGAGCTCGCCGGCCCCGGCTTCATCAACTTCCGGCTCGATGACGGATGGCTCCACGAGGCCCTGGCCGCAGTGCTCGGCGAGGGCGAGGACGGCTACGCCCGTCCGGACATCGGTCACGGCGAGAAGGTCCAGGTCGAGTTCATCTCGGCCAACCCGACCGGACCGATCCACGTCGGCAACGGCTGGTGGGGGAGCTACGGCGACGCGCTGGCCCGAATCCTCGCGCGGAGCGGGCACGAGGTCACCCGCGAGTACTACGTCAACGACACGGGCGGGCAGATCCGCACGCTCGGGAGCAGCCTCCTGGCCCGGCACCGCGGCGAGGAGGTGCCCGAGGGCGGCTACCGGGGTGGGTACGTGACCGAACTGGCGGCGGAGTACGACGGACCCGACGATGTGACGGCCGCCGGCCGCTGGGCCGCGGACCGGATCCTCGACCGCATCAGAGCGACGCTGACCTCGGTGGGCATCGTCTTCGACGAGTGGTATTCGCAAGCCTCCATCGAGGAGAGCGGTGCGGTCGACGAGACGATCGCCCTCCTGGCGGACAAGGGTCTGGTCTACCAGCAGGACGGCGCTACCTGGTTCCGGTCCGAGCAGCTGGGGGACGTACGCGACCGGGTGCTCCGCAAGGCGAACGGTGATGCCACGTATCTGGCGGGCGACCTGGCGTACCACCGCGACAAGTTCCTGGTGCGGGGCTTCGACCGGGTGATCGACGTCTTCGGGGCGGACCATCACGGGCAGGTCGCCAGCCTCCTGGCCGGCGTCGAGGCCCTGGGGGTGGATCCGTCGCGTCTCGAGGTGAAGCTCGGGCAGATGGTCTCGCTGGTCGACGGCGACGAGACGGTCAAGATGGGTAAGCGGGCGGGCACCGCCATCGACCTCGACACGGTCATCGCCGACATCGGTCCGGACGCCACCCGAATTCTCAGCCTCATGAGCTCGCTCGACCAGGCCGCGACGTTCGACCTGGCCGCCGTGCGCGAGCAGTCGGCCGAGAACCCCGTCTTCTACGTCCAGATGGCCAGCGCCCGGATCGGTGGCGTCGGGCGCAAGGCCGTCGAGCGGGGTGTGGCTCGGGCCCCGCTCGCCGACGTCGACCTGTCCCTGCTCACCCACCCACGTGAGCTCGAGGTGCTGCGGTGTCTGGAGGAGCTACCCGAGGTGGTGGCCGATGCCTCCGTCGACCGTGCCCCGACGAAGGTCACCACGTGGGTGCGCCACCTCGCCTCGTGCTTCCACGGCTTCTACCACGACTGCCCGATCCTGGCCGACGACGTCGACCCGGCGGTGGCCCAGGCACGCCTCTGGCTGGTCGAGGCGTCGCGCATCGGCCTGGCCATCGGGCTCGGCCTCCTCGGGGTGCACGCGCCCGAGGCGATGTGACCGTGCCCGCCCCCACCGGCCCGGTGGACCTCGACCTGCTTCCCCGCACGGCCCGCATCGGCGCGGACGGACGTCTGCGTGTCGGCGGCTGCGACCTCGTCGAGCTGGCCGAGGCCCACGGGACGCCCGTGTTCGTCTACGACGAGACACACCTCCGCGCCGCGTGCCGGGAGGCGGTGGCCGCCTGGGGCGACGGCGTGGCCTATGCCACCAAGGCGTTCCTGTGTGTCGCCATGGCCCGGCTCGCCCACGAGGAGGGCATGTGCCTCGACGTCTCGACCGGCGGTGAGCTCCACGTCGCCCTCACGGCCGGTGTACCGGCCGAGCGGCTGGTGCTCCACGGGAACAACAAGTCGACAGAGGAGCTGGCGGCCGCACTGTCGGTGGGGGTCGGCCGGATCATCGTGGACTCCTTCGACGAGATCGACCGCATCGAGCGCCTGGCGGCTGATCCACCCCTGCTCGAGGGGGGCCCGGAGGACGCCGTGTCGCTCGTGCGCACGCGTCCGAAGGTGCTCGCCCGCATCACCCCGGGCGTGGAGGTCCACACCCACGAGTTCGTGCGCACCGGACAGGAGGACTCGAAGTTCGGGTTCGGCCTGTCGTCGGGGGCCGCGGCGCAAGCGGTGGCGCGCCTGGCGGAGCTCGATGCCGCCGGGGTGGTGGAGTTCGTGGGCATCCACGCCCACCTGGGCAGCCAGGTCTTCGCGCTCGAGCCGTTCGCCCAGGCCATCGACGTGCTGGCCGACTTCTTCGCCCCGCTCGGTCTGCCCGAACTGGTGGTCGGTGGCGGTCTCGGCGTGGCCTACGTGAACGGCGAGCAGGCCCCGCCGATGGCCGAGTGGGCCGAGTCGGTCCGGGCGGCCTGCCGCAAGGCCGGCATCGACGACTCCGTCCGGGTGACGGCCGAGCCCGGTCGATCCATCGTGGCCGCCGCCGGGCTCACGCTCTACCGGGTGGGCACGGTCAAGGACGTACCCGGGCACCGGACCTACGTATCGGTGGACGGCGGGATGAGCGACAACCCCCGACCGGTCCTCTACGGCTCCGGCTACGAGGCGTTCCTGCCCCGCGAGGCCGATGCGTCCCGTCCCGTCCCGATCCGCCTGGTCGGTAAGCACTGCGAGACCGGCGACGTGGTGGTGGCTGACGGGTTCGTGCCGGAGGACCTGGCCGTCGGCGACGTGCTGTGCACGCCGGTGACGGGCGCCTACGGGCACTCGATGGCGTCCAACTACAACAAGGTCCCGCGGCCAGCCGTCGTCTTCGTGGCCGACGGCACCGCCCGCACCGTCGTCCGTCGAGAAACCCTCGACGACCTGGTCCGGCTGGACGCCTGACCGCCCCGCGACGTATCTGGGGCCTGTCCGTGAAGCGATAGCGTGACCGGGTGACCTCGGCGCCCACGACAGAGCGGACCCTTCGGATCGCCGTGCTCGGCTGTGGCAATGTGGGCGCCGCGCTGGTGGGCATCCTGCAGGACCGCTCCGAGGCACTCGCCGTCCAGTCCGGTGCCAAGCTCGCCATCGCCGGGATCGCTGTCAGCGACCTCGACGCCTCCCGACCCGACCACGTCCCCCGCGAATTGCTGACCACCGACGCCGCCGGCCTGGTGGCCGACCCCTCGGTCGACGTGGTGGTGGAGCTCATCGGGGGCCTGGAACCCGCTGGCGCCCTCGTGCGGGCCGCACTCGACTCGGGTCGGCCGGTGGTGACCGCCAACAAGGCACTGCTGGCCTCGCCGGACGGTGTGGCACTCCGGACGCTCGCCCGCGAGCGCGGCGTCGACCTGCTCTACGAGGCGGCCGTTGCCGGCGCCATCCCACTCGTGCGCGCGCTCCGTGAGTCACTGACGGGCGAGCGCATCCACCGGGTGATGGGCATCGTCAACGGCACCACCAACTTCATCCTCACGAAGATGGGGGAGCAGGGTGCCGACTACGCCTCGGTGCTGGCCGAGGCGCAGTCCCTGGGCCTGGCCGAGCGGGACCCGACCGCCGACGTCGAGGGCTTCGACGCCGCAGCCAAGGCCGCGATCCTGGCGGGCGTCGCCTTCGGCTACGACGTGTCCGACGATGCCGTGCTGCGCGAGGGCATCAGCGGCATCAGCGCCGACGACGTCGACTTCGCCCACCGGGCCGGCTACGTGATCAAGTTGCTGGCCGTCGTGGAGCGTGCCGGCGTCGACGGCCTGTCGGTGCGGGTGCACCCTGCGCTCGTGCCGACCTCCCACCCGCTCGCCGGTGTGCGCGACGCGTTCAACGCCGTGTTCATCGAAGGTGAGGCGGCCGGCGAGCTCATGCTCTACGGCCAGGGGGCCGGGGGCCTCCCTACGGCCAGCGCCGTGGTGGGCGACCTGATCGACGCCTCACGCAACCTCCTGGCCGGCACGACGGCGCCGGCGCCGGACCGGCAACCGGCCCACCTCGTGCCCGCCGCCGACGTCGAAGGCGGCTTCTACGTGAGCCTCGACGTGACCGACCGCCCTGGTGTGCTCGGTGCCGTCACCACCGCCTTCGGCGACCACGGCGTGTCCATCCGCTCGGTCGAGCAAGAGGGTGGAGGCGATGGCGCCCGCCTGGTCTTCGTGACCCATGTGGCACGCGAAGGCGACCTGCGGGCCACGTTGGCCGACCTGGAGGGACTCGACACGGTCGAGCGGATCGGAGGCGTCATGCGGATCGTGGGGGCGGCATGACCGCCGACAACCGGGCCCTGTCGTGGCGGGGTGTCATCGAGGAGTATCGGGAGTTCCTGCCCGTCACCGCCGACACGCCGGTCGTGTCGCTGCTCGAGGGCGGGACCCCGCTGCTCGAGGCGCCACGTCTGTCGGCCCGGGTCGGTGCGCGGGTCCTGCTCAAGATCGAGGGGGCGAACCCGACCGGGTCCTTCAAGGACCGCGGGATGACCATGGCCATCTCCAAGGCGGTCGAGGAGGGGGCGAAGGCCGTCGTCTGTGCCTCCACCGGAAACACGTCGGCCTCCGCTGCCGCGTTCAGCGCCCGGGCGGGCCTGACGTGCGCGGTGCTGATCCCCGAGGGCCACATCGCCCTGGGCAAGCTGGCGCAGGCGTTGATCCACGGGGCCAAGGTGCTGCAGCTGCGGGGCAACTTCGACCAGGCGCTCGAGATCGTGCGTGAGCTCGGCGACAAGGCACCCGTGACCGTCGTGAACTCGGTCAACCCGTACCGCATCGAAGGCCAGAAGTCAGGTGCCTTCGAAGTCATCGACCAACTCGGCGACGCCCCCGAGGTCCACTGCATCCCGGTCGGCAACGCCGGCAACATCACGGCCTACTGGAAGGGTTACCTCGAATTCAAGGAGGCCGGCCGGTCGACGCGGCTGCCGCGGATGCTCGGCTTCCAGGCAGCGGGCGCCGCGCCCATCGTTGCCGGACACCCGATCGAGCACCCCGACACCGTGGCCACCGCCATCCGGATCGGCAACCCGGCCAGCTGGTACGGCGCGACCTCCGCGGCGTCCGAGTCCGGTGGGGGCATCGCTGCGGTGACCGATGAGCAGATCCTGGACGCGTATCGCTTTCTGGCCACTGAGGAGTCGGTGTTCTGTGAGCCGGCCTCGGCGGCGTCCGTGGCCGGGATCCTGAGCCACGGGCTGCCCGACGGCATCGGTCCGGGATCGACCGTGGTCTGCGTCCTCACCGGACACGGTCTGAAGGACCCGGACATCGCCATCAGCCAGATCAGCGTCCCGACGGTCGTCGACGCCGACCTCGGAGCCGTCCTCCACGAACTCTCCCTCTGACATCGGCTCCCGGGCGCCCCTGACGGCCCGGGTCGGGGGTGGTTGCCGCGTTCCGCCGGGACCCTGTATGCTGGCGCTACCTTCGCTTCCGCAATCGGCCCCTTCGGGCCTGCGGGCGGGACCTCCTGGTTCGAGATCCTCGACCAGCCCGTGCCCGGCGTCGGGGGGAGTTGTCTCCGGGACCCGTCTCGGAAATCCCACCTCCCCACCCCTTATTTCCCTGGCTGTGGGATTCCTCCCACCCGCCAACGAGGACATGTTGAAACGAGGAAGCCGATGACTGCCGAACAGCAGCTCGAGCGCTCGGTGTTGGAGGGCAAGGAGCGCGATGAGCTCCATGCGATCGCACAGGCCCTGTCTGTGAAGACCACCACCCGGACCAAGAAGGCCGACATCATCGACGGCATCCTGAAGGCCACCGGCGTCGGCCCCGCCGACGCCCCCGAGGCCCCCGCCGCCCGCGCGCCGCGGGCACCCCGTAGTCGTGGTGTCGACACCACGTCCGGAAGCGCCGCACGCTCCGCCACCAACGGCGACCACGCCGACACGGTCGACGAGGCACCGGCGGCTCCGTCGCGCCGCAACCCTGCCACCCTGTCGTTCGGCCCCGGCGACGACGTCGCCTCCAGCGACGGGTCGACCGAGCTCGAGGACTTCGACGACCTGACCGCCAGCGGCGGTTCGTCAACGGCCTCCTCCGGCGACGGGTCGTCCTCTCCCGACGAGGGCGGCCGCAACCAGCAGGGCGGAGGCAACCAGGGCCGGACCAACCAGAACTCGGGTGGCGGCCAGGGCAACAACCAGAACCCGGGGCGCAACAGCCGGAACAACCAGAATCAGGGCCGGAATACCCAGGGCAACAACCAGGGCAACAACCAGGGCAACCGGAACAACCAGGGCAACCAGGGCAACCGGAACAACCAGAACCAGGGCGGTGGCAGCGACGACGTGGGCAACCGTCGTTCCAACCGTCGGCGCCGGGGCCGCGACCGTCAGGGCAATCCCGAGGGCGACCTGCAGGGCGGTGGCAGCGACCAGCAGTACCAGGGCGAGCTGATCCCGGTGCGGGGCCTGCTCGACCTGCGTGACGAGGGCTACGGCTTCCTGCGCTGCGAGGGCTACCTGGCCTCGACCAAGGATGTCTACGTCTCGATCAGCCAGGCCCGACGCTTCGCCCTGCGCAAGGGCGACGCCGTCGAGGGCTTCTGCCGGCCCGCAGGCTCGACCGAGAAGTTTCCGGCGCTGATCCAGATCGACACCGTCTCGGGAATGGACCCCGAGGTCGCCCGCGAACGACCCCGGTTCGAGGACCTCACGCCGCTGTTTCCGGACGAGCGGTTGCACCTCGAGATGCCAGGGGAGAAGGAGGACATGACGGCGCGGATCGTCGACCTCCTGTCGCCGATCGGCAAGGGCCAGCGCGGCCTCATCGTGTCGCCTCCGAAGGCGGGCAAGACGACGGTCATGAAGCACATCGCCCACTCGATCGAGGCCAACAACCCGGACGTCCACCTGATGGTCCTCCTGGTCGACGAACGGCCCGAAGAGGTGACCGACATGCGACGGTCGGTGAAGGGTGAGGTCATCGCCTCCACGTTCGACCGCCCGGCCGACGAGCACACCGCCGTCGCCGAGCTGACCATCGAGCGGGCCAAGCGCCTGGTCGAGGCGGGCCGTGACGTGGTCATCATCCTCGACGGCATCACCCGTCTGGCCCGGGCATACAACCTGGCCGCGCCGGCCACCGGTCGCATCATGTCCGGTGGTGTCGACTCCGGTGCGTTGTACCCGCCCAAGAAGTTCTTCGGAGCCGCGCGCAACATCGAGGAGGGCGGCTCGCTCACCATCCTGGCGACGGCTCTCGTGGAGACCGGATCCAAGATGGACGAGGTCATCTTCGAGGAGTTCAAGGGCACCGGCAACATGGAGCTCCGGCTCGACCGACGCCTGGCCGAGCGGCGGCTCTACCCGTCGATCGACGTCAACGCCAGTTCGACCCGCCATGAGGAGCTGCTCTTCGACCGGTCCCAGCTCCAGCAGGTGTGGAAGCTCCGTCGGGTGCTCAACGCCCTGGCCAACGAGGGCAGCGCGGCCGCAGGCCTCGAGCTCCTGATGGACAAGGTCCGGACCACCAAGAGCAACGACGAGTTCCTGGCCGAGATCGCCAAGGGTCCCGCCACCTGATCGTCCCATCCCCTCCTCCCGGGCCCGCCGGTTCGATCCGGCGACGCATCCGGTAGACTCTGTCCTCTGCACTAGGCGTCCCAACCGGGCCCGCCACCACAGGAGATCGCCATGAAGACCGACATCCATCCCGAGTACACCGACACGCTGGTGCGCTGTTCGTGCGGGAACACGTTCACCACCCGCTCGACCAAGCCGGAGATCACCCTCGAGCTGTGCAACGAGTGCCATCCCTTCTTCACCGGCAAGCAGAAGCTGGTCGACTCCGGTGGCCGCGTCGAGCGCTTCCAGCGCCGCTACGCCGCCCAGGGCCGCAAGAAGAAGCCGGCCGCGCCCACCGAGGGCTGAGTCGTCCGCCGGTCCACGCGACCGGCACCGCAACTCCCACCCGGGCCCCTGGCCACGCCGGTGTGACCCGCGGGTGACGCTACCCTTCTTCCCGTGCTCAACGACCGCCTGAGGGATCGCCTCGTCGACCTCGAGCAGGAGTACGAGTCGGTCCTCGCCGAGCTCAACGACCCCGACCTGTCGTCGGACCCGAAGCGTCTGCGGGAGGTGTCGCGCCGCCACAGCGAACTCGACGAGGTCGTCGCCTGCTTCCGCAGCCTGGTGGCCTCGCAGTCGGACCTCGAGACGGCCAGGGAGATGGTCTCCGACTCGTCGGGTGCCGAGCGCGAGATCGCACAGGCCGAGGTCACCCAGGCCGAGGAGGACGTCGCCCGGCTCGAGGAGGAGCTCCGGCTGCTGCTGGTGCCTCGTGACCCCAATGCCGGCCGCAACGTGATCCTGGAGATCCGTGGCGCCGAGGGTGGCGAGGAGGCCAATCTCTTCGCCAAGAACCTGTTCGAGATGTACGGGCGGTATGCGGCGTCCAAGGGGTGGAAGGTCGAGGTCCTCTCGTCGAGCCCGTCGGAACGTGACGGACTCAACGAGATCACCTTCCTGGTGAAGGGCGAGGACGCGTGGCTCCGCCTCGAGCACGAGGGCGGCCCGCACCGCGTCCAGCGGGTGCCGGTCACGGAGTCCCAGGGTCGGATCCACACCTCGTCGGCGGCTGTCGCCGTGCTTCCCGAGGCCGAGGAGGTCGATGTCGCCATCGACCCCAACGATCTCAAGATCGACGTCTACCGATCGACGGGCCCCGGGGGACAGTCGGTCAACACCACCGACTCGGCCGTCCGGATCACCCACCTGCCCACCGGGATCGTGGTGGCCATGCAGGACGAGAAGAGCCAGATCCAGAACCGGGCCAAGGCCATGATCGTGCTGCGCTCGCGGCTGCTGCAGGCCGAGCAGGAACGCCAGGCCGCCGAGCTGTCGCAACAGCGGAAGAGCCAGGTGGGCGGCGGTGGGCGGTCCGAGAAGATCCGGACCTACAACTACAAGGAGAACCGGGTCACCGACCACCGAATCAAGCTCACCCTGCACAAGCTCGACCGGATCCTGATGGGCGACCTCGACGAGCTGACCGACGCGCTCATGGCAGACAAGCGCTACCGGCAGCTCGACGACGGCTGAGGTCGTGGTGGTGACCGGCTCCGATCGCACTGTCCCAGCGCCCGCCGGCGGCGCCGACGCGCGTGCCCGACTGCTGTCCGATGTGGCCGGGCGGGTCGGTTCCATTCGGGAGGCGACCTGGATCGTCGAGCACGTCGAGGCGCGTGCCGACGGGGACGCAGCTGGCTCGGCCTCGGCCCTGGACCTGGCCGACCGGCGGGCGGCAGGGGAGCCGCTGCAGTACGTGCTGGGTTCCTGGGCCTTCCGGTCGCTCGAGCTCCACGTCGACCGCCGGGTCCTGATCCCCCGACCGGAGACGGAGCAGGTCGTGGAGGTGGCGTTGGCCGAACTGGCCCGCACCGACGCCGCCCGGAGCGCGGACGACCCCGATGACGACGCTCCCCTCGTCTGCGTCGACCTCGGGACAGGCTCGGGCGCCATCGCCCTGTCGTTGGCCGTCGAAGGGGCGGCCCTCGGTCGAACGGTCGAGGTGTGGGCGACCGATGCCTCTTCCGACGCCCTCGACGTGGCCCGGGCCAACCTGGCGGTGCTGGCGGCCACCGATCCTCGTGCCGCAGCGCGCGTGACGCTCGCCGACGGCCGATGGTTCGCTGCCCTGCCCGACCGACTGGCCCGTCGGGTCGACCTCGTGGTGGCCAACCCGCCCTACGTGTCCGAGGCCGAGTACGCCGAGCTCGACCCCACGGTCCGCGAGTGGGAGCCGCGGTCGGCCCTGGTGGCGCACCGGGGCGACAGCGGCGTGGCCGGCCTGGCCGACATCGAATCCGTGGTGGCCGGGGCGGGGTCCTGGCTCCGACGCCACGGCGGACTGGTGGTGGAGTTGGCCCCGGCCCAGGCGTACGGGGCCATCGACGCCGCCCGGCGTGCCGGGTTCGGGAGGGTGGGCACGGCCCGTGACCTGGCAGGCCGACTGCGCATGCTGGTGGCGAACCGGTGACCCGCGTGGTGGCGGCCTCCGAGCTCGGTGCGCTGCGGTCGGCCGCCGAGGCCCTGGCCGACGGCGCGGTGGTCGCCGTCCCCACTGACACCGTCTACGGCCTGGCCGTCGACCCGTCCCAGCCGGACGCCGTGGCACGCCTCTTCGAGTTGAAGGGCCGCCCCGGCGACGTGCCGCTCCCGGTGCTCGTATCCGGTGCCGAGCAGGTCGCCATGGTGGCCGGCCGCCTCGAATCGGCGGCGCAGCACCTGGCGGAGCATTGTTGGCCGGGACCGCTCACCCTGGTGGTGCCCCGTCGACGCGGGTTCACCGTGGACCTCGGCGGCCCGGGCGCGGCCCGGAACACGGTCGGCGTGCGGTGGCCCGACCACCCCGTGACCGTGGCCCTGTGTGAGCTGCTCGGTCCCCTGGCCGTCACCAGCGCGAACCTCCATGGCGCACCCCCGGCCACCACGGCCGTCGAGGTCGTGGGGGTGTTCAGCGGATCGGACCAGCCGGTACTGGTCCTCGATGGCGGCACGTGCGACGGCATCCCGTCGACGGTGGTCGAGTGCCGGGGCCCGGCGTCGAGGTGCCTGCGCGAGGGGGCACTGCCCTGGGCCGACCTGCACGGGAGGGGCCGGAGGGACCCGGTGGGCGGTGCGGACCCGCCGGAGGCCGGGGTTGACGGTGCCGGTCCGAACGGGGGACACTTGTGGGATGGAGCACGTTGAGTCGTTCCGGCGCGTCGCCGTAATCATTATCGACTAGGCACATACCTCTCCTGGTGTGTGCCCCTGACCGTCCACCTGGTGGGCGGTTTTTCAATTTCCGGGCAGACGTCGGCACCCCGTCGGACCCGGGCCGCAACTCCGGCGGGCAGACCCCCTAGACCACACGAGACATCGACAGAGTGAGGACAGCAGACCAGTGAGCAGCTACAAGGTTGGCGTGATCGGCGGCGACGGCATCGGACCGGAAGTGACGGCCGAGGCCCTCAAGGTCGTCCGCGCCGCGGGCGTGTCCCTCGACACGACGGACTACGAGCTCGGGGCGGACCACTACATCCGCACGGGCGAGGTGCTGCCCGACAGCGTGCTCGAGGAGTTGCGAGGCCAGGAGGCCATCCTGCTCGGCGCCATCGGCGCCCCGATCGGCTCCACCGAGGTGCCTCCGGGGACCCTGGAGCGGGGGATGTTGCTGCGTCTCCGTTTCGCACTGGACCTCTACATCAACCTGCGGCCCTTCACCGGGGTGCCCGGCGCCCTCGCGGCGGATTGCGACTTCGTGGTGATCCGGGAGAACACCGAGGGCACCTACGCGGGCGAGGGTGGCTTCCTCCGCAAGGGCACACCGTTCGAGGTGGCGACCCAGGGCTCGGTCAACACCCGACACGGTGTCGAGCGGTGCGCCCGCTTCGCCTTCGCCCTGGCGGGCACCCGACCGGCGCAACACCTGACGTTGGTACACAAGACCAACGTCCTCACCTTCGCCGGCGACCTGTGGCAACGCACGGTCGAGGAGATCGCCCCGGACTACCCGGACGTGACGTGGGACTACAACCACGTCGACGCCACCTGCATCTACCTGGTCGAGAACCCGGGTCGCTACGACGTGATCGTCACGGACAACCTCTTCGGCGACATCATCACCGACCTGGCGGGCGCGGTGGCCGGCGGCATCGGCTACGCGGCCTCGGCCAACCTCAACCCCGATCGGACCGGCCCATCGATGTTCGAGCCCGTACACGGCGCGGCCAACGATATCGCCGGGACCGGCAAGGCCAACCCGGCCGCCGCCATCCGCTCCGCCTCACTCATGCTCGACTTCCTCGGCGAACCCGAGGCCGCCGCCGCCGTCATCACGGCGGTGACGGGATTCATCAACGACACCCCCGACCCGACGCTCTCGACCTCCGAGATCGGCGACGCCATCGCAGAAAGGCTCTGAGTCATGCCCATCACCCCCACTGAGAAGATCTGGATGGACGGCGAGTTCGTCGACTGGGCCGATGCCACCGTGCACGTGCTCACCCACACGATGCACTACGGCTCCGGCGTGTTCGAGGGCATCCGCGCCTACCCGACCGACCGTGGCGTGGCCGTCTTCCGTCTGCGCGAGCACATCGAGCGGCTGTTCACGTCCGCGTCGGTGTTCCTGATCGACATCCCGTTCAGCGTCGACGACATCGTCGAGGCCACGCGTGAGCTCGTCCGGATCAACGGGATGGAGGACGGCTGCTACATCCGTCCGCTCGTCTACCTCGGCTACGGCGAGATGGGGCTCAACCCGATGCCCAGCCCGGTCAACGTCTCGGTGGCCTGCTGGCCCTGGGGCACCTACCTTGGTGACGACGGGGTGGCCAACGGCGTGTCGATGAAGATCTCGTCGTGGCGCCGCCACGACCCCAATGCCGTCCCGACGGCGGCCAAGGGCACCGGCATGTACGTGAACTCGTCGCTGGCCAAGGTGGAGGCCATCAAGGCCGGCTACGACGAGGCCATCCTGCTGGCACCCGACGGCAACATCAGCGAGTGCACGGGCGAGAACATCTTCATCGTGCGGGGCGGCAAGCTGCTCACCCCACCCAGCTCCGACTCGGGTGCCCTCGAAGGAATCACTCAGAAGTCCGTCGAGCGGATCGCGCGCGACCACGGTCACGAGGTCCACTACCAACAGCTCATCCGGACCGACCTCTACACGGCCGACGAGGCGTTCCTGACCGGGACGGCGGCCGAGGTCGTCCCGATCCGGTCCGTCGACGACCGCACGGTGGGTGCCGGCAAGCCGGGCCCGATCACCCAGGACATCCAGCAGACCTACTTCGCCGCGGTGCGCGGTGAGATCGAGCAGTACCGGGAGTGGTTGGACTATGTCGAGTGACGGCCCCACCCTCAGCGACGAGTCGTACTCGTCGGCCAAGGCCGGAGCGGTCGGCCACGGCCACGGCCACAGCCATCGTCACGGCGACGGTCCCGAGCACTCCCACCCGCTGACCGCCGGTCAGGAGGCCCACGAACGGGTGCGACACGACCACCCCCGTGACCACGGCCAGGATCAGCTGGCGCGGGCCGGCGGCGGGCACGACTTCGCACTCCCGGCCCTGCCCGGCGCGGTGGACGTGTTCGACACGACGCTGCGGGACGGGTCCCAGCAGGAGGGTCTGTCGCTGACCGTCGACGACAAGTTGCGGGTGGCCGAGCAGCTCGACCACCTGGGAGTGACCTTCATCGAGGGTGGCTGGCCCGGCGCCAACCCCAAGGACGCCGAGTTCTTCGCCCGCGCCCCGAAGGAGCTCAGCCTGGCCCGGGCCACGTTGGTGGCATTCGGCTCGACCCGGCGTGCCGGTGTCCGGGCCGAGGACGACGGGACGCTGCGTCACCTGGTGGAGGCCCAGACCGGGGCGGTCTGCATCGTGGCCAAGTCGTCGGAGATGCATGTCGTCGACGCGCTCCGCACCACCCTCGACGAAGCGGTGGCGATGGTGGCCGACTCGGTGGCCTTCCTGCGCGCCAACGACCTCCGGGTGTTCCTGGACGCCGAGCACTTCTTCGACGGCTACAAGGCGAACCCGGAGTTCACGCTCCGCATCCTCCAGGCTGCCGAGGAGGCGGGCGCCGAGACGCTCGTCCTGTGCGACACGAACGGGGGGACCCTCCCCCACGAGGTCGAGGGAATCGTCGCGACCGTGCTCGACCGTTTCGAGACACAGGTCGGCGTGCACTTCCACAACGACAGCGGCTGTGCCGTGGCCAACTCGCTGGCCGGTGTATCGGTCGGGGCCACCCATGTCCAGGGCTGCGTCAACGGCTACGGCGAGCGGGCAGGCAACGCCGACCTGGCCGCTGTGGTGCCCGACCTGTCGCTCAAGCTCAAGGTGTCCACCATCCCCGCCGACCGGTTGCCTCTCCTGACCCCCGTGTCGCACCACATCGCCGAGTTGGTCAACCTCGCGCCGAACCCCCAGCAGCCGTTCGTCGGCGCGTCGGTGTTCGCCCACAAGGCCGGGCTGCACACCTCGGCCATCGCCCGGCGGTCGGACGCCTACGAGCACATCTCGCCCGACCTGGTGGGCAACGGCACCCGCTTCGTGGTGTCCGAGATGGCCGGTCGTTCGACGCTGGCCATGAAGGCGGAGGAGCTCGGGCTCGAACTGGACTCCGATGCCATGACGTCGGTGCTCGACTCGCTGAAGCGCCTGGAGTACGAGGGCTACCACTTCGAGGTGGCCGACGGCTCGCTCGAATTGCTCCTCCGCGGTTCGACGGGCTGGAAGCAGGACTTCTTCGACCTGGAGTCGTACCGGGTCATCGCCGAGCAGGGCGACGACCTCTCCACCGAGGCGACGGTCAAGCTGCGGGTGGCCGGCGAGCGCGTGGTGGCCACGGCCGAGGGCAACGGACCAGTCAATGCGCTGGATGGCGCGCTGCGCGCCGCCATCGGATCGAGCTACCCCTCGTTGGAGGGCGTGCACCTTGTCGACTACCGGGTGCGGGTCCTCGACTCGGCCAAGGGCACCGGCTCGGTGACACGGGTGTTGATCGACACGACCGACGGCGACCGCACGTGGACCACCATCGGGGTGTCCGAGAACATCATCGCCGCCTCGTGGCAGGCACTCTGCGACTCCGTGGTCTACGGCCTGCTGCACACCGGGACCTGAGGTCTCCGCGCCCGCACCGCAGGTGAGCGGATGGAGGACATGCCGGGGTGTGGTGTCGTTTCGCCGTCGCTGACCAGGTCGTCTACGGTTTGACCACGCCCCCGGCCCGAGCAGTCGGCCCGGAGCGGATTCGAACGTCTGCAGTACCCCGCGATCCAGGAGCACCGGTGACCCAGCCCAGTTTCGTTCCCGTCGTCGAAGCGGACCAGGTCCGACGTGCCTACCAATTGCATGTCCCGTCGATCTGGACAACGTCCCGGCCCTCCGAGCTGCGGGGTACCCGTGCCCCGGCCGGAACCTTCCTCGGCACACCCGGACCGGACCAGGGGTTCGCCCTGAAGCTGGCCCGCCGGTTCGAGGACCGGCTGGTCCTCACGCCGGGCGAGCACGCCGAGGATGCGTTGTCGGGCTGCACCGCGGTTGCCATGCGCCGCTCGGCGCACTTCGGCCGGGCCCCCGTCATCCACGACCTGACGCTGGCGTTCACCCTCTGGGGATTCCTGGACGGAGCACCGGCCGACCTGGCGGTGACCCGTGAGCCGCTCTTCCGTGCGGCGTCGCACCACTACCAGGTGCAGCGCACCATTGCCGACTGCGTGCCCGTGACCACCCTTCGGCTGACGCCGGAGCAGGTGGCGGAGCGCCTGGTTGACTGGCGCAAGCTGCTCGAGCTCCCGGCCGACGACTGAGCCCGACGACTCGGTCTCCCGGTGGGCGGCCCCTGGTCGCCACCCCGAGGACCCCGACTGACCGGACCGGCGCTCGGGGAGCGGTCGGTCCTCGCTCCGGGTGGAGCGTCAGTCGGTAGTCCGCACTGAGGTGGGTGGACGGGTGAAGGGGTTCGGCTGTCGGGCCGCTGCGTTACCGGCGGGTCCAGGTTCAGCGATGGAGTCGCCAGCGGCGCTTGGCCGACGCCCCGGTGAAGGCACCGACCTCGGCCGGGGTGCGTGACGAGCCGGCCATGACCAGTTCGTCGTCGAGGACGCGACCGGTCGAGGTGGGAGCGTCGAGCGAGGGCCGCGCCTCGCCATCGGTGTACGTGACGGTGACGACGTTGGCCAGAGCGGTGCCGGCCACGGCCTGCTTGAACAGATCGGGGTACATCGGTCCCGCTTCGGGTCGACGGTCGGACTCACCGCTCCATGTGGGCCTCGTGTGGAGTTCGGGAACAGGGGACGGCCCCGGGGTGGGCGCGGAAACGGCCCCGGTTACCTCAGCGGCCTCGGCCTGCAACGAGGGATGTAGCTCGGGCGGGTGCCACGTCCCATCGCTGGCCAGCCACCACCCTGGTCCTTGCGGCTTGTCGCTCATCGTCGGCGTCTCCACGGTTGTCCGGTTGCTTCGGTCCCGGCCAGTTCCGGTACCCCTACTGCATCGGCCGTTGCCGACGTGGTCTTGAGTGATTCCGCCGAACCCGGTCGGATGGGGCCTCGTCGGCTACCGGTCGGTAACTTGGAGGGATGGAGAACGCCTTCACCCTGACCGACACCCATCGCCAGTGGCGCGACACGCTGCGCAAGTTCGCCGAGGACCGTGTCGCCCCGAACGCGGCGGCAGCTGACCGGGACTCGGTGTATCCGCAGGCGTCCTTCGACGCCTGCCGGGAGATGGAGCTGCCGGCCCTCGGGATCCCCGAGGTCTACGGGGGAGCCGGTGCCGACATGATCACCCAGGCGATCATGGCCGAGGAGATCGCCCGGGTGTGCGCCTCCATGGCGGTCACCCTGCTGATCTCGAAGCTCAGCATGCTGCCGGTGATGAACTGGGCGAGCGAGGATCTGCGGCAGGCCTACCTGCCGAAGATCGCGTCCGGCGAGTACCAGGGGAGCTACTGCCTGTCCGAGGCCGACGCCGGCTCCGATGTCGCGTCCATGCGGACCCGAGCCGTGCGCGACGGCGACGACTACGTCCTGACCGGTGCCAAGCATTGGATCACCAATGCCGGCGTGTCCGACACCTACACCGTCTTTGCCGTGACCGACCCCGCAGCGGGACGACGGGGCATCAGCTGCTTCCTGGTCGAGGCCGGCTGGGGGGTCGAGGTGGCCAAGCACGAGGACAAGATGGGTCTGCGCGGTAGCCCGACGGCCGGGGTCACCTTCGACGGGATCCGGGTGCCGGCGTCGCATCTCATCGGTGAGGAGGGTCAGGGCTTCACCATCGCCATGCACACGCTCGACCGCAGCCGTCCGACCATCGGGTCCCAGGCCATCGGCATCGCACAGGGGGCCATCGACGCTGCTGTCGACTACATGCGGCAGCGCACGGCGTTCGGCAAGCCGATCGCCGACCTGCAGGCCCTGCGGTTCATGCTGGCCGACATGGCCATGAAGACGGAGGTGGCGCGCACGATGACCTACCGAGCGTGCTCGCTCATCGACAACGGCGACCCCGAAGGCGAGCTCACGACCATCGGTGCCATGGCGAAGTGCTTCGCCTCCGACACCGCCATGTCGGTCACCACCGATGCCGTCCAACTGTTCGGCGGCTACGGGTACACCAAGGACTTTCCGGTGGAGCGGTTCATGCGCGACGCCAAGATCACCCAGATCTACGAGGGCACCAACCAGATCCAGCGGGTTGTCATCGCCAAGAGCCTGCTCGGGTAGGGTTTCTGGGTCCGCTCATCGGTGCCTCGAAGCCCGTTTGTGGCCTTGTATCCCTACTTTATCCCTACTGGGCTAAGCTCGGGCCCGTGGCCACCATCCGAGAGAGGTCCCCGGGAGTCTGGGAGGTGCGGGCGTTCACCGGCCGTGATGGCCGGGGCCGCCCCACCCAGGTGAGCCGGACCGTCCGTGGCGGTAAGCGCGAGGCGGAACGGGTCGCTGCCGAACTGACCCTGCGTCGGGGGAGCGAGGCCGGCAAAGTGACCGTGTCGGAACTGCTCGACCTCTGGATGGAGCAGCACACGCACTCCTGGTCGCCGTCGACCGTCGAGAACCACAAGAGCCGGGTGGCCCAGGTGAAGGCTGATCCCATCGCCAAGATCCGCCTGGCCAAGCTGTCGGCGGTGGACGTGGACCGCTGGCACGCCCGGCTGGCCCGGAACGGATCCGGCAACGGATCGATCCGCAACCAGCATCAGGTACTCCGGGCCGCGGTGACCCAGGCCGTCCGGTGGGGCTGGGTCATGACCAACGTGGTCGCCGTAGCCCAATTGGGCAAGCGGAAGCAGGTACCTCGGGGGGCGCTCGGCGAAGACGAGGTCCGGAGAGTCCTCGCCGCATCTGAGGAGCTCGCCGACGCGCTGGAGGTCGAGCCGACCGCACCGATTGCGCTCCGCCTGGCCGCCATCACCGGTGCGCGTCGTTCGGAGCTGGCCGCGCTGCGGTGGGTGGACCTCAATGGGGACCGACTGTCCATCGACTCCAGTGTGGCCATCATTCGCCACGGAACGCCCGAGGAGCGGAAGGTCCCAACCCTCCGGGACGATCCGACCAAGACAGCCAACCGCAGGACAGTCACGCTGGATCCGACCACGGCCGAGGCGCTGCAGCGGTTGCGGCGGCTCCAACACAACCTCGGACCCTGGATCCTGAACGTGGGGGAGCGGCCGGTGAATCCGGAGCGGATCGGGGCGTGGTGGCGCCGCGCCCGGGACCGGGCCGGAGTCGACAAGCGATGGCGGCTCCACGACCTGAGGCACTGGTCGGCCACCATTTCGATCTCCCGAGGGCACGACATCCGGACCGTGGCCAACCGCCTCGGTCATGCCAATCCGGCCATGACGCTCCGTGTGTACGCCCATGCGGTCGACTCGGCCGACGGTCCGGTGGCCGCCATGCTCGGCCAGATCCTGGACGAGGGAGACCACGAAGACGCTCCCGCGCTCGCAGTCATCAAATCGTCCTCGACGCAGTAAGCCGTCTCGATCCTGTCGCTTCACGACATTCAGCGGATCGGGGTGCCCAGCAGTTCCTCCATGGCCACCCTCGGAATCACGATCCGCCTCCCCAGCCTGATGGCCGGAAGCTCGCCCCGGGCCACCAGCTCGTAGGCCAGTCCCCTGGAGATGTTCAACAGGTAGGCCGCCTCGTCGACGGTGAGGACGAGGCGGTCGCTACCGGCGGGGGAGGTGGGTGGACTCTCAACCAGTTGAGCCGCAGCCTCTGGTAGATGGTCATTATCCGAGCGGACGACGAACATGCGCGCCCCGGGTCTGCGATCTGAATCATGCTGCGTGCGGTTGCTTTCGGTCATGTAGGGCTCCGTTCGGTTGGTGGGGCCGTGCCCATCGTCCACACGGACATCACCCGGAACGTCACCCTGGCCCTCCGGTAGGTCGCCTCCAACGTCACCTTGCAGCGCGGCCGATGGACTGCGACGTCACCCGGGTGTGGATTTCCGACGGAGCAACGTCACCTTTGTGCCTGGGAATGGATACTTCGCGTGCTGACTCCGCCATCCCGGGCGGCGTCACGTGCGGCCGGGGAGAAGTCCGTCGTCAAGGGTGTCGTACAGCGCGTTCGCGATGTCGCCTCCAGTCGGTGGGCAAAGACGGTGCGGACGTTCTCCACGGTGAGTGAGATCCAAAATGGCACCCATGGCGGGCATCGAGCCCGCCACGGGCGCCTTCGTTACTCAGCAGATCGGTTGCGTCGGAGCGGTTCAGATCATCCACACCTGTGCATCATCGATGCGAACGTCAACCTCGTCCCTCGTGACGCTCGGGTCTGTGGCGGACGCCCGGGCGGTGCTCACGAGCGCAGCGCATCCTCGAATGCAACTGTGTGGACACCTCGCACAGCCCGCACGGGATCAAGCTGTGACAGTGTCGAAGACGATCGGGCGGGCTCAGTACCCGCTCGGTCGCCTGCCTACTTGCCCGGTTGCCCGTCGGTCTCAATGCGACGTGAGCCGGTATCCAGGGTGACGTTCCGCACTTGAGTGCACAGGTGTGGGTGCTGAGTACCGCTCTGGCGGAACCGAAGATCGTCACGTTGCGTTGGCGGCCACGGTGGGCTCAACGCCCGCCTGGGAGCCACTTCGTTTGCGAGCACCGACGAGAGCACTATGGCAATCTCCCGATGGCCTAGTGGGAGGCGGGCAGGGGCGACGAAGGGGTCACCGCCCAGCCAGACGGCGCCTGAGGCGCCGCTGAGGCGAAGACGTGGCGCCGGTGGTCCTTACCCCCGCCCGGTTCCGGCCAGAACGGCCCTCAGCCGCAAGGGAACCCCCTTGCAATCGTGTTCAAGGTCTTCCGGGGATGTGACGCGGGATCGTCGGCGCGCCGCCAGGTGGGCTCGGCAACGGTCGGCCACGCTCGGTGCGATCGAGCCCGATGAGCGAGCCCGCCCTGGAGGCTCCGTCCATTGAAGCGCGGAGATACGCAGTGATGCGGGAGGGCGAGGCGATTCGGCGAGGCGGGTCCGAACGTGCGCAGACTCGCTGCACCGTTGCCTCCTCGACCTGAAGCTCCGTTTGGACGGCATCTCCCTCCACGCTTTCCGTCACCACCGTCGAGTTTCTCGTCACCGCGTCTGCAAATGGGGTGTGACCAGGGAGGGTGACGTTCAGGGTGATGTTGGATCGGGCAGCAACTCGTGGCACGAAGGGACTGCTCGTCGACCAAATCCCCCGGTCCGTCCCAATAACGCGATTACACGGGTGAAAGCGTCCCCTACCGGCACTTTGATGGCAGTGGCGAGAAGGTCTATCGAACGGTGATTCCGGTCTGGGATGCTGGATGACGTGAGCATTAGGCGACTTCTTGCGGCTGGCGGATGTCTCCTGTTGGTCGCCGCTCTGGCCTCGGGATGCAGCGAGATTCAGGACGGAGATGGTCACTCGGACATCGGATCGGGCGCAACCCCGACTGCGGCAGAAGTCGAACCGAATCCCACCGGATTTCACGTCGTGTTGGACGTAACCGTGCGACCGGGAGGAAACGACAACTTCAACAATCGCTATCTTCTCCTGTCGCCGAGCACGGGAACGAGCACGGAGGCTGCCATTCAGACCGAGTCGGCAGAGTTGACGAAACAGGGATGGAAGCTGGTTGATGGCAGCGGCACTCGGAAGGGAACACCCGACTGTGTTGCGGTCGGAACGCCCAAAACCGTATTCGGCCCTGTATTGCTCCAACCGAACACGTCAGCCCTAAATGCAGCGGTGAACCATTCCCAGCCCGGTGTCGTGGCCGTCAGTCTTGGAGAATGCTGATCCGAACACCTGCCCCTGACCGCCGGGAAGGAGTGCCTGAAAAAGCCTGTTCCGTCGTGGCAAATTCGTTCGATATCACCAACCAAGTTCACGCAGGCGGGGATCACTGATGCCGAAGTGGTGAGCGATCTCGTGGACGACCGTCGCATAGACCTGCGCCTTCACCTCTTCCGCTGAACGGCAATGGTCACAGATGGTCTTCCGATAGATGATGATTCGGTCTGGGTGAACGGTCCACTCTCTATATCGCCGCCTCGTGAGTGGAACCCCGATGTAGAGACCGAACAAGTTACGTCCTTCGGCTTCTTCCTCCACCGTCACGGCCACGTTGTTCATGGCCCGTCCAAATGCTTCAGGAAGGGAATCCAAGGCCTCCGCCACGAGTTGTCGAAACACGTCCAAGGGGACATCTACGCCGCCGCTGCCGTCGGTGTCCCGAGCGACGTGCGGATGAAGGATTGCAGTCTCCTCCTGTGCCAGCTGTCGGTCGATGACCGGGAGGATCTCATTCCTGATGTTGAGTGACGTGGCGAGCCACTCGAACTCCTCGCGAACGTGGTCGGGGACTGGGAGTCGAGCCTCCGCCGTCCACCTCGCGAGCG
>Ga0302267_10000125_pt1 | contig 96518 bp, 70 predicted proteins | sample III_Bog_E1_3_FD_194555 | JGI IMG/M metagenome (GOLD analysis project Ga0302267, IMG submission 194555) | Peat permafrost microbial communities from Stordalen Mire near Abisko, Sweden - III_Bog_E1_3 | ecosystem: Environmental > Terrestrial > Soil > Wetlands > Peat | place: Sweden: Abisko... | reverse complement strand
GCCTCGCGATATTGCTGCTGATACAGTTCACCCTCGCAGTACAGCCGAGAAAAATCCTCTGCGCCCAGAGCCCGCTCCCACGACAGCCGATTGCCCGAGATTGCAACCTTGACCCCCTGATCCGCCAGCCACGCCAGCGTCTCGGCGCGGTCGTCATACGGCGTCCCCACAAACGAGACCTCGCGATTGCGATCCGCGTCCGACCAGCCTGCGGGCGGCAGAAAGTGGATCGTCGGCTCATACGCCGTCTGAATCTTGATTACATCGCGCGCCCCGCGATCCTTGTAGTCGGCGATGTTTGCGTCGCGCTGCACTACATGCAGATCGTAGTAGGGAATGTCCTTCCTATAGAGTCGCCAGCCGGGATCCTGCCGCGTTCCAAATGGGTTGTCGATCATGTAGCTCACCGTGGGAACGCCCATCTCGCGCAGCTTGACCAGCGTCTTCGGCTGCATGGTGAGCAGCTTGTCGGTCCACACCAGATCGGGTTGCTCGCGCTCGACCATGCGCAGCAGATTGCGATTCAGCCGCTCGACAGATGGCCCCGCCGCTAGACGAAATGAAATCTTGCGCAGCAGAGCATTGCCCGCTTCATACTCGTAGGAGTTCAGCGGTACAACCCGGTGCCCCAGCCGTTCCAAAGCCCACAGCCGGTACAGCGAGGAGTCGTTTGGCGAGAGTCCCGCAGCGTAGAGAATCTTCAGTGAAGGCGGATCGCAGTGCGTGGACGTCATAGGCTGCGACGCCGCAGCCGACGCCGCAACGCACGTCCCCGCGGCCAACGAATTCGTCTGCACCTTGAAAGTCTCTTCGCCGATCATCATTAGCTCTTCATTCGCAACTGGGCGATCACCTGTTCGGCGTAGATCACACCGACAAGCTTCTTCTCTTCGTCGACCACCGGCAACGCCCGCAGATTGTACTTATCGAAGAGTTCGGCGACCTTCTTTCCGCTGGAATGAAGGTCACAGGAGACGATGTGATCGTCCGCCAGTTCGGTCAGCGCGGTTCCTCCCGGGGCCAGCAGAGCCTTCAGCAGCGGCACCACGCCGCGCAGAACCTCGTCGCTGTCGATCAGGAAGACGTGGGTCAGGATCTCAAAGTCGTCGCCAAAGTCGCGCAGAGCCGTCACAGCATCGACCGCATGCGCTTCCTCTGGCAGCGAGATGTAGTCGGTCGTCATCTGTCCTGCAGCCGAGTCGCCGGAGAACTCCAGTAGTTCTTCGACCTCCTGCCGCTCTTCCGGCGCCATCTCCTCCAGAATTGCCTCGGATCGCTCCTCGGGCAACTCTGCCAAAAAGTCTGCCGCCGCCGCCGGATCCATCTCCTCGACGATGCCCGCCACCTGCTCGGTATCGAGCGAGTCGGTCAGCGACTTCTGCATCTTCGGCTCGACCTCTTCCAACGCCTCGGCTGCCACGCCCTCGTCCAGCGAGGTGAACAGCGCCTGCCGCTCGGCTGGAGCCAGATCTTCCAGAATGTCCGCCAGATCCGACGGGTGCATCTTGGACAGCTTCTCCTGCTCAATCTTCAGGCGCACTCGTCGCGACGGGTCGCGATCGATCAAGTCCACAAAGTCCCAGGGAATCGCGCTCGAGCCAAATTTTCCAGAGAGGCGCGCAACCGTCTCCACCGAGAACCCCTTCAGCAGTCGGCGAATCGCACCCCGCGTACCCACCTCCACCTCGGAGATGCGCAGCTTCAGCTCATGCCCCTGCGGTGGCCCTTCGACCCCGTCTGGCAGCAACTCCGCAGTGGCAGACTCGGCGGGCGTCACCGACTCCCAGATTAGGTCCACATCGTTGACCCGCACCACCTTGTGCCCGTGTACGTCGATGATCTGCTGATCCAGCAGGTCGCGCTCCAGCAGCAGGTAGGACTCCTCCTCCGGCATCAGCGTCGGCGCGGCGCTCTCTCGCAACCGCAGCTTGCCCGCAGGTGTCAGTTCCAGATCGTTCACCGCAGCCAACGACATGCGATCCCCGCGCGCTGCTCCAGCCATCCGCAGCACTAGTCCCTGCACATGATTCGCGTCCACTGGCGGCGAGACGGCAAACTCGCGCACATGTCCTACCTCGCGCCCGCTCGCATCCACCACCACCGCGCCCATCAGCGCAGAGACGCTCGTCCTTTGGTTATCGTGTATTGTCATGTGCATAGCTCGTCCATGGGATTGCAAAAACAAGGGGATTGCAAAAAGGTCAGACGCAGAAAGGTCGATTGCAAAAAAACCCCTACCCGCATCCTACCCCACTTGGCGGTACAATCGCCCACGCTGCAACGGATTTACACTAATCCGTAATAATACCGTCAATCTCTCCGTCCAGTGTCCCTGGAGCGAGGGGCGTCCTATCTTGTCTCTATCAATATGAAGCCATCCTGCGCGAGTCGGAGCAGGGACTTGTGATAACTTATGGAGACGGAAGGTTGGCAGAGTGGTTTAATGCACCGGTCTTGTTCAATCGAGCGCTGCCGTGGAAACGCAGCAGATGTAAGGGGTCAAATTCGGTGAAGCCCCTGGGGAGACCCGAGGTAACGCCGAGCGAAGCCTGACCGAGGTCAGGAACGTGTAGAGACTTGACGGCTCCCGCCTAAGGCTTGCTGTGAGCTATGGCGAAGGCAAAGTCCAGACAACAAACGAGTTCGGGCGTGGTAGAGAATATGCCCCGGCTTGGTAGCGAAAGCTATAGCGGTATGGAAAACCGACGGGGTTGTGAGACTCCCCAGGGTTCGAATCCCTGACCTTCCGCCACTTCTTTGCTTCAGAACCTCCAAAGATCTCTCTAATCATGACGAAAGATCAAGAACGACGAAATGCCTGAAAACACAGGTTCGTCGTTCTGCGTCCAGAACGTCCCGAGGCGTTTGGGGGAGTCGTGGTCTTGCGGACATCGTCTGATTTCGACTTTTTGAGAGCTATCCCTTGTTGCTCGCGGCGAATTCATCCTCATCTATCACGTCTCTGGTTGGGCGATCCAGACTTTCCAACTTGCGCAGGTCAGGGAAGCCTTTCATCCAGATCAATGCGATCACGATGCTGCCAATGCCTCCGATAATGGTGGAAGGGATCAGTCCGAACCATGAGGCGGTGACGCCAGACTCGAATTCGCCGAGTTGGTTGGAGGTTCCGATGAACAGGGAATTGACGGCGCTGACGCGGCCACGCATCGCATCGGGAGTCTCCAACTGCACCAGCGAGGCGCGCACCACGACGCTGACCACGTCGGCGCATCCCAGAACGATCAGGATCAGCATGGAGAGAATCATGGATCGCGAAAACGCAAAGGCGATGGTAGCCAGTCCGAAGACGATGACGGCGGTAAACATGCGTCGTCCCGCAGCGTGACGGATCGGGTAATGTGCCAGATAGATCGATGTAATCAGTGCGCCAATGGCGGGAGCCAAACGCAGGAGGCCCAAGCCCCACGGCCCGGTATGCAGCAGATCGCGCGCGTAGGCTGGCAGCAGCGCGGTGGCTCCGCCGAGCAGCACGACGAAGAGATCCAGCGAGATTGCCCCAAGAATATTCTTGCGCTCGCGAATGTAGTGGATGCCGGAGAAGAGGGATGTTGCCGTAACCGGAGCCTTGCTGGGAACCTCTCGATTTGAATGAATCGCCGCCGACAAGATCGACGCAGAGAGAAATAGCACCGCGCATAGTCCGTAGGGAACATGCGCGCCAAAGGCGTAGAGAAGTCCGCCGAGAGCGGGACCGACGATGCAGGAGGTCTGATTCGCCGAAGAGGTCCATGCGATTGCAGCGGGCACCATGGAATCCTCCACCAGTCCGGGTACAATCGCCTGCGTTGATGGACTCTCGAACGCCCGCGCCACGCTAACCGCAAACACTGCGCAGTAAATCCCCACTGTATGCAGCCAGCCGAGGTAGCTGCACAGGGCCAGCGCCGCCATCGTCAGCCCCTCGATAAGCTGGCAGACGCTGAGAATTTTCTTGCGGTCGAAGCGATCCGCCACATGGCCAACGACCAGCATCAACAACAGCATGGGCAGAAACTGCACCAGCCCAACCATTCCCAACGCAAACGTACTGTGGGTCAGCGCATAGATCTGCCAGCCGACCGCAACGCCAACCATCTGAAACGATATTGTCGAGCAGATTCGCGCAAACCAGAATCGTTTGTACGACGGAACTTGAAAGACCGACCGCGAACTTAAAGGATCTGATGCATCCGACATATTAAGACCCTATCAAACATGAAGCGTCCAAAGAAAATTGCCGCCACATTGCATTGCCTCCCTCTGTATTTTCATCTCCTCAATATCGGGTATACTTGCGTAAGTAGTTTTCATTCGATTGCCCCTGTCGAATATGCCTACGTCGATCAGACCTAGCTTGATCGAGTCTAGTGTCGATCAGACGCAGGGCAGTTAGATACAGGGCGGTTAGCTCAGCTGGTTAGAGCGCCTGCTTTACACGCAGGATGTCGGGGGTTCGAATCCCTCACCGCCCACCAAGACCTTGTTCTTACCATCCCATGACATTCAATGAATTACCGCCCGCGCGAGACTTTGGCTAGGGTGTGGCTGCTGTCAGTCTTTGGCTGTGAGGCTCGTGATGCGCAGGTTTCTGACCTGCATATGGTTTTTGGTTGTGCGTATGCCGAACCAGCCTCGCGTGTATGGCGCGGCATCGATCATCTCGAAGACCTTCACGCCGTCGCGCCAGTACTGAATGAGCGCGCCATCGGCGATCAATGTCACGGTCTGCGTCTTGTTGGCGACGATGCCTTTGTCAGGATGCTCGGCGACGGAGATGTCATTCTCCGGCAGCAGCGGGCGGTCGCTTGAATCGCCGATATAGCGGCGAAAACGCGTCGTCTTGTTGCTGTTACCGCCGAGTCCGACGTAGTACAGATGCAGCGAGTTGTAGCCGGCGAAGGCTCCCGAACGCGGGTGTGCGAAGAGGTCGTCGGGCGAGGCGGGATCGGTCGCCATCCAGAAGCTGTTCAGATCGCTTACGCGGTCGTTCGGCCCTCCTGCTTTGATCACCGTCGCGTCATAGGAGATCATCACCGGCCCATCGAGTTTATGGCGAAACCATACCGTCACGCCTGCTGGCACGTCGATGTCAAGCACACCATCCTTGGTCGTCACCGAACCCGGCTTCTCCATCTCGATCTGCCAGTTGGCAAGGCCATTGCGAAAGTCATCCGAGTAGAGCAGCTTTCCGGCGTGGTAGCGCTTGTCGGTCGGAGCGGACGGGCTGGCGGTAGTTTGAGACCATCCGGCAGTGGCAAACGTCATAAGAAAGCTGACACATCCGATCAGGCAACGAGTCTTTTTCATACGATGAGTGTTACATGAAGAATAGAGTTTCATAAACAGTTTGTTGGACGTGCCTTTGTCTGGCCGCTCGGCATAGAATCGGCATGGAGAATTTTCTATGGGAATTGTCTTGTCTTTGTTGCGCAGATCGCATTGGCTGCGCACGGCGTCCTTGTTTCTTGTCCTCGCACCCGTTTGCGCACTGCACTCGTTTGCCGCCGATCCAGCGGTGACGCTGACCAAGACCGATTCGGGTTTCACGCTTGCCAATGGCATCGTCACCGTACAGATCGACGCACAATCGGCGGCGATCCTTTCGATCACATACAAGGGCGTGGAGATGCTTGGCGCCGGAGACCGCGAGAATGGCTACTGGTCGCTGCCCGGAACCGAGATGCACTTTGGGCCGAAGCCTGTTGTCGCCGTGATCGACGATCCGGCGAACAATAATGGCGAACGCGCGACGATCTCCTGCCGCTTCTCCTACGACGGCGGCCCGCGCACGATTCCGGCTAACGTCGATATTCACTACTCGCTGGCACGCGGCGGCTCGGCGGTGTACCTCGAAGCTGTCTGGGAGCACAAGCCCGACTTTCCCGAGCTATCTTTTCCGGTCGGACGTTTCGCCGCCAAGTTGAACGATGACGTCTTCGACTGGATGACGGTGGATTCGCGCCGCAACATGCAGATGATTACCGCCAGCGACTGGAACCACGGCACGACCATGAATATGAAGGAGACGCGGTTGATGAATACCGGCATCCTGAAGGGCCAGGTCGAGCACAAGTACGATTACAGCGCGGTGCAGTTCGATACACCAGCCTACGGATGGAGCAGCACGAAGCAGCACGTTGGGCTGTGGGTCGTCACGGCCAACTCCGAGTACATGAGCGGCGGGCCTACGAAGCTGGAGTTGGTGACGCATCGCGACGCCACATTTACCGACAGCCTGACGGCTCCTGCGCCGCCGACGCTGCTCTACGTCTGGAAGGGGCCGCACTACGGTGGCACCGATCTGGTGGTAGCGAAGGGCGAGCAGTGGTCGAAGACGGTTGGGCCGTTCCTGCTCTACTGCAACTCGGGCGCAACCCCCGACGCGATGTGGAACGATGCTCTGGCCAAGGCCATGCACGAGTCGCAGCAATGGCCGTATGCCTGGGCTGCGGGGGCGGAGTATCCCGGAGCAAGCGAACGCGGCGGGCTTGCGGGGCAGATCGTTCTGCATGATCCGCAGGCTCCCGATGAGAAGATGTCGCATCTGCTGGTGGGGCTGACCCATGCCGACTATGCTCTGCCCAATGGAGAACTCGTCGACTGGCAACACGACGGCAAGTTCTATCAGTATTGGACGCGCGGCGATGCGCAGGGAAGGTTCACAATCGCTGGTGTTCGTCCCGGAACCTACACGTTGCATGCCTTCGCCGACGGGGTTCTGGGCGAGTACGCGCAGGCCAACGTAACGATTGCGGCGGGCAAGATCGTCAACGCTGGCGCAATTACGTGGACTCCCGTTCGCTATGGGCGACAGCTCTGGGAGATTGGCACTCCCGACCGTACCTCGGGCAAGTTTCTGCACGGCGATCACTACTGGCGATGGGGGATCTACAACGAGTATCCCAGGGACTTTCCGCATGACGTGAACTTTGTCATCGGCAAGAGCAATTTTCATAAGGACTGGAACATGATGCAGGTGCCGCACGCCAGCGATTCCAGCGGCAAGTCGCGCGGTACGGCGACGACTTGGTCGGTCATCTTCGATCTCCCCAAGGCAGAGAAGGGCAAAGCAACGCTGCGGCTCGCCTTCGCAGGAACCGAGGCGCGCAGTCTAACCATTGCAGTCAATGGGAAGGAGGTTGGAACGCTCACCGATCTGCCCAATACCAGCGCAATCCATCGCGATTCAGACCGCGGATTCTGGCAGGAGAAGGACGTGCCCTTCGACGCCTCTCTCCTGAAGCAAGGCAAAAACGTCTTGCAACTTACCGTTCCGGCCGGGCCGGTGATGAACGGAGTCCAGTACGACTACCTCAGGCTGGAGGTCAGCGAGTAAGCCTCGCCGATTGCTGAAAAAATTAGAGCATTTTTACCAATGGTGTAGAGTGTCGTGGCGCGAGCGAAAAGCAGATTCCTTCGCTTCGCTACGGAATGACAAACAAAGCTGCTCTATAGCAATAGTGAAAATCCAATAGTTGAAATGCTTTAGAAGATTTGATCGGCCACCGTCTCCAGATTTGTGTCCTTCGCAGCGCGCGACCACGCAAGGCGAAAGTCTGAGACTTTGTGGAGCGAGAAGTTCTGCTGCCTGGGCGCCGTGATGGCGAAGAAATCGGCGCGGTGTACGTCCTCCAGCCAGAAGGCGGGGCGAGGGTCGGCGTTTGCCGGGGCAATCTCCACATGCGACATCTCCAAATTGCGAAGGTGTCGAATGAAAAAGCCGTGTGAGGGAGTGGGTCCAAACGGGAGCAACTCGGGATACGCTTCTTCCATCTCAGGCACACGAATACCCTTCCAGTCGGGCATGGGTTCAAAGGTCTGCCCCCAGTTCACGCGCATACGCTTGGGCAGTCCCTCGTGGCCGAAGTAGCAGTTGGAAAGTTTAACGTCTTCGATGAGATTGGAAGGAATTCCAGAGAAGATGGATGCAGTGGAAGCGGCCGAGTTAGAACTGACCAGATTCGAGATGAGGATTCGGCGGATGGCTCCGGGGCGCATCGTCTCTTTTGGTCCGCGGTTGCGACGATTCAGACGCAAGAACAGCGGCGCATCGACGATGTCTCGCATGGTGTTGCCGGTGATTGCGATGTCTTCGATCAGCGCGCCGTCTGAGCTTTCCAGTGCGATGCCCTTGCAGCCTTCGATTACGTTGCCCGTAATGGTGATGTTGCGAAAGCCGCCGTTGGATTCGGTGCCGCACTTGATGCGTCCTTCGCGCAGCACATGCGCGTCTTCGGCAAACTTCTTCCATGTACCGTTGGCAACGCTGCCAAGCTCATAGGTTCCAGTGACGTAGTTGTTCGCGATGGTGACGTTCTCGGTCGGGCGCAAGATGCCGAGCGAATAGCTTGACTTGGGGCAGATGGCATCGTCCCATGGCGAATTGATGGTGCAATTCGTCACCCGCACATTACGGCAGCAGTCGATGTCGAGCGCGTCGCGATCCGTGTCGATGAGCAGGTTCTCAATCGTCAGATTGTCAACGCCGGTCGCCAGCATCGCGAAGTGTCCGCCCTTCAGCACACGAAAGTCGCGCAACAGAACATTGCGACAGTTCTTCAGGCCGAAGACTTTGTTGCCCACGCCGGCCTGCTCGGCAATAAAGGTTTCATATCCCGCAGTGCCGCCGGTGTGTCCATTGGAGAGGCCTTTGCCGAAGATGAGTCCCGTCCCAAGAACAGAGAAGTCGTGTTGTCCCTCGGCGAAAAACAGAGAGTTGCTCCAGTGCGCGTGGCCGTAGTCTGTGTATGCGGCAAAGGGGCCGATGGGTTCGGCGGCATCGTAGCAGCCACCGTTGTAGCCAGTGGTCTGATGAGGCTTGGGCGAGTCCGCCGCCTGAAGGGTGCAGCCGCGCGAAAGGTATAGATCGACGTTGGACCGAAGCCGAATGGTGAAGCAAAGGTACGTCCCCGCCGGGAAGAAAACCGTGCCTCCGCCGACGGCTACAGCGGCTTCGATTGCCTTGTTGATTGCGGCTGTGTCGAGAGTCTTACCGTCCCCAGCAGCTCCAAACGTTCGCACGTTGAAGAGTGCGTCGGTCGCATGGACTTCGGTTTGAGCTTCCGCCAGGGAAACGTGTCCAACGGAGGCGGCAAGGGCAAGTGGAGAGTGTTTCAATAGATCGCGTCGGTTCATGGTCTACCAGAATAACAACTCTCCATGATTAGAGACTTTTCGCTATTGCTGTAGAGTGAAAAACTATTGTCATTCTGAGCGTAGCGAAGAATCCCCGCATTTTGTTCGTGCCGCGAAACCCTACACCATTATTGAAAATTCTCTAAATGGATTGGATTCAGACCTGAACTCCTTACTTCGGATCGTAGTTCAGGTTCGGACCGAGCCATCGCTCAACCTCGGTGACGCTCATCGCCTTGCGTACGCTGTAGTCGGCAACCTGATCGCGGTCGATCTTACCCAGTGAGAAGTAACGCGACTCGGGATGCGCAAAGTACAGCCCGCTCACGCTCGATCCGGGCCACATGGCAAACGACTCGGTCAGCATCATTCCGGTCTTCGCCTGTACGTCGAGTAGGTGCCAGAGTGTGCCCTTCTCGGTGTGATCCGGGCAGGCCGGGTACCCTGCGGCGGGTCGGATTCCGCGATATTTCTCGTGAATCAGATCCGCCGGACTCAGTCCTTCCGCACGACCGTAGCCCCACTCGTCGCGCACCTGCTTGTGCAGGCACTCGGCGAAGGCCTCGGCGAGACGGTCGGCGAGCGTCTCAGCCATAATCGCGTTGTAGTCGTCGTTCTCCGCGCGAAAGCGGTCGCACAGTTGTTTCAGGCCGATGCCGCTGGTCACGGCGAAGGCTCCAATGTGGTCGGCAAGTCCCGTCTCGCGCGGTGCGATAAAATCCGCCAGCGAGCGGCGTGGCTCCTTGCCTTCGCGATCCGATTGTTGCCGCAGGAAGTGGAATCGCTCAATCACTTCTTTGCGCGTCTCGTCGCTGTAGAGTTCGACGTCATCGCCCACGGCGTTTGCGGGAAAGAGTCCATAAACGCCGCGCGCAGTAAGCAGGTCTTCCGCAATAATGCGGTCGAGCATAGCGTTGCCTTCGGTGAAGATCTGCCGCGCCTGCGCTCCGTGCTTCTCGTCTTCCAGAATGCGCGGATAGATTCCCTTCAGTCCCCACGCGTGAAAGAAGGGCGACCAGTCGATGAACTCGCGCAGCGTTGCCAGAGGAAAGTGATCGAGCACGCGTACGCCAGTGAACTCCGGCGCGGGCAGGGTATTGAGATCAGCGCGCCACTCGATCGGCGTCCGCCGTGTGCGTGCAGTCGCAAGATCGACGACCTTCTTCTGCGGTGCAGAGTGGGCCTTGCGTAGCGCTTCGTACTCGTCGCGAAGCTGTGCGACGAACTCGGCCTTGCCATCGTCGCTCAACAGGCTGGTGGTGACGGGCACGGCGCGGCTGGCGTCGAGTACATGAACCACCGGCTGGCTGTAGTGCGGTGCAATCTTGACCGCCGTATGCGCGCGGCTGGTCGTCGCTCCGCCGACCAACAGCGGTAGCTTGAATCCCTGCCGCTCCATCTCCTTGGCGACGTGAACCATCTCGTCGAGCGAGGGCGTAATCAGCCCGCTCAGTCCGATCAGGTCGGCCTTCTCTTCCTTCGCGCGCTCCAGAATCTTTTCGCAGGAGACCATCACGCCCAGATCGATCACGTCGTAGTTATTGCAAGCCAGAACCACTCCGACGATGTTCTTGCCAATGTCATGAACGTCGCCCTTCACAGTGGCGAGAATGATCTTTCCCTGCGCCTTGACCGCTTGGCCTGCCGCAATCATCGCTGCCTTTTCGGCCTCCATGAAAGGCGTCAGATGCGCGACGGCCTTCTTCATCACGCGCGCGGACTTGACCACCTGCGGAAGAAACATCTTGCCTGCGCCGAACAGGTCGCCAACCACGCTCATGCCCGCCATCAGCGGGCCTTCGATGACCAGCAGAGGCCGTCCCAGCTTGACGCGCGCCTCTTCCGCGTCGATCTCGATGTAGGCGTCGATGCCCTTGACCAGAGCGTGGGCGAGCCGCTGCTCAACCGTGCCACTGCGCCACTCCTCGGCCTTCTTTTCGATTGCGGCCTCGCCTGCGCTCGCGCCCATCGCCTTCAGCTTTTCGCCAAACTCCACCAGTCGCTCGGTCGCGTCCGGTCGGCGATTCAGCAGAACGTCTTCAACCAGAACCTTCAGCTCTGGTTCAATCTGCTCATAGACCGCAAGCATTCCGGGGTTGACGATGCCCATGTCCATGCCCGCCGCAATTGCGTGATACAGAAAGGCCGAGTGCATCGCCTCGCGCACCGTGTTGTTGCCGCGGAAGCTGAAGGAGATATTCGATACTCCGCCCGAGACCTTGGCGTACGGCAGGTTGGCCTTGATCCAGCGCGTGGCGTTGAGGAAGTCCACTGCGTAGTTGTTGTGCTCCTCCATGCCGGTGGCGACGGTGAGAATATTGGGATCGAAGATAATGTCTTCGGGAGGGAAGCCCACCTCGTCGACAAGAATGCGATAAGCCCGCTCGCAGATGCGAATCTTCTCCTCGTAGCTGGCGGCCTGACCGTTCTCGTCGAAGGCCATCACGACCACCGCCGCGCCGTACTTCAGCACCTTCGCGGCGTTGGCGCGGAACTTCTCTTCGCCCTCTTTGAGCGAGATCGAGTTGACGATGCCCTTGCCTTGCAGGCACTTCAGCCCCGCCTCAATCACCTCCCACTTGGAGGAGTCCACCATGAAGGGAACCTTCGCCACCTCTGGCTCGCTGGCCAGCAGTTGCAGGTAGCGCGTCATTGCGGCGACGCCGTCGATCATCCCCTCATCCATGCAGATGTCGATGACGTTGGCGCCATTCTCCACCTGCTGGCGAGCCACGCTGACCGCCTCTTCGTACTTGCCTTCTTTGATGAGTCGTGCGAACTTCGGCGAACCGGCAACGTTCGTTCGCTCGCCCAGCATGATGAAGACGCCCTCCTGCTGGGTGAATGGCTGCGATCCAGAGAGTCGCAGCGGCTTAAACTCAATCACTTCGCTCATGCTCGCACCTCAAACTTTCGTGGAGCCTTGCCCTCAAGAGCCCGCGCAATCGCGGCGATGTGCTCCGGCGTATTGCCGCAACAACCGCCGGCGATGTTGATGAGTCCCGCGTCGGCAAACTCGCCGAGGAAGCGCGCCATGTCCGGCGGACCCAGATCGAAGCCTGTCTCCGACAGAGGATTCGGCAGGCCAGCGTTGGGATAGCAGGAGATTGCAGCGTCCGCCTTCTCCGCCAGTTCGCTCAGGAACGGATACATCAGGTTCGGCCCCAGCGAACAGTTCAGCCCCACCGAGAGCGGCCGCACATGCTGCACCGCGTTCCAGAAGGCCTCGGTCGTCTGCGCCGAGATCAGCGTCTCTCCGCCTCGTCCCACCGCCGCCGAGATCATGATCGGCAACTCCGTCCCCTTCGCCGCAAAGCCGTCCTCGTCGAAGACCTCGCGGATGGCGACCAGCGCGGTCTTGGCGTTGAGCGAGTCGAAGATCGTCTCCACCAGCAGTACGTCGACTCCGCCCGCGATCAGCGCGCGCACCTGCTGCTTGTAGGCCGTTTTTACCTGATCGAAGGTCACCACGCGAAAGCCCGCGTCGTCTGCATCGGGAGAGTTCGACAGAGAGACGGTCAGCGGCCCAATCGCTCCGGCCACAAAGCGCTGTCTTCCGGTCTGGTTGGCCACGCGGTCGGCCCATTCGCGACACTGCTGCGCCGAGGTCTGGTTGATCTCCCACGCCAACTCGCCCAGCATCGCATCGTCAATAATCTTCTGATAGAACTCAGGATTCTTGCGCCCGCCATGCTCGCGCGGATCGTTCACAAAGAACTCGCTCTGCGTGATACTGGTGGCACCGAAGGTGTTGGTCTCCAAAATATCCGCGCCCGCCTCCAAAAACCGGCGATGGATGTCGCAGATCATCTTCGGCTGGGTGAGCGAGAACAGGTCGCCGTTGTTCAGCAGGTCCTTGGTCGAGTCCTTGAATCGCTCTCCGCGAATGTCGGCTTCCTTCATGCCGTAGGTGCGGATCGTCGTCCCCATCGCCCCATCAATAATGGCAATCCGGTTCTCAAGTATCTTTGTAAGCGGATGATTCTGAAGAGTTTTTGTCATGTCTCCCTGATGACCTGAAGCGTGGCAATGGCAACAAGAGCCAAATCAAGCCGTAGGTGTCTGGCCGGAATAAATCCATCGCAATAGGTGTGCGCGTTTGCATTATCTATGCGACATTGTGACGCCATCACACTTGACCATTATAGCGATAGAGCCAACGCCCAAACTCTGTCACAGGAGATCGGTTACGCGATCATGACGCGGATAATCCTGCCGCGAATTCCTGCGTGCCTGATAAAGACTTGGGAAAAAGATTCCACCCAAAGGGTGTACAAGACCACTCTTTTCGTGCAATATCGTCTGTGACGGCGGACACAGACAAGCGTAACCCCACAGTCCGATTTGTAGTGTTGACTTATGAATTACCGCGAGACGCAGTCAAGTGCAATGGATGACCCGCAAGGCAGCCGGATGCATGGATGACCAGCACGCCCTTAGTCGATTGGCCAGTGTCGCACCTGGACGACTGAAGCGACGTACCCCGCCACCCTCACATAGGATCCGCACTGCGGTTCTTACCCTGGAGGAGTACCTATGAAGCAAGGTGTAATGGCGCAACCGCTCGCTGATCGTTCAGTCTCTGCCTCAACCCCAACCAAATATACTTATTTCTTCGGCGGAGGCAAGGCCGAGGGCAACGGTCGCATGAAGGATGTTCTTGGCGGCAAGGGATCTGGTCTGGCGGAGATGACCAACGCCGGGCTTCCCGTTCCTCCGGGATTCACCATCCAGACCGAGGCATGTCGCGAGTACATGCTGGGCACCAAAAATTCCCAGATCGACATTGAGATGTTCTCCGCGCTCAAGCGTCTGGAGAAAATGCAGCAGCAGGAGTTGGGAGCAGACGAGAATCCGCTTCTGGTCTCCGTGCGCTCCGGCGCAAAGTTCTCCATGCCGGGGATGATGGACACCATCCTGAATCTGGGCCTCAACGACCGCTCGGTCGAGGGACTCGCGCGACGCAGCAGCGATCCGCGCTTTGCGTACGACTCCTATCGTCGCCTGATCCAGATGTTTGGCTCGGTCGTACTCAACATCAACAAGAAGAAGTTTGAGGCGGTATTCGACGGCATCAAGGCGCGCGACGGCGTTGCTTTGGACTATGAGCTAAGCCCCGAATCGCTCAAGGAGATTATCGTCGGCTACAAGAAGATCGTGCGTGAGGAGAGCGGCAAGGAGTTTCCGCAGAACCCGCTTGATCAATTGGTGCAGACGCGTGACGCCGTCTTCCGCAGTTGGAACGGCGAACGCGCCAAGACCTATCGCCGCATCAACCGCATTGACGACTGGCTAGGCACGGCGGTCAACGTGCAGTGCATGGTCTTCGGCAATATGGGCGACAGCTCCGGCACCGGCGTCGGGTTTACCCGCAATCCGGCCACCGGAGAGCGAGCCTTCTTCGGCGAGTATCTGATGAACGCGCAGGGAGAGGACGTCGTCAGCGGCATTCGTACGCCGATGCCGATCCGCGAGTTGGAACGCGTCATGCCCAAGGTCTACGAACAGTTGCGCACCTGCACCTGGCGCATGGAAAAGCACTATCGCGACATGCAGGACTTCGAGTTCACCATTCAGGATGGCAAGCTCTACATGCTACAGACGCGCAATGGCAAACGCAGTGGTCTGGCCGCCGTGCGTATTGCCTTGGACATGGTGCGCGAGGGACTCATCACCAAGGAAGAGGCCGTCATGCGCGTTGAGCCCAACCAACTCTACGACTTCCTTGTTCCGCGTCTGGTGGAGAAGGGCGAGAACATCGAGGTGCTGACCACTGGCCTGCCCGCATCGCCCGGTGCAGCCGTCGGGCAGATCGTTTTCAGCGCCGAGGACGCGGTCAAACACCACGCCAGCGGAGCCTATAGCCAGATCATTCTGGTACGCGGCGAGACGACGCCCGAGGATATAGGCGGCATGGAGGTCGCCAGCGGCATCCTTACCTCACGCGGCGGCATGACCTCGCACGCTGCGGTCGTCACCCGCGGCATGGGCAAGTGCTGCGTGGCGGGAGCGGGAGACTGCGTCGTCGATGAGGAGCACAAGGAACTGCGCGTCAAGAACCACGTCTATCGTCAGGGCGACTGGATCTCGCTCGACGGAACCACGGGCCGCGTCATTCACGGACAGCTCAAGACTCTGCCCGTGCAGCCCAACGATCCTGATCTGATTCAGTTCATGAGCTGGGCGGATCCGGTTCGCAAGCTGAAGATTCGCGCCAACGCCGACGTTCCGCGCGACGCCAAACAGGCGAGGCTCTTCGGCGCCGAGGGCATCGGGCTGTGCCGTACCGAGCACATGTTCTTCGCCGAGGGACGCATCCAGCATGTGCGCGCCATGATCCTCTCCAATACGGAGCAGGATCGTCGTGAGGCGCTCAAAAAATTGCTGCCCATGCAACGGGCGGATTTCATTGGCCTCTTCAAGGCGATGGAGTCGTTGCCCGTCACCATCCGCCTGCTCGACCCGCCGCTGCATGAGTTTCTGCCGCAGCGCGAAGAGCTGTTGGTGGAGATCGCGCACCTCGAAGATAAGAAGCCCAACTCACCTCGGCTCAAGGAGCTGCGCCCGCTGCTGGCGCGGGTTCAGGAGTTGCACGAGACCAATCCCATGCTCGGACTGCGCGGCTGTCGCCTCGGCATTGCCTTCCCGGAGATCACCGAGATGCAGGCGCGAGCCATCTTCGAGGCCGCTGTCTCGGTCAAGCACAAAGGAGGCGATCCGCATCTCGAGATCATGGTTCCGCTGATCGGCTCGATCGAAGAGATGCGCAACCAGTCCGCCATCATTCGCCACGTCGCCGATCTTGTCTTCAAGGAGAAGAAGACGAAGGTCGATTACATGGTCGGCACCATGATCGAACTGCCACGCGCCGCACTCACCGCCGACAAGATCGCCGAGGAGGCCGAGTTCTTCAGCTTCGGGACAAACGACCTGACACAGACCACCTTCGGCATATCGCGCGACGACATCAACAAGTTCCTGCCCGCATACATGAAGGCTGGAATCTTCAAACAGGATCCCTTCGCCACGCTCGATCAGGCGGGAGTCGGCCAGCTCATCGAGATGGCCACAGACAAGGGACGAGCCACGCGACCCAACCTGAAGGTCGGTATGTGCGGAGAGCATGGCGGAGATCCCGAGTCGGTCAAGTTCTGCCACCGGATCGGGCTGAACTACGTCTCCTGCTCGCCCTACCGCCTGCTGACGGCGCGTCTCGCCGCCGCGCAGGCCGCACTGCAAGAGAAGAAGACCAACCACGATCTCCACGACCTGCTGCGCAACGAGCAGTGGGCCACAACCTAACCGCACCATAAACCATACAGGCCCCACTTCGTCGCGCAAACTCTCACGCGGCGAGTGGGGCCTGTGTGCTATCTGTCGCCAATCCTGAATAACAATGGTTTTGAATTGCTATCGCCCAACCAGAATTGTCATTCTGAGCAAAGCGAAGAATCCCCGCATTGTGCTCGCTGCGCGGCGCATTCCACTCTCGCTGAAAAGTACAATAAACAAAGGGCCATGAGCAGTTCTCGTAATGTGTATACCGTCGTTGAAGAAAAAAAAGCAGATTTCTTCGCTTCGCTACGGAATGACAAATAAAACGGTCTACAGCAATTAATAAACTGCTATAAACAAAGGAATAAATGCCAGTCCTATACTCCGACGGACTTCAGGTTTGGCGATTTACTCTCCGGCGTAGTAGCCGTCGCGGGTCTGAATGAAGAAGTCCTTGGGATTGGATTTGGTCATGGTCAGGCCGATGCGATGGTAGCCATCGGAGGTGGTATCTTTATCCGGCGTGTAACCAAGCCGGTACTGCGCGCGCAGCTCTTCGCCGATCTGTTTGTAGATGTCGGCGACGGTCTGCTTCTTGCTCGCCTCGAAGAGCCGTCCTCCAGTCTCGTCGGCCATGCGCTGAAGAATCTTTTTGCCATCGACTGAGCTTGCGCGATTCTCCGGCTGTTTGCCCTGTCCTCCTCCTCCGCGTCCGCCACTACCTCCTCCGGGATAGCCACCCCCGCTACCGGGAAAGCTGATGCCGCCACCGCGACCGCCGCCCTGCCGGTTGCGATCCTGATAGCCGCCGCCCTCCTTGCCCTTGAAGTAGATTGCGTAGACGATGGTGTCGGCGCGTTGGGCGGCCTCAATCGAGGACGCGAGCGACTCCTTGCTGCCGTTGTCCACTCCGTCCGACAGGATGACGACGGCCTTGCGTCCGTGCAGCTTGTGCATCAACTCGTCGCTGGAGAGAAAAAGCGCGTCGTAGAGCGTGGTTCCGCCGTGGCGTGGTCGTCCGTTGCCGCCAGCGTTGGGGTCGGAGCTGGCGTCGGGGCTATTGGCACCGGCATCGCCACCCGATGCTGGCGTTTCGAGCTGCTTGAGTCCAGCCTGTAGCTTGGGCTTGGAACTGGTCGTGTCCTGTAGCAGGTCGGTCTGGCGCGCGAACTGGACGACGAAGGCCTTGTCGCGATCCGCCGGGCCGTTCAGCATGTCGTCGAGGAAGGAGAAGCTGGCGGTGCGCTCCTCGTCGATCGCATCGCGCTGGCTCATGCTGACGTCGACCAGCAGGCCAAGGGTCAGCGGCAGATCGCGATCCAGATCGAAGTAGTGGATCGCCTGCGTGTGTCCGTCCACCGACAGGGCGAAGTTGTCCTTGGTCAGCGTCTGCACCAGCGCGCCCTTCTTGTCGCGCACAACGACGGGAATGTTCACCAGACGCACGTCAACGTTCAACGTAGGCGTGGCGGACTCCGGCGCGCTGGCCGTCGAAGTTGCGGCTGTCGGTTGCGTGGGCTGCTGCGCAGGCAAGGGGCTGGCGATCACCGCAATCAGCAGCGTCGACAGAAGGGCAGAGCAAAGAAGCCGCGAATCTCTCATCGTATAAAGATAGACGGAATAGCCCGCGAAGAGTTTATTTCTCGGAAATAGATTGTTTGTGAGCTATTCGGGGGTTTCGATCTGCTGAAAGATATAGCGCGGGCCTTGGCCCTTGCCAGACAAAGACAACAACAAAGGAAAAGCAACGGCAAGAGCAACAACAGCAAGGACATCAGCAAAGACTGGTGATGCGAGTTGTATCGCTCCCACCCATCGCGAAGTTGCCGCGATGGATGGGACACCCGGTCTCGAACCTCGAACCTTTCCTACTCCTTGTAGGGCTTGACTGCGGCGCCCTTGGCGGAGAAGTCGTCGGCTAGTGGGTTGACCTTCAGCGCCTTCAGCCCGGCGATGACGCACTCGGCGTTCAGCTCTGCTCCGGCGCGGCTGGTGTGGGTGTGGGGATCGCCGAAGAGCGGTTCGACGGCTGCCTCGCCCAGTGCGTCGTAGCGTCGTGCGATGATCTCGTTGAGGTCGACGAAGCCGATCTTCTCCTGCTTGGCGACCTGACGCGCCCATCCGCCGTAGTTGTCGGCGTTGCGCACGGTTCGTCCGTCCTTCCAACCTTTGCGCGGGATTGGGGAGCAGATAATCGGCGTCGCGCCCTTGGCCTTGATGTCGTCAACCAGCTTGCGCAGGTACCATCCATAGCTGTGGACGGTCTCGTGCATCTTGAGGATTGGGTTTTCGATCTCCATCTTGTCGTTGCCTACGCCGGGCAGCGAGGCGCGCGCGCGCGTCGGTTCGTCGGGCTTGCCCCCGTCGTTGTGGCCAAACTGGATCAGCACAAAGTCTCCGGGCTTGATTAACGCCAGCGTCGCCGCCCACAGTCCGCCGTCGGGAGCGTTCTGGTAGGTTCGGCTGCTCAGCCCGCCGATGGCGCGGTTGACCACGTTGATCTTGGTGAGGTCAAAGTCATCTACGAGCGGCTCGCCCCAGCCCCACTGTCCGCCTCCTCCGTCTCCCCTACCGTTGCGCACCGTCGAATCGCCGATCAGAAAGAGCGTTGGCAACTTCGGGTTGGCGGGGACGGGAAGCTGTAGCTTCTCGCCGCGCTTGGGGTCGGTCGGCGAGCCAACCTCGGCGGGCTGCACCTGTGGAGCCTGCGCCTGTGGGGCCTGCACTCCCTGCGCCAGAACCGGCTTCCCGGCGAAACACGATGCTGTTGCCAGCATCAGCAAAAATCCCATTGCAAGAGGCTTACGGAGCGAAGTACTCGATGCGAAATTCATATCTAAAGAAATACGTTTCTCGGTGCATACTCGTCAAGCGACAGGGCTGTCGCATGGCTCGATTCGACCATGCTTCCCGCCAGATGCTACGATTTCCACGGTCATTATTACTTCACGCAACTCTCGCAACACCAAGGATCCCCTTCATGCGTTCACTGCACGGCTCTCTTCTTGCTCTTGCCTTCACTCTTGCCGCAGCATCTCAGATGCCAGCGCAGAGCTTCACCTGCGGCCCTGCCACGGCGCATGCTACTGCGCTGACGCCCTCCACGCTAGCTACGGATAAGGTCGCAGGCTGGGATCTCAACAGCGTTCCCACCATCGCGGGCGGCGTTTGTTCGTCCAGCAAGCCCTTCTATCTCTCCATCCCGCTGGCTGAGGGCAACTACCGCGTCACGGCGGTTCTGGGCGGCACGCAGGCATCGGTTGTCACGGTTCGCTCCGAGGCTCGTCGCCTGATGGTCGAGAAGCTCTCCGTCGCGGCCAACGCCTCGGTCACTCGCAGCTTCGACGTCAACGTCCGCATCGCCGACTTCGTCAAGCCAGACGGGACCGCAGGCCGGGTCAAGCTGAAGCAGCGCGAGATTGGCAATCTGGACTGGGACAACAAGCTGACGCTGGAGTTCAACGGCGCCAACCCAAGCCTGCGTTCGCTCACCATCGAGCCGCTGAGCGGAGCCGAGGCTGAGCCGACGCTCTACATGGCGGGAGACTCCACGATGACCGATCAGGACACCGAGCCATGGGCCTCCTGGGGACAGATGCTGCCGCGCTTCTTCCTTCCCGGTATCGCTGTTTCCAACCACGCCGAGTCCGGTGAGTCGTCTGGATCCTTTTTGGGCGAGCAACGCTTCGCCAAGATCATTTCCATGATTAAACCGGGCGATTTTTTTATCGTGCAGTTCGCCCACAACGACCAGAAGGTCAAAGACTTTCTGCCCAGATACAGCGTCATCATGACCCAGTTCGTCACCGATGTGAAGGCCAAGGGAGCGACTCCGATCATCGTCACCTCAATGAACCGCGACAGCTTCGACGAGTCGGGCCATATCAAGGACACCTTCGCCGGCTATATTCAGGCGGCGCAGGAGGTTGCTAAAAATACCAACACAACGCTGATCGACCTGAACGCCATGAGCAAGACGATGTTTGAAGCCATGGGACCAAAGCAGACCGATCACGCCTTCATGCACTTCGCCGCCAACACCTTTCCCGGCCAGACTACAACGATCAATGACAACACTCACTTCAACAACTACGGAGCCTACGAACTGGCTCGCTGCGTCGTTCAGGCGATTCGCGATCAGAAGCTGCCCCTCGCCAAATACCTAGACCCCACGGTCGCCGACTTCAACCCGGCCAAGCCCGATGCCTTCGAGAAGTTTGGCCTCCCCTTCACCCCGATTCAGAAGGTTGAAGACCCCACCAAGATTCCTCAGGCCGATCTGAAGTAGGGCATTTTTACTCATGGTGCAGAGTGTTGTGGGACGAGCAGTTCTCGTAATGGTGTATACCGTCGTCGAATGAAGAAAAGCAGATTCCTTCGTTTCGCTACGGAATGACAAGCAAATTGGTCTATAGCAATTCAGAAACTGCATTAGAAAAACAATAATTTTTAACTCCATAACAATAGCGAAAATACTGAAACTACAAACGGCCCCAGCTCTCGGAATCGAGGACTGGGGCCGCTTGCTATTTGGAATGTTGTAACTGCGTTGCTGTTTATTCGATCTCGCTGCTTTGGCCCTTGCGGGGGCGGCGGTTGGCTTGCAGAACCTTCTTGCGCATGCGCAGCGACTTCGGCGTGACTTCCACCAACTCGTCGTCTGCGATGAACTCGATGGCCTGCTCCAGCGTGAGATTGCGGTAGGGAACCAGACGGACAGCCTCGTCCGAACCAGACGCGCGCATGTTGGACATCTTCTTCTCACGTACGCAGTTGACGTCGAGATCGTTGTCGCGCGAGTGCTCGCCGACGATCATGCCCTCGTAGACCTCGGTTCCGTCGGCGACAAACATCGTGCCGCGATCCTGTAGTCCATCGAGCGCGTAGGTCGTTGTGGAGCCCTGACGGTCGGAGATCAACGCGCCGGAGATGCGCTGCGGAATCTCTCCCTGATAGGCGATGTAGCCGTCGAGAATAGCGTTCATCACGATGGTTCCGCGCGTCTCGGTCAGCATCTCAGAACGCAGGCCGATCAAGCCGCGGCTGGGGATGCGGAACTCCATGCGTACGCGGCCCGAGCCGTGATTGGTCATCTTGGTCATCTCGCCCTTGCGCGGCCCGAGACGCTCGATCACCGTTCCGACGAAGTTCTCCGGGATGTCGATAGTGAGCTGCTCGACCGGCTCCATGAGCTGGCCGTCGATGCGTTTGGTGACGATCTCCGGGCGGGAGACCATCATCTCGAAGCCCTCGCGACGCATCATTTCGATGAGGATGGCGAGCTGTAGTTCGCCGCGTCCCAGCACCTTGAACGAGTCGGGCGAGCCAGTGTCCTGCATCTTCAGCGAGACGTTGGTGAGCAGCTCTTTTTCGAGGCGATCCCGCAGGTTGCGCGAGGTGACGAACTTGCCCTCGCGTCCGGCGAAGGGCGAGTTGTTGACGTTGAACTGAATCGCAATCGTCGGCTCGTCGATGGTGATGCGGGGCAATGGCTGCGGGTCTTCCACGTTGCAGAAGCTCTCGCCGATGGTGATGCCGGGGATGCCTGCAATGGCCACGATGTCGCCGACCTGAGTCTGATCGATGTCAACGCGCTTGAGGCCAGAGAAGCTGAAGAGCTTGGTGATCTTGTGTTTGGAGAAGGTGTCGTCAATGCGCGCGACGTTGTACTCATCGCCGGTCTTCATGGTGCCGTTGAAGACGCGACCGATGGCCAGACGACCGAGGTAATCGGAGTAGTCGAGGTTGGTTACAAGGATTTGCAACGGCCCCTCGGGATCGCCCTTGGATACGGGAATCGTCTTGATGATCTGCTCGAAGAGCGGCTGTAGATCGACTCCGGGAATGGCCATGTCGGTGGTCGCGGTGCCAACCTTGCCGTTGGTGTAGAGGACGGGGAAGTCCAGCATGTCTTCGTCGGCGTCGAGGTCGATGAACAGGTCGTAGACTTCGTCGAGAACCTCTTGTACGCGCGCGTCGGGGCGATCGATCTTGTTGATGACGACCATCGGCGTGAGCTTGGCTTCGAGCGCCTTCGAGAGGACGTAGCGCGTCTGGGGCAGCGGACCTTCGGATGCATCGACCAGCAGAACGACGCCATCGACCATCTTCAAGGCGCGTTCAACTTCTCCGCCGAAGTCGGCGTGGCCCGGGGTGTCGACGATGTTGATCTTGTTGTCGTGATAGTAGAGCGCGGTGTTCTTGGCGAGAATGGTGATGCCGCGCTCGCGCTCCAGATCGTTGGAGTCCATGACGCGCTCGGCGACGGCCTCGTTGGCACGGAAGGTTCCGCTCTGGCGCAGCATCGCATCGACCAATGTGGTCTTGCCGTGATCGACGTGGGCGATGATGGCGATGTTGTAGATGGGCTTGATGGCCACCTTGGCGCCGGACTTTGCGGCTGCCGACTCGTTGGACTGCGCGGTCGTCTCGGCCGTGGTCTGCTCGGTCTCGGGGGTGATGTTCTCGATGGTCTCTGAATTCGGAATCGTCTGAGGGGTGCTCACTGCTTGGGGTGTCCTGTCTGGGCGCGTTGGGATAGGGTCTGAAGGCAAAAGTTGAAATTGGGCCGAAAGGCAAAAATGCGCGTCACCTTTAGTCTACCGCACTCTAAGACGAATAATCGAGAGTGCTTCACTTCATAACGTGAAGATGACGTTACAAATGGAAGAGGAAATCGTCGGCGAGGCATCCAGTCGGCGCTGGATTCTCCAGCCAGAGGATCCTCCGATTGGAGGCTCTGAGAATCTTGAGAGAATCTCAGAACCCCCTCCGTCGGGCGCGGATGAGTCTGTGTGCATAGGATCTACGTCACAAACTTTCTCAACCATCATCTCCTGTGTGAGATGGATTGCGCCGTGATGCGTGTCACCGAGGCAAGCAAAGCTGTTTAGAGCAGTTTAGGAAATGGTGTAAACCGTCGTGGAGCGAGCAAAAGCAGGTTCCTCCGCTACGCTGCGGAATGACAAACAAATTGGTTTATAGCAGATCCTAAAATGCTCTAGAGTGCCACTCTTGCGATGGGGCGCGTAGCGTTACAGGCGAACGGGCAGGGTGCATGCCTTGGTCGAGCTTTCCCGAGCCAGTTCGAGCAGTCGGATGACGCGATAGCCGTCCTGCGGCGTGACGGCGAGAGGCGCTTTGCCGAGGATTGCGTCGCGCACGTTGGCGTAGAAGCCGCGATAGTCGCCGGGTTCGGTTTTCTCTTCACGAATGACCAGCGTTGCCGGATCGGCAGGATATGGAGCGACGGTCAGGACTCCCCATCTGGCCGAATTCTCCTCCAGCCAGACCTCGTTCGAGGTCATCGCAGGGACTTTTGCTCCGCCGACCAGAGCAGGCTCCTGCGGATCAAGTCCGTACTTTCTGAAGCTGCCGCATGTGCCGTGCATCAGGAAGCGCGGTGCGTTGTCGCAGGCCAGATAGCTGGCGCTACAGTGGGCGAGCATGCCTTTGCCGTTCGCCCCGGGATAATGCAGGGTGATGTCGAAGGCGTCTTCGATGGCTGTCTGGTCGCGGTCGGAGCGAACGCTGGCGGTGATCGCATCGGGCGCGCCGAAGAGAGCGAGAACCTGATCGACGAGATGCGGGCCGAGGTCGAAGAGCATTCCGTTGGCGGGATCCTCGGCCTCCTTCCACGTGCCCTCGCGCGGGATGGGGCGGAAGCGGTCGAAGTGCGACTCGAACGTGACCAACCGCCCAAGCACACCCTCGGCGATCAGCTTCTTCACGGTGAGAAAGTCGCCATCCCAGCGGCGATTGTGGAAGGGAATGACAAGCAGCCCTTTACTCGCAGCGAGTTGGCCGAGTTGGAGAGCCTGCTCGCTGGTGGCTGCGAAGGGCTTGTCGATGACGACGTGCTTGCCGGCTTCGAGGGCCTGCGTGGCCAACTCGAAGTGGGTCGCATTCGGGGTGGAGACGACGACCAGTTCGATGGACTTGTCGCCCAGCAGATCTTCGACCGAGCGCGCAATTCTGGCCGAAGGATAGGCCTTGGCGGCCTCGTCGCCCTTGCGCTGCATGATGGCGGATAGACGCAGTCCGCTTACCGCGTTGACAAACGGCGCATGGAAGACGCGTCCGCCCAGACCGTAACCGATGACGCCAACATTAATCTCTCGCTCAGCCATTTACATCCTCCACACTACTCTCCATGCAGGATAAACCCGGCGGTAACGCGCGTGGGCCTCTTGTCCCTGCATTGATTCCAGAAAACATTGCAATCTCCGTCAACTCTCATTGCATCCAAAGTCTATCTGTTTTGCTGAAGCGCTTGCTCGGGATCAAAACCAAATTAATCTTCTTGCAAAAATAATCTTGCGAAAAATGGAACGGGCAAGTTTTCAGATTCAGCCAAAGAACAGGTAACATGGAAGAGATGACTCAACGAAAAGCAGCGTCGCCAGTTCGGATGGCCCTTGCGAGTGGCGGCCTGGGTTCCCTGTTGTTGCTGGCTGCGGTTGGCCGGGCGCAAGGAGGCAGTCCCGGGGCCACGACCGCTGCGCAGGCTGGGGCAACCGAGGGAGCGTTGCAGCAGCTCTCGGCTCCGGCGGGACAGGATCTGGCTGCGCCAACGCGAGGCTCCTTCGCCGGATCGCTGGTCGAGGGCAAGGCAATCGATGCCATACTCGACCTGTCGCTGGACACGGCGATTGCGCGAGGACTGCGCCTGAACCTTGGGCTTATCTTGCAGGCTACCGCGCAGAAGAGTGCGCATGGACAGCAGCTTGAGCAGTTGCAGGCGTTGCTGCCAACCGTTACTGGAGACGCTTCGATCGAGGATGAGCAGATTGATCTGGCCGCCTCCGGCCTGAAGATTCCTGGGCTGAATCCCATCATCGGGCCGTTTCAGGTGGTGGACTTCCGCGCTTATCTGACGCAGACTCTGTTCAATGTTCCGGCGTTGGAGAACTACATTGCGGCGAAGCATAACTTTGCTGCGGCAAAACTTTCCGCCGAAGACGCGCGCGAGATGGTTGTGCTCACAGTGGGCAACGCTTACCTGATCTGCATTGCGGACACGGCGCGCATCGACGCGGTAAACGCCGAGTTGGCGACGGCGAAGCTCTCGCTGGATCAGGCGATTGAGGCGCACGATGCAGGAGTCAGCCCGCGGCTTGACGTTCTGCGCGCGCAGGTGGACTACCAGAACGAGCAGCAGGCGCTGATCTCGGCCACCAACCAACTGGCGAAGGATAAGCTTACGCTGGCTCGCGTCATTGGATTGCCGCTCGATCAGGCCTATCGCCTGACCGACAAGGAGCCTTATGCTGCGCTGGAGAATCTTGATCCGGCGGCGGCGTTCGCGCAGGCGCTGAAGAATCGCAAGGATCTGGCCGCAGCCAATGAGCAACTTCTCGCCGCTGGGGCAGCGCAATCCGCAGCCCACGCCGATCAGCTTCCCACGGCCAAGGTCTCCGCCGACTTCGGCGACATTGGCGAGACGCCGGGCCACTCGCACGGAACCTACTCGGCTACCGGGACGATCTCTGCGCCGATCCTGCAAGTTGCCAGAACGCGCGGCGAGAACGAGGTTGCGGGAGCGCAGGTCGAGCAGACGCGCGACAAACTGGCCGACCAGATACAGCAGATCAACGCCGACATTCGCAACTCGATTCTGGACATTCAATCGGCGGCGAAGCTGGTTGAGGCGGCAAAGTCCAACGTGGATCTGGCGAACGAAGAACTCGACGAGGCGCAGCAACGCTTCCAATCCGGCGTCAGCGACAATCTACCTGTCTCGCAGGCGCAGTCGTCGGTGGAGCAGGCCAACGATCAATACGTCGCCGCGCTGTATCAGCACAACGCCGCCAAGCTCTCACTGGCGCGGGCGATCGGCGTCGCACAGTCCAATTTGAAAGATTATCTCGGAGGAAAGTAACCGTGGCAGACGATCAGAATCAGAGCGGCAATCAGTCCGGCAACCAGACCGCCGAAGTCAAAGGCAACGATCAGGGAAATAGCGAGCCGGAAGAGGTCGCGCAGTCGAACGGCGGCCGCACGGCAATCGTTCTCGGCGTGGTGCTGTTGCTGGTTCTTGGCGCGGCCTACTTCTACTGGCGCTCCACCTTTATCGAAGATACCGACGACGCGCAGGTGGATGGCAATCTGTACCAGATCAGCGCTCGCGTCTCCGGGCAGGTAACCAAGGTCTACGTGGACGATAACCAGACCGTGCAGGCGGGGCAGTTGCTGGCCGAGATTGATCCGACCGACTATCAGGTCGCACTCGATCAGGCGCAGGCCAACCTTGCCAGCGCGCAGGCCGAGTTCGCTCAGGCTACGGTCAATGTTCCGTTGACGCAGGTCAGCGTGGGAACCTCCGTTGCTACGACCAGTTACGACGTGAAGGGTTCGACCGACATGGTGGCGCAGAGCGAGAAGCAGGTCGAGGCTGCGAAGGCGCGCGTCGCACAGGCCAAGGCCAACGCGCTCAAGGCGCAGGACGACGTGGATCGCTACAAGCCGCTGGTGCAGAAGGACGTCATCTCCAAGCAGCAGTATGACGCCGCCGTCGCCGCCGCAGCAGGCAGTCGGGCCGCCGTCGCAGAGGCCGAGGCCAATGTGCTGGCGCAGCAGAACGCCGTCTCCAGCGCCAGACAGAGGCTTGCGCAGTCCGAGGCGCAGTCGGCCCAGTCGGTGAAGAACGGGCCGGGACAGATCCGCGTGCAGCAGTCTCGCGTCGCCGCGGCTCAGGCTGCAATTCAGCAGGCGCAGGCCAAGGTCGAGCAGGCTCGACTCAACCTCTCCTACACGCGAATCACCGCGCCAACCGCCGGAATTGTGAACAAGAAGAACGTTCAAGTGGGTGCGAATCTGGCCGCTGGACAGGATCTGATGACTGTGATTCCGCTCACCGATCTGTGGGTGACGGCGAACTTCAAGGAGACGCAGCTCCTGCACATGCGTCCCGGCCAGACGGTCACGATCAAGGTCGATGCATATGGCGACCGCAAGTTCTCCGGCAAGGTGACGCAGGTGGGCGGCGCGACCGGCTCCATGCTCTCGCTCTTTCCGCCAGAGAACGCTACGGGAAACTACGTCAAGGTGGTTCAGCGCATTCCGGTGCGCATCGACTTCACCAACCTGAAGCAAGAGGACGCGGACTACGTTCTGCGCCCCGGCCTCTCGGTTACTCCCGAGGTTGAGGTCAAGTAGACGCCAGCTAATCGGAATCTGCTTTGGGCGAGTGAGCTACTCGCCCAAAGCAGATTCCTTCGCTCGCTACGGAATGACAAACGAACAGTCTAGTACTCTCTAATCGGCTGGATGGCTTTGCCGATTAGAAGCAGCACGGGCGCGGGGCCTACGGCTTCGTCGTCGAGTGCGGCCAGCGTCGTGATGTGGACGCGCTCGTGCGGCGTTGTTGCCTTGGAGACGGCTACGCATGGCGTTGCACGGTCGATGCCGGAGGCGATCAACTCGTCGGCGAGTGCGCGGAATCTACGCCCCGGCATGTAGACGACCAGCGTTGCATTCGATGGAAACGTGCCCTCCCACTTCGGCGTCAGCTCCAGTCGCGATGGTTGTCCGGCCTGCGGCGCGGCGTGGTGCGCGGTTGCGAAGATCAGCTTCGAGGCTGCGCTGCGGTCGGTCAGCGGAGTCTTCAGCGCTGCGGCTGCGGCGAAGGCTGCGGAGATTCCAGAGACGATCTCGAAGGGAATTCGCGCTTCGGTGAGCGCGGCGATCTCCTCGCCTGCGCGGCCAAAGACCAGCGGGTCGCCGGACTTCAGGCGGACTACGCTGTGCCCCGCTCCGGCGTGTTCCAGCAGCAGCGCGTGAATTCCCGCCTGGGTAATGCGCGGCTGTCCGCAGCGTTTGCCGACGGGAACGATGAGAGCCGTCGGCGAGGCCATCGCGAGCACTTCGTCCGAGACCAGATCGTCGGGCAGAACTACGTCTGCCGTTTGCAGCAGGCGCAGAGCGCGCAGCGTCAGCAGCTCGGGATCGCCCGGGCCTGCTCCGACCAGATATACGGTTCCGGGTTGCGCCGAGGGCCTCATGATTTGCTCTCCGACGGCTTGCTGGCGGCGGGCAGCGGATTGGCCAAGGCGTGTCGTCGGGCCCAAGCGCGGGTGGGGCAGCCTTCAAAGCCGCAGAGTTCGCGGCTGGCTAGCTGATGGAGCAGCTCGCGGCGCGCCTCGTTGGCAGGCTCGCGCTGTAGAATCTCGCGGCGCAGAGTGCCCAGTTCGGCGAGCCATTCGCCGGCATCCAGCGGGAGCAGCGCGTTGATCTCCTTGCGCAACTGCTGGGCCAGCGCGGGACTTGCTCCTGCGGTCGAGATGGCGATCTGCAGGTCGCCGCGCCGCACGACGGAGGGAAAGTAGAAGTCGCAGAAGGGCGGATCGTCGACCGCGTTGATGAGAACTCCGGCGGTCTCGGCCTCGGCGAAGACGGCGCGATTGACCGCCGGATCGTTGGTGGCGGCGATGGCCAGAAACTGCCCCGCGAGATCGCCCGATGTGTACTCGCGCTGCTGCCAGACGAGGTCTCCCGCCTCGGCCATCTCCGCGATGCGCGCGCTGGCTGCGGGAGCAATTACGGTCACCCGCGCGTTGGCCGCTTGCAGCGAGGCGATCTTCGATTCGGCGAGATGGCCTGCGCCGATCACGATGCAGGGGCGAGAGCTCAGCTTGAGAAATATGGGAAACAGGGGCATGAGATTCCTTATTCCTCTATTGTCACCCATCTATTTCCTTTCTGTAACGCATGTTCATGGCATTCGTCCCCCGAAGTCGCTCAGTGTTCAGGAATGTGGTTGGAGAGTGGGATCTCAACTGGCGGCCACAGGGCATGGGGTGAACTGTGAAAGCGAAGTTCTCGCAATACTGGGTTGATTAAGTTCGACTCTCCTGCGCAGGTTTTCGGTGCGGATGAGACTCTGGACGGCTAGACAGGCGGCGGAAAAGTCGGTTTTGGGATGGCGAGAAGAAGGCCCGGGGCTAAAGCCCACTGCTCCCTCCGAAAAGCAAAAGCATGAGTTTTTCCGTGGGCTGTAAAGCTCCATTGAAAGCAGGTGGCTTATGGTGTGGCTGAAGCCGCGCCCTTTCAAAACAAAGACGTTCTATTTCATAACAAGGCGTTTTTCCGCAGTCTGTAAAGCATTTTCAGCGATGGTGTGAGGTGTTGCGCTGCGAGCGGAATGCGGGGATTCTTCGCTTTGCTCAGAATGACAATCCGAGTCAGGGCGTCTTGTGGGCAGGATAAAAATTCTGGGGAGAGCGGCATCGTCGGCCAGAATGGTGACTCGGATCAGGATTGGATCGAATTACGATGAGATGCTAATCCTGATTTCGCACTAGACTTGAAGCAGCGCGCTTATGGATCTGCACGAGAAAATTCGCACGATTCCTGCCCTGCCGGGTTGCTATCTGTATAAGAACGCAGAGGGCGTGGTGATCTACGTCGGCAAGGCGAAGAACCTGCGCGCACGGGTGCGGTCGTACTTTTTGGAGTCGAGTCAGGCGAATGCCAAGACCGGATCGCTGATGCGCGAGGCCGTGGATATTGAGTACATCACGGTGGCGAATGAGCGCGAGGCTTTGGCGCTGGAAGACAACCTCATCAAACAGCGCCAGCCGCGCTACAACATCCTGTTGCGCGATGACAAGACCTACCCGTACATTCAGCTCACGATGAACGATCGCTATCCCAAGGTCTTCGTGACGCGGCGGTTGCGCAGGAATGGCTCGGCTTACTTTGGCCCTTATTTTCCCAGCAATCTGGCGTACCGGCTGGTGGAGTTGATCCATCGCAGCTTTTTGATTCCCAGTTGCAAGGTGGATCTGTCGCGCTATCATCCGCGGGCCTGTTTGCAGTACTACATCAAGCGCTGTCTGGGGCCGTGCGTTGAGGGGCTGACGACGCCGGAGACCTACGCGCAGGCCATTCGCGACGTGCAGATGTTTCTGAACGGCAAGACGGAGGAGTTGGAGGCGTCGCTGACCGAGCGCATGGAGCAGGCTGCCGCAGCCGAGTTGTACGAGGCCGCAGCACGGCTGCGCGACCAGATTGTCACCGTCCACCAGATGCAGGAGAAGCAGCGCATGGCTACGGCGGACAATGAGGACGCAGACGTCTTCGGGTTCCACTATGAGAGCGGAATGATGGCGGTGAACCTGTTCCACATGCGCGGGGGAAAGATTGTCGATCGGCGCGATCTGTTCTGGGAGGAGTTGCCGGAGCTGATCGAACCGCTCGTCGAAGAGTCCGAGGAGGGCGATGTCTCTAAGCAGAAGCCAGAGACTGAGGCGGGCGGCCATGCCGACGACTTCCATCCGGCGGAGTTTTTTTCCTCGCTGCTGAAGCAGATTTATCTGGGGAATGCGTATGTTCCACGCTCGATTCTGCTGCCGGTTGACTTTGCCGATCGGGCGTTGCTGGCCGAGTTGCTGACCGAGCGCACGGGGCATCGCATCGAGATTCTGGCTCCGCAGCGGGGGGAGAAGCGCTCGCTGGTGGATCTGGTCTGCCTCAACGCCAAGCAGTCGTTCGACCAGAGATTCCGCGTGATGCAGCCGGCGATGAAGGCTATTCAGGAGTCGCTACAGGACGCGCTGACGATGGAGGAGTTGCCGCGCCGGATCGAGTGCTTCGACATCTCGCACATCCAAGGCGCGGAGACGGTGGCGTCGATGGTGGTGTGGGAGGACGGCGCGATGAAGAAGGCCGACTACCGCAGGTTTCAGGTGAAGACGGTGACGGGTGTGGACGACTTTGCCTCGATGCGCGAGATTGTGGGGCGGCGGTACAAGCGGTTATTGGAAGAGAAGAAGCCCATGCCCTCGGTGATTTTGATTGATGGCGGGCTGGGGCAGCTTCACTCCGCCGCCGACGCGCTGGCGGAGATCGGCATACAGCCCGGCGTGCCGGGGCAGCCCGCGCTGGCCTCCATCGCCAAGCGCGAGGAGTTGCTGTACGTCTATGGGCAGGAGTCGGAGCCGGTGGTTCTCGATCGCCGCTCGCCGGTGCTGCACCTGATCCAGAAGATTCGCGACGAGAGCCATCGCTTCGCCGTGACGTATCACCGCAAACGCCGCGAGATGCGCGACCGCGACTCCGAGTTGGACACGATTCCCGGAGTTGGCCCGCGCACGCGGCAGAGACTGCTGGAGCATTTTGGCAGTGTTCGCGGAATCAGTCAGGCCGCGCCTGACGCGTTGACCGCAGTGGTCAGCGCGACGACCGCCGCGCGCATTCGCGAGCACTTCGACGCAGAGGCTGCCAAGCGATGAAGTTCGGGACAATGCGCTCCGCGTGATTTTGCTCTAGACTTTTGCCATGCGGGCGTTTGGGATCGATTGCGGAACGGAGTTCACCGGCTACGGCGTGGTGGAGATGGATCACGAGGCGAGAACGCCGCGGCTGATCCATGTGGCTGCGGGAACGATTCGGCTGAACAAGAAGGAAAAGACTCCGCTGCGGTTGGCTCAGGTCTACCAGGAACTGATTGGCTTGATGGAACGGCATGCGCCGGATTGCGTGGCGATTGAGGAGGTCTTCTTCTCGGCCAACGCGAAGTCTGCGCTGAAGTTGGGGCAGGTGCGCGGAGTGGCCATGCTGGCGGCGGCAACCAGCGGGTTGACGGTCGCAGAGTACGCGCCGCTGACGATCAAGTCCTCGGTGACAGGTTACGGACTTGCGGCAAAGGAGCAGGTGCAGTTTATGGTGACGCGGCTGCTGGAGTTGCAGTGCGCTCCGGATTCGCCCGACGCCGCCGATGCGCTGGCCATCGCGATCTGCCACATTCACACCGCGCAGACGCTGTTGCTGCAAGGGGCGAATCGGTGAGGCGGATGGCAGTAAGATTCGCCGTTGCGTTGTGGGAGCAGAGTTTTGAGTTAGTCGTTTATTGAAGTATGGGGCGGGCCTTCACAGGTTGCGGAAGACCTCGATTTTCATGGAAAAACATTCCCTCGGGGGGTGAAGCCCCGTTTAAAATAGGCGACTTATGGCGCGGCTAAAGCCGCGCCCTTTCAAAACAAGGGGCTTTCCCGCAGTATGTAAAGCATTTTAGCCAGTGGTGTAGAGTGTCGCGCTGCGAGCGAAATGCGGGGATTCTTCCCCTGAACTTCGTTCAGTGTCAGAATGACAAACAGGTCTGATGGAGAATTGATGGAACTGGGGTCGCGCTAGTGCGGGGGAGCGGCTATTGCTGCTGCGGGATGGGCTACGGTGACGTGGACTGCGTCGCCCCGAAGTACGCGGCGACCGGGCTGGGGGTTCTGCGAGGCGATGATGGATGATGCTGCGGGACGAACTGGCGCAGGGGATGGACTGAGGCCAGGCGGGGTCGGCAGCGCGGGAGTCTGCGTGGGCGTTGTGATGGGGGCGGCGGTGTCCGTAATCAGATGCAGACCGGCGCTGGCGGCGCGACCGCTGGCTGCGCCGTAGGTGAGGCCGACCAGCGCGGGCATGACGTAGGCTGTAGGCTCGGCTGCGCTGGGGTCGCTGACTAGCAGGCTGACGCGCGGGCCATCGACTCCTCCGGTGTTGGCGGGTGGAGTCTGGGTGAGGACGATGTCTGGATCTCCTGCAACGGCGAGGTGCGCAACCGTTCCCAGTTCGAGCGAGAGGCGACGGATGCCGACGGTTGCGGCGCGCTCGGTCTGGCCCGTAAGGTCGGGGATGTTGACGACCTGCGGGCCGAGCGACTCGGTGATGCGCACCGGCCACTCGCGGCGCACACGCGATCCGACGGCGGGATCCTGCGCCAGAATGAGGCCTGCGGGAACGTTGGTGGAGTAGAAGCGGTTTTCCAGCGTGAGGTTGAGGCCCTTGTGGGAGGCGATTTTGCTGGCATCGCTCACCGAGATGCCGGTGAAGTTGGGAACCACGGCCTCGCGACCATGAATCGCCAGACGCATTGCAATGAAGGCCGAGATCAGAGCGACGGCGACCATAGCCAACGCGCCCAGAACAAGGGTGAAAAATCGCTTCATCGTGCGCCTTCTCTCTTCCAGTGTCTAAATCCTAAAGTCTTTTGTAACATACTGCGCAGGGATGGGCTGAATGAGGCTACTGTGTTGCGTCTGCGATTCTATTTGACCTGTAGCTTGGGGGGACACGGTAGACTTGACACTGGTGCAAAGTAATTCCTCCGAAGGAAGGAGTCGCATGTCGTTTTCCCGGGTTCCGAACTCCGCCGCAGCTCTTCGTGAACGCGTTACGTCTCTTTTTTTTGGAATACTCTTTCTGGCGCTTACTGCGGCGATTGCGTTTGTATGGTCCTCGGCGCGGCTGTTGGAGATTGACGAGTATCTCTCCTTCTATACCGACCGCGTTCCAAGCATGGCCGATGTCGTTCGGGTGCAGTTGCACTATCCGATCTCGCTTGATCCTCCGACGTATCATCTGCTCTCGCACCTTGCCATGAGGCTACTTGGGCCTACGGCGCTGGCTGTGCGTCTGCCTGCCTTTCTCGGCTTTGTGCTCTTCCAGATCTCCGTATTTTTCTTCGTTCGTCGCATTGCAGGATGGCGTTCCGCATCGCTTGCGCTGGCTCTTCCCTTGCTGACGTTCAGCTTTTTCTATGCCGTTCAGGGCAGGCCATACGGTCTTCTGCTCGGACTCTATGCCATGTCGCTGGCCTGTTGGCAGGCTGCAACGCGCGCTGCTGCGGGGCAATCCCGAATGCTTGCACTTGTTGGTCTTGCCAGCGCAGTCGCGCTTGCCATCACCAGTCATTACTTCGGTATGTTGATTCTGCTGCCTGTCTGCATTGGGGAGTTGGCGCGAAGCATGCATCGTCGCCGACTCGACTACGGGGTTCTCGCGGCGTTTGCCGTTGGCATGGTATCCATCATCAGCATTCTGCCCTTTCGCAAGGCTCTGCTGCTCTATCGTCTGCACTACTACAGCACCAGCGTGGACTGGCATATTATTCCCGAGAGCTATTGCTCCCTGTTCGCCTTCTATCGTGCGTGGCCCCACTGGCAGCAGCATCTCTACGAATTCAGCCTGTGCGCTGTGACGCTTGCGCTAGCGGTTGCGGTTCTGCTTCGTCTTCGCCATGAAGCTACGCGCGATTGCATCCATGAGGAGTGCGATCCCGTTCACGAGTGGGTTGCCTTGTTTTCTATCGCTCTGCTGCCGATCTTTGGCTATCTGTTTGGCCGATTCGTCACCCACACCATGGACGTGCGCTATGTCATTGCCGCGCTCTTTGCCTTCGTCGCATGCACGGCTATCGTCTTCCAGCGAGCCTTGCGCAGCAGTATCGTCTTCTACTCGGCGATTGCTCTGCTCTTTGTGGGCGCGGTCAAGATCAACTGCGGGCAGATTCGTATGCATCGTGCAGGAGGAGCCGGTACGATGGCCAGCTTTAATCTTTCTCCCGAGGCCTCCGCCGCGTTTGCGAGCGATCCGCAACGGCGCATCTACACTCAGGCGCTGGACAGCTTCTACATCAACACGGCCTACGAGCCAGACCCTGCAATTCGTTCCCGCTTCTGCCTGGTCTACGGTCAGGACGAGGAACTTGGCTGGCTTGGCCACGACACCAACTACATTACGGCGATCAATATGCAGCACTTCGCGCCGCTTTGTACCGTCTCCTATCGCGACTTTCTCGCCCAGCCCGACCCTCTGATTCTCGTCTACCACAGCAGTTGGGAGTGGCTGGAGGGAGATCTGGCTGCAAAACGCCTTCCCGTCACTGCAATCGGCCCAGCGCTGCGCGGCGATCTTGTTCAACTCCACACTACTTCTATGCCGAACTCTACGTCGCTCCATTCCATGCGATGAGTTCGTTATGAGATTTCAGCCGCTAGCGAATTTTCACCAATAGTGTAAAGTGTCGCGACGCGAACGAAATGTACGCATCCTTCCCCTTCACCTCGTTCGAGGGGCAGGATGACAAACCTTAGTTCTCTATAGCAATAGTGACAATACTCTCGTAATCCGTTCGTGTTCTGATCTGGAGCGGTTAGCGGCGGTTGTCGGTGGCGGGTTCGGGGTGGATTAGGAGGCGATCGACCTCTGGGGCTTCGATCTTGAAGGCTCCTTCCAGAGCGGACATGACGGCGTGAACGCGCGCCATGGGGAGGTCGTCGGGCAGGGTGCAGTGGCAGGTGACCTGAGTGTACTCGGTGTGGCTGCTGGGCAGGTGGTCTGCGTGGACGCTGCGACGGGTGACGTAGACCTCGTGGATGTCCAGAATCTCTGGGAAGGTAGTGGCGACGCGGCGCAGGCGGAGTTCGAGGTCGCGGTCGTGCTTGAGAGCGGCGGGTCGTTCGATGGTGGCCGGCTCGCTCTCGATGTGGGTGAGGATGGAGGCGATGGCCGGAACCTCGCGGCGCATCTCGGCCTCAAGCTGGGTGACGAGGTCGTGCGCTTCAAGTAGGGGCATGGTCTCGTCGACTTCGAGGTGCTGCTCGATGTGCAGGCTGGGATGAAAGCGGTCGTGATGAAGGCCGCTGATCTGCTGCACGCTGATCTCGTGGATGGCGAGGTTGCGGCGGGCGGCTACGGCGCGGATGCGGTCGTGGACGCTCTCCGCCAGCGACGCGGTGGGAACGGTGTGAACGACCACGTCGGCGGCGGGCAGGTGGCGCTGCACGGCGGCGGTGGCGGCAAGCGTGACCTGCTCCGAACTCTGGAAGGTGAGGTTGCGCGGCAGGCCGAGGGTGACGTCGGCAAAGTAGCTGGAGCCAGAACGGCGGGTGCGCAGGCGTTCGACCGAGAGAACGCCGGGAATGGCGGCGAGATCGTGCAGCAGGTTGGCGCGGAGCTGGTCTTTTGCCTCTGCGGAAGAGAGCGACTGGCCGCTGGTGGGGTCGGTGGTGGGTGTGGCGTCGAGCAGGGCATCGATGGTCTGGTGAGCGAGTTGCCAACTGACGCGGAGGATGATTCCGGCGACGACCAGCGCGGCGATGGGGTCAGCGAACTCCAGCCAGGGGAGGGCGAAACGCTGGCCCATGTAGCTGGCGGCGAGGCCGACGATAACGGCCAGGGAGGCCCACATGTCGGTGGCGAAGTGGATGGAGTCTGCGGCGAGAGCTTCGGAGTGATGCAGCCGTGCGATTCGCCCCAGAGTGCGCGAGCGGCTGAAATCGACCGCGATGGAGAAGACCAGAACGGCGAAGGGCCAGAAGGAGGTGTGCAGGGAGAGATGGCGCTGCACGATGCGGCTGAGTGCCTCGTAGACGATCCATGCAGCGGAGGCGATCATGATGCCGGTCTCGATAAAGGCGGCGAGGGATTCGACCTTGCCGTGGCCGTAGTTGTGCTCGTCGTCGGCGGGGAGGTCGGAGACCTGCACGGAGACCAGAGTGATCGCCGCGGCGATGAGGTCGATGCCGGAGTGGGTCGCCTCGGAGAGCATGCCGAGTGAGCCGGTGAGCAAGCCGGTGAGGAGCTTGAGCGTCGTGACCAGAGCCGCCGCGATGACGGAGAAAATCGCCGCTCCACGCTTGGCAGAGTGCGCGCCCGGGAGATCTGCTGGCGCTGGTGCCGTCGGAGTGGCCGGGGAGGTCATTAGGGAATCGTACCCTTTATTGGCTATGGAACGCACGGGAAGAATCGCATTTTCACCAATGGTTAGAGTGTCGCAATGCAAAGGAAGATGCAGATCCTTCGACTCGCGCTTTGCGCTCGCTCAGGATGACAATCGTAATTACTCTACTTGATCAGATTTTAGTGGCGCGGTAGAGGCCGGCGATGCCGAAGGTGTAGGGCGTCCACGCGGGAGCGGTGAAGCCGGCGGCGGAGATTAGCTCGATCATGCGGGGCGGGGCGGGGAAGCGTGCGACCGACTCCGGCAGGTAGGTGTAGGCGCTGGCGTCGTGGGAGATGATGCGGCCCAGCAGCGGGAGGACGCCTTTGAAGTAGAGGTCGTAGAGCGCGCCCATCAGGCCGGTGGGCTGGTTGAAGTCGAGGATGGCGATCTGGCCGGAGGGGCGGAGGACGCGATGCAACTCGGCGAGGCCTTCGGGGTAGCTGGCCAGATTGCGGAAGCCGAAGGCGCAGGTGACCAGATCGATGGAGGAGTCGGCAAAGGGGAGATGCAGTGCGTCGGCCTCGATGGAGCGGATGTTGCGTCCGGCGAACTTCGGCTGGGCGAGGGCGAGCATGTTGCGTGAGAAGTCCACGGCGAGGATGGGCGCGGGGCTGGCGGAACAATCAACCGCAGATCCTTCGACTGCGGCTGCGCCTCCGCTCAGGAGGACACTTTCTTTTCTTGACGCGATCCTGGGGCGATGCTTGTCGAGGGCGAGGGTCATGTCGCCGGTGCCGCAGCACAGGTCGAGGACGACGGCCTCGGGACGAGCAAGGATGGGACGCACGGCGCGGGCGGTGCGAGTCCACCAGAGGCGGTCGATGCCCGCCGAGAGCATGTGGTTGAGCAGGTCGTAGCGCGGAGCGATGGTGTCGAACATCTGCTGGATGTTCTGCGCCGCAGCGGCAGGATCGGAGACGCCGGCGGGGCGCGCTCCGAGGTCGGGTTCGGATTGGGATTTTGTTGTCACAAGAGTTATGTTAAACGGCTAGGAGCCTGCGTCGGTCGTTTGTTGAAGTTATAGGTCGGGCCTTCAGCCCTTGTATTCTTTGCTGAAAGATTACCTAGGCCTTTGGCCTAGGCTGGTATAGAACGGGCCTATCAGTCCGTGGTAAAAGTCCAAACTGCTTGGGAATTTCCCTCAGGGGCTAAAGCCCGCGGTCATTTTGTACTAGTTACGGCACGGCTGAAGCCGTGCCCTTTCAAAACTTGACTTTCACTACGGGCTGCTATGGCCCTTAGTTTAGTGTATTTTCCCTAAGGGTGTAGACCGTGACAGTGTAAGCGAAATGCGGGGATTCTTCGCTTTGCTCAGAATGACAAACAAAACAACAGCAGATTCCTTCGCTTCGCTGCGGAATGACAAACAAATGGTTGCGACTGCTTCTAAATGGCTACGCCTGCTGCATGGTCTGGAGCATGGACTGGGTGGCGGTGAGGAGTTCGACGTCGGTGACGTCGTGGGCTACTTCGGCTGTGCCTATGCCCGTGGCGAGGACGAAGGCGCGTTGGCCGCTGCGATTCTTCTTGTCGGCGTAGGTTAGGGCGACGAGCTTGGCGGCGGAGGCCTGCGGCTTGGCGGCGACCTTGAAGGTGGGGATGGGGCCGTAGCGCAGGATGAGGTTGGCCATGCGGGCGAAGTCTTCCGGCGAGATGAGGCCGCGGTTTAGCGAGAGGTGCAGCGCGGCGATGGATCCCCATCCGACCGCTTCACCGTGCAGCAGCTTGCGATAGTGTGTGGCCGCCTCGATGGCGTGGCCGATGGTGTGGCCGAAGTTCAGGATCATGCGCAGACCAGACTCTTTTTCGTCCTTGGAGACGACCTCGGCCTTGACCTTGACGCAGGCGGTGACGACCTTTTGCAGCGCGGCGGGATCTCCCGAGAGGATGGCTTCGGCGTTCTTCTCCATCGTGCGGAAGAGCGCGGGGTCGCGGATGATTCCTGACTTGATGGCCTCTTGCAGTCCGGCGCGGAGTTCGGCGGCGGGGAGGGTGCGCAGGGTGTCGATGTCGCTGAAGACGGCCAGCGGGTGGTGGAAGCAGCCGATGAGGTTCTTGCCCGCGACGAGGTTGACGCCGGTCTTGCCGCCGAGCGAGGAATCGACCTGCGCCAGCACGGTGGTGGGCAGGCCAACGTAGCGGATGCCGCGCATGTAGATGGCGGCGAGGAAGCCGGTGACGTCGCCGATGATGCCGCCACCGAAGGCGAGCAGGATGGAGTCGCGGTCGGCTCCGGCGAGGGCTAGCTGCTGGGCGAGGGCCTCGACCTGCGCGAGGCGCTTGCGGCTCTCCCCGGCGGGAAGAAAGATCGCCGTGGGCTTCTGCTTCGCCGGAAAGCTGGCGAGGAAGGGCTTGCTCCAAAGCGCCCAGATCTCGGGCGAGGTGACGACGAAGAGGCGCGGCGTTTTGCCGGGCGTCAGCTTGCGCAGACGGGTGTGCAGCGTGCGCAGAAGGCCGGGCGCGATGGCGACGTCGTAGGTGGCGGAGGTGGTGGTTACGCGGATGGTGGACACTGGTCTATGGTATCGCAGGGAGCGCGCTGGAGTATTGCAGGAAGTGTGGTGGTAGCCTTTAAGGATGCGCGTTGTGGACTTTTTGATCATAGGCGGTGGGGTCGCTGGGTTGCGGGCGGCGGTGGGGCTGGCAGAGGTTGGTAATGTTCTGGTGGTCAGCAAGGATGGGCTGGAGGAGTCGAACACGGCCTATGCGCAGGGCGGAATCGCCGTGGCGATGGGCGGCGATGAGGATGTGGCTCTGCATCTTTCCGACACGATTTCGGCGGGCGATGGACTGGTGAACGCCAAGGCTGCGGCGGTGTTGGTGGAGCAGGGGCCGATGCGCGTCGAGGAACTGCTGCGCTGGGGGACGGGCTTCGATCGCTATCCGGCAGGTTCTGAGCAAGATGGAGAGTTGATGCGGACGCGCGAGGGTGCGCACAGCTTGCCGAGGATTCTCCATGCCAACGGAGACGCAACCGGCAAGGAGATTGCCGTCTCGCTGCTGCGCACTGTGCGCGGGTTGGAGCGCGTGGAGTTGATGGAGTGGACTACGGCGGTGGATCTGCTCGTCTGTCGGCAAGGCAATGCGGAGCGCGTGGTAGGTGCGACGCTGCTGGATGCGGCGGGAGAGTTGCACGAGGTGCGTACGCGGGCGGTGCTGCTGGCCAGCGGCGGCGCAGGGCAGGTCTACAGCGACACGACCAACCCGGCGGTGGCTACAGGCGACGGCATTGCGATGGCCTATCGCGCTGGCGCGGAGTTGATGGACATGGAGTTCTATCAGTTTCATCCGACAGCCTTTGCACTGGAGGGCGCGCCGCGATTCCTGATGAGCGAGGCGCTGCGCGGCGAGGGCGCATGGTTGATAAACTCTCGCGGAGAGCGGTTCATGGAGCGCTATCATCCGGGTCTGGAACTGGCTCCGCGTGACGTGGTGGCGCGGGCGATTGCGCACGAAGAGCTGGCCGGACCGGTCTATCTGGACATGCGCGAGGCGGGAAAGAAACTGGATCTGAAGGCGCGGTTTCCGGGAATATCGGGATTTCTGGCCGACTACGGACTGGAGTTGGCGCGGGATCCGATTCCGGTGCGGCCAGCGGCTCACTACCTGATGGGTGGTGTGCGCACGGACGAGCATGGAAGGACGTCGCTGGCTGGTTTGTACGCGGCGGGCGAGGCGGCTTGTACCGGTGTGCATGGAGCAAATCGGTTGGCGAGTAATTCGCTACTGGAGGGACTGGTCTTCGGCGCGCTGGCTGCCGAGGCGATGATTCTGGAGCAGGGAGCCATAGAGCAGGGAGCGGCTGACTCAGACTCGGCGGGCTTGGTGGATGTGGCCGACGTGGAGGAGTGGATTGCGCAGCTACAGCGACTGATGTGGCGCGACGCAGGACTGTTGCGCGATGCGGCAGGCTTGCTGCGGGCGCAGGCTGGCTTGCAGGCGATGCGACAGGCGGCGGTGGGGCAGGGCGCGGGGAAGAGCGGCTTGACGAGGCGAGCGCTGGAGGCGCGCAATCTGCTGACGGTGGCCGATGCGATTGTGCAGGCGGCGTTGGGCAGGGAAGAGAGCCGCGGGGCTCACTCTCGTCTGGACTTTCCCGAACGCGCCGAAGTTGCGAGGCACTCGCTGGTGCGGCGCGGACAACTCCGCTTCTCCGACCAACTGTAATCACGGGGTAAGACTGCTGACCTGAATTATCGAATGGCAAATGATGCTGGCGTGATGGGCTGTGGTGGGATGCTTGTGCGTGGGATGGGCTGCGCTGGCGAAGTCGCCCAAAAGCCTGATGCGGATGCTCAGCGCGGAGGGAAACCCGCAGGCACGCAACCTCTTCGAGATGGTTGCCTACCTACAGAAGATCGAAGGCACCGTCCTCGAAGTCCACGCCGCCGCCGCGTGAGACGGTGAATGGGACGCTCAGTCTCGCATTCGCAGGGCAGCACTAGGTGATACTATACGAGCATGGCGAATCCAGACGGAGGGGCGGCGCGAATCTTCAAGACGGCTTGGTTCACCAAGGCGGCGCGCAAGGCGCATATTGCGGACGACGAGCTTTGCGCCGCCATTCGGCAGGTGATGCTGGGGCAGGCCGACGATCTGGGCGGAGGAGTCTTCAAGAAGCGGTTGAGCAAGAATCTGTACCGCTCGATTGTTCTGGCCAAGGGACGGCAGTTCTGGGTCTATGAGTATCTGTTCGCCAAGAAAGATCGGGCGAATATCGCGGACGAGGAGTTGGACAGCTTTCGGGCGTTGGCGAAGGTTTATACGACGCTGTCGGTCGAGCAGGTCGGTCGGTTGCTGCGGGAGAAGGATTGGTTTGAGATTTGCACTCAGGGAGAATGCCATGACGACCAAGCGTAAGTTCAAGAGCGATGCGTTCGAGGCGATCCACTCGTCAGCTGCGGCGATGCTGAAGGTGGGGGCGCTGGACAAGGCGACGATGCGGAGCTTTGATGTGGCCTGCATCGCCGTGCCGGAGAGCTTTGAGCCGGAGCAGATCAAGCGGATACGCGAGAGCCAGCGCGTCAGCCAGCCGATCTTCGCGCGCTACCTCAACACCAGCGAGTCCACGGTGGAGAAGTGGGAGACCGGCGTAAAAAAGCCCAGCGGCATGGCCGTCAAGCTGCTGACCATCGTGCAGAAGCATGGGCTGAAGATGCTGGCGTGATGGCTTGTGAGGGCGCACTGGCGAAGTCGCCCAAGAGCCTGATGCGGATGCTGAGCGCGGAGGGAAACCCGCAGGCACGCAACCTCTGCGAGATGGTCGCCTACCTCCAGAAGCTCGAAGGCACCGTGCTCGAAGTCCACGCCGCTGCCGCATGAGACAGAGGCGCGAGAAATGGAAAAAAGTCAGCGCGACGCAAAAATAGTCCTTGCCGTGTGGTAACTTTTGAGTTACCATCATCTCTATGATTGAGGTGCGCGAGTACGTCGCCGCGCGTGGCAACATTCCCTATCGGGATTGGATTGTGCAGCTCGACACCACGGCTCGCGTCCGCATCATCACCGCCGTACTGCGCATGGAGAATGGGAACTTCTCGGCGGCGAAGAGCGTCGGCGCAGGACTCTCCGAGCTGCGGCTGGACTTTGGTCCCGGCTACCGCGTGTACTTCGGCAAGGATGGCGAGCGTCTGGTCATCCTGCTGGGCGGTGGCAGCAAGCGACGACAGCAGGCAGATATTCAAGCGGCCCACGCGCTTTGGGCCGACTACAAGAAGAGAAAGCGGGAGAACGATCTCAAGATGAGAAAGCAGGAGAACTAGATGACACTGACACGGAGCTTCCGAGAGACGATCACCGAACAGCTCGCCGAGCCGGAGTTTCGCCGCGAGTTTCTGCGCGAGGCGGTCGGCAACATGGTGGCGGGCGATCTCGACACGGCCAAGAGCGTCCTGCGCGAGTACATCAACGGCACGGTCGGCTTTGTCGCGCTGGGTCGCGCGCTGTCGAAGTCGCCCAAGAGCCTGATGCGGATGCTCAGCGCGGAGGGAAACCCGCAGGCACGCAACCTCTTCGAGATGGTTGCCTACCTCCAGAAGCTCGAAGGCACCGTCCTCGAAGTCCGCGCCGCTGCCGCCGCGTGAGACAGAGGCGCGGTGAATGGGGTAGAATACTGGAATCTACTTGCTATGTCCGGTATGGTCATCTGATGTTGTGTTTGTGGTTCTTAGAGGCCCTATGCGTAAACTGTGGAAGTTTTTCCACTCGATCATCTCTGTTCTTTTTACTCCATCACATCGATCCCAATCTAAAACTCTATCGCCTGACCTTGACCCAAACCTCCTGACAAATGCAAAAACAGGCGATGCAGAGGCACAGCACAATCTCGCGTACTTGTACCATGTAGGTCTCGGGGTGCAGCAGGATGATGCACTTGCCGCAGTTTGGTGGCGCAAAGCAGCCGAGCAGGGGATTGCTTACGCACAATCCAACCTTGCGCTTCTATACTTTAATGGCCAAGGTGTACCGAAGGACTATGCACAGGCTGTCATCTGGTATCGCAAAGCAGCCGAGCAGGGCCTTGCTCGCGCCCAATTCAACCTTGGCACTATGTACGGCCTTGGCCAAGGTGTACCGAAGGACTACTCTCAAGCTGCACTCTGGATCCGCAAGGCCGCCGTACAGGGCGATGCAAATGCACAATTCAATCTGGGCATAATGTACCGCGATGGCCAAGGCGTGCCGCAGGACTACTCGAAGGCGACACTTTGGATACGCAAGGCTGCGGCGCAGGGCAATGCCGATTCACAAGCCGTGCTCGGCTGGCTCTACGCCAACGGTAAAGGTATAAGGCGTGACTACAAGCAAGCAACAGTTTGCTGGCAGAAGGCTGCCGAGAAGGGGGTTGCCGCTGCACAGCTTAACCTCGGCATTGTGTATAGCATTGGACAAGGAGTATTGCAGGACTACGCTCTATCGGCTCACTGGTATCACAAGGCCGCTGAACAAGGAGAGTCTACGGCACAAAATAATCTTGGAATCTCCTACGCTTTGGGTCAAGGGGTACCTCGTGATTATGCTGAGGCATATTTCTGGCTTGATCTTTCAGCTACAGGTGATATGACAAGGGATCAACAGGAAAACGCCATAAAGCTTCGAGACTTGTCAGCCTCCCACCTAACACCCACAGAACTTTCTAAGGTGCAGAAACGTGCGAACAAATGGCTCACGTCACACAAAACCCACGGAGAATACCCTAAGCTTGGATGATCCTAGAGTCAAGGTTGCGAAGGATAACTCCTACGCCCTAGATCAGCGCATTTCTTTTGTTGAAATAAATGCTCCGGATAGCTGTGAAAGGTGGCTCGTTTTATCTTTGCTGTTGGCGTCTCGTCGGGCGTATGCACATCTCTGGAAAGGCTGGCCGGTGGAGTCCGCATATACCGCATGGGCTTGCCGCAATCTCCTCGAACTTCGAATATTTGCGAAGTACTTAGTTCTTTCACCCGAAAACCGAAAGCGCTTTATGTACGACTTCATTATTGACTCCGAACAGACGACAGAGGTGCAAAAACGGCTAGCTGGTCAGGTAGCTCCTAACTTAAGTTTGGAGCAATACGATTTTCTATTGCAAAGCTTGGCATCCAAGAGAGATGACCTGGACTTCACGGAGAACAAATATCTTAAACCTAGAGATTTAGCTCCAAGTTTAGGACTCGGCGACGAATTTGATTTCATGAACAAGCTATGCTCGAAGCTCGTTCATCCCACGGTGCAATCAATCCTCTCAGATGATAAGGATGCACAGTCCGAGAGAGACCTATTTTTTCTGAAGGGACGCGATTATCTTGCTGATCTAATGCGCGAAATAACCCCATTCGCACAGTCGTTATGCGTCGAGACACCTGAAACTAATTGACGAATGCCCGCTATCCTGATTTGGATAGCGGGCATTCGTGATGATTTGGGTTAGTGCGTTGGGACTACAGGCCCTTCTTGACGAGGAAGAGGATGAGGTCCTTGACGCGGCTGGAGTAGCCCCACTCGTTGTCGTACCAGGCGATGACCTTGCCGGTGTTGCCGACGACCTTGGTCAGCTTTGAGTCGAAGGTGCTCGATGCCGGGTCGCCCTTGAAGTCCGAGCTGACCAGCTCCTCTTCGGTGTAGGCGAGGTAGCCCTTCAGCGGGCCGGCGACAGAGGCTGCCTTGATGGCGGCGTTGATGCTCTCGACGGTGATCGGCTTCTCGGCGACGAAGGTCAGATCGACGACCGAGACGTTGGGGGTCGGGACGCGGATGGCGAAGCCGTCCAGCTTGCCGGAGAGCGCCGGGATGACCAGCTTCAGAGCCTTGGCGGCGCCGGTGGAGCTGGGGATCATCGACAGGGCAGCGGCGCGGGCGCGACGCAGATCCTTGTGCGGCGTGTCCAGAATGACCTGATCGTTGGTGTAGCTGTGGATGGTGGTCATGATGCCGCTGGCGATGCCAAAGGTGTCGTTGAGAACCTTGGCCACCGGCGCGAGGCAGTTGGTGGTGCAGCTGGCGTTTGAGATGACGTTGTGCTTGGCGGCCTCGTACTTGTCGTCGTTGACGCCGAGTACAACCGTCAGATCCTCGTTCGAGGCCGGAGCCGAGATGATGACCTTCTTGACCGTGCTGCCGAGGTGCGCCTTCGCCTTGGTGGCGTCGGTGAAGAAGCCGGTGGACTCGACGACGATCTGTGCGCCGACGCTGGCCCAGTCAAGCTTGGCCGGGTCGCGCTCGGCGAAGACCTTGATCTTCTTGCCGTCGATGGCGATGAAGTCCGCGCCGTGGGTGATCTCGTTCTTCAGGTTGCCGAGGATCGAATCGTACTTGAGAAGGTGAGCGAGTGTGGCCGGGGTGGTGAGGTCGTTCACGGCGACAAACTCGATGTCGGGGTTGCCAATTGCGGTGCGGAAGACGTTGCGTCCGATGCGGCCGAAGCCGTTAATACCTACCTTTACAGCCATTTTCGCTTGCTCCTGTCTTGTTTGTTCTTTGAAATTGCGTTGCGCGACGGGTAAATTCGCGCCTGCTTATCTGGAGATTGTTCCGAATTGATGGTATCACCGGCCGGGGCGGGCGTAAAACAGTTCTGGGATTTTTTGCAATCATGTGTGATCGAGATCACGCCTTAGGAAAAGTCTGCACAAACGCAAAAGCATTCCCTCGGGGGCTAAAGCCCCGTTGGGAAATGGGCGAATTACGGCGCGGCTAAAGCCGTGCCCTTTCAAAACAAAGACGTTTTATTTAAAAACGGGGCAGGGAGTGCCCGTCTTGGTGCGCGAGATTTCCATTGCACCCCCCGTCTGTGTTACAAGCGACGTATGCGCAATGTGCGCGATTGGATGCGCGACCTCATGAGAAGACGTTCCAGACGTGGACCGAACGAATCGGAATCCACTGGAAAGAGTGGGCAGGAACTGCCCTCGAATCAACAGGCACCGCTACGCCCCACCTACCCGGAGCCGCTAGCCCAACCCCCCGTCGCTCCCGTAGAGGATGCGGCAAAAAACGATCAGGAAGTCGAGCCGGTGACGCCGGATCACGCTTCGCTACTGCCGAGCGTTCAGGCTGAGGCGATTGAAGCCGCTGCGCCTGCTGCGCCGAAGGTTCCTGTGCCGGAGAAGATGATGGTTGTGGAGACGCAGCCGGACTCGCTGGCCACGCCTCCTGACGAGCAGACCGCCGTCTCGGCCAAGGAGCCGCGCGGCTACGTTGTGCTGACCATCGGCCTGCCCGGATCGGGCAAGACGACCTGGTACAAGCGCCGCGGAGTGACGCCGCTGTCGAGCGATCTGCTGCGCAGCTTGCTCTTCGACGACATTACGGAACAGCGTTATCAGGGACTGGTCTTCTCCACGCTGCGCAGTCTGCTGCGCGCGCGGTTGATCGCCAAGATGCCTTGGAACTATGTCGACGCCACCAACCTCAGCACCCACGAGCGCAAGCAGTGGATCAAGATGGCCAAGAGCTTCGGTTATGAGGTGCAGGCGGTCTTCTTCGACGTGCCGCTGACTGTGTGTCTCGAACGCAACGCCCGGCGCGACCGTCAGGTGAGCGACGAGGTGATGCACAAGATGGCTGAGCGGTTGAAGCCCCCGACCTTCAAAGAGGGCTTCGAGAAGATCACCGTCGTCCGCGTCAAGGGACAGCCGGGCACTCTGCCGGTTACGACCACTGGCGGCGATGAGCCTGCTGCGGAGTCCGGCCCACCGGATAACGAATAGCGCTCGCTATAACGAATCAATAGAAACGGCCCACGCTTCGGTGTGGGCCGTTTTGCGTTGCTCCATGTGCAACGCGGAAAGAATTTTTGCAAAGCATTTTCTCTAATGGTGTAGAGCGTCGTTGCGCGAAGAAAAACGCAGATCCTTCGACTCACGCACTGCACTCGCTCAGGATGACAAATCTCCTTCTGAGCTTGGTTTATAGCAATTTCTGCCATGCGCTAGTTGGTATGGCAGTTTTGAAGACGCTCTATGCGGCTATTGCGTGTTGCTGCGATTGATGAGGTCGGGGGTGGAACTCTTCAGGAGTTGGATCGCGTCTCTGTACTTGAGGCCGGGTGGGACGGGGGAGAAGTGACTTGTCTCTTCGTTGACCTGAAAGCTCAAGGATTTGACTAGAAACGCCTTGCCGGTGACGTGGAGAGTGAGGTGGGTGAACTCCCAATCGTGCGCATCGACCTCGGACTCTTCGAGCAGGACGGTTCCTCCACGGTTGAGCTTGCCGATCACACCGAAGCCGAAGTCAACCTCGGCGATAAAGTGGCCTTCGATCCGGGTGAGGCGCTCCTGCGCGGCATCGATCCATACGTCGCCGGCTATACCGCGCAGAACGTTGGACTCCAGATCTGGAGAGGTGAAGTGCGGATTGGGTGTAAAGCTCATGTGATAGCACTTGCCGGAGGGGCAGGGAACCATGCCCTCGAAGTGGTAGAGAAAGGCGCTGGGGAACAGAGTCAGCAGGTGACTGCTGGTCTCGACGTCCTTCTGCTCGCTCTTGTGGCGACGCTCCTGCGTCTCGGGATGTGCGGCGAGCGAGTCGAGGCGAGCGAGTTCAGCGCGATTTGCCTCGGCGCTGAGAGGCTTGCCGTCGATGGCGACTAGGCGGGCTACATCGCCGTCTGCGGTCTCGATGATTTCCTTGGTTGTGTTGCGGCGCTCGTCGGTTCTGTGGACCAGATAGCAGACGGGATGATGACTCTTGTCGGCGGCGAGTTGGTGCTGCACGGCGTGGCGCATCAGGACTGCGGTATCGACGGATACGTTGGTCTGGCTCTGCGCAGAGAGGCACGGGGCAATCGCGATGGCCAGTAGCGGCAAGAGGAGAGCTAGGATTCCGCCGCGCGGCGAGGGAAGGGCTGCTCGGAGTGTGGGTTGCAGGAGCGGAGTTGCAAACGAGGGAAGACCCATTGCTAGAGAATACCGAATCTGAAGCAATTGGTGTTCAACGTTTATTGTTCAGCATGATGAAAGAGAATAGGGGCGCGAGGGGATGCGTCTTTTAAGAAGCTGGTATCGTCAAATAAGCAAGTAATTATTGAGCAGAATTGTTCGTTGGAGTTTTAGAGCATTTTGGGTAATGGCGTAGACCGTCGTGGAGTGAGCAAAAGCAGATTCCTTCGCTTCGCTACGGAATGACAAATAAACTTCTACGGAATGACAAACAATTGCTACGGAATGACAAATAATTGATCTATCGCAATCCTTTAACTCTAATTTGCTTCGATTGGTTGAATTCAGTGCAGCTAGTAGCGTGACCGAATGAAAAGGTTGTTAGAAAAAATCAAAACAGATCCCCTTCGGGGATGACAAACTAACAGAGCACGGAGTACATCATTATGCGGTCGCGGTACTAGAGCATTTTTACTATGGTGTAGAGTCTTGTGGCACGAGCAAAATGCGGGGATTCTTCGCTTGGCTCAGAATGACAGTAGCTTTTTCTATGACAGTAGTTTTTTCTCTGTAGCAATATTGAATATTTTCTAATGCAGGGTATGTACTAAAACAAAGGAGTTTGGATGTGGATCGTCCGTCTCGCACTTAGGAGACCTTATACCTTCGTTGTGCTGTCGCTGCTGTTGTTCTTTCTGGGACCAGTGGTGATCGAGCGGACTCCGGTCGATATTTTTCCGAATATCGATATTCCGGTTGTGACTGTGCTGTGGTCGTACTCGGGGCTATCTCCGCAACAACTGAGCGACCGGATTACGGTGCAGTTCGAGCGCAGTCTGACGACGACGGTCAATGACATCGACCATACGGAATCGCAGACGCTGAACGGCATCTCGGTGATTAAGGTCTACTTCCGCCCGACGGTGAACATCTCGCAGGCCGTGGCGCAGGTAACGGCGATTGCGCAGACTTCGTTGCGGGCTTATCCAACCGGAACAACGCCACCGCTGGTGATTCAGTACAGCGCGTCGAGTGTGCCCGTGCTGCAACTCGGACTGTCGGGCGATGGCCTGACGGAGCAGCAATTGTTTGACTATGGTGCGAACTTTATTCGCACTCAGTTAGCTACGGTGCAGGGCGTCTCGATTCCGTTCCCGTATGGCGGCAAGCAGCGGCAGATTCAGGTAGACATCGACACTCAGAAGCTACAGGCGCATGGACTGTCGGCCTCCGATGTGGTGACGGCGATGGGCTCGCAAAATGTGATCCTGCCGGCGGGCGAGATCAAGATGGGCCACGTCGATTATCAGATTGAGACCAATAGCGCGGTGGACTCGGTTGAGGCGTTGAATGACCTGCCGATCAAGACCATCAACGGCACGACGATCTATGTGCGCGACGTTGGCAATGTGCGCGATGGATTTCCTCCGCAGACCAATATTGTTCGCGTCGATGGACAGCGAGCGTCGCTGATGACGATTCAGAAGACGGGTGATGCTTCGACGCTGGACATCATCGAGAATGTTCGCGCGCAGTTGCCGCTGATTGCGGCGCAGTTGCCGCCAGCGTTGAAGATTCGCCCAATCTCGGATCAATCGGTCTTTGTGCGTTCGGCGATCAGCGGAGTGGTGCGCGAGGCGATCATTGCGGGTTGTCTGACCGCCGTGATGATTCTGATCTTTCTCGGCAACTGGCGTTCGACGCTGATTATTGCAGTGTCGATTCCGCTGTCGATCATCTGCTCGCTGCTGGCGCTGGCCGCGCTGGGCGAGACGATCAACATCATGACGCTGGGAGGACTGGCGCTGGCCGTCGGCATTCTGGTCGACGACGCTACGGTGACGATTGAGAATATCAATCGCTATCTGGAAGAGGGCAACGAGGTTGAACACGCGATTCTGAACGGAGCCGCGCAGATTGCGGTTCCGGCGTTCGTCTCGACGCTGGCGATCTGCATCGTCTTTGTGCCGATGTTCTTTCTGGGCGGCGTGGCGCGGTATCTTTTTGTTCCGCTGGCCGAAGCGGTCGTCTTCGCCATGCTGGCTTCGTACTTTCTGTCGCGCACGGTTGTGCCGACGATGGCGAAGTATCTGCTAAAGGGGCACGAGCATGATCGCGTGGAACAGGCGCGCGCCAGTCGCAATCCCTTCGTGCGATTCCAGATTACCTTCGAGCACTACTTCGAGAGGTTGCGCGACTGGTATCACGGCGTGTTGCGGGTCTGTCTGCAATATCGAGCGGCGTTTCTGCTGTCGATTGTGGCGTTCTGGGTGGTATCGATTGCGCTGCTGTATCCGTGGCTGGGGCAGGACTTTTTTCCCTCGGTCGATGGCGGACAGTTCAAGCTGCATGTGCGCGCGCACACGGGTACGCGCATTGAAGATACGGCTCGGCTGTGCGACCAGATTGAGGACGTGATTCGTCAGGAGATTCCGAAGAACGAGCTGGGCACGGTGATCGACAATATTGGGCTGCCGTATTCGAGCTTGAATCTCTCCTACTCGAACTCGGCTCCGGTGGGTACGGCGGACGCGGATATTCTGGTCTCGCTGGAGAGAAAACACAGGCCGACGATCGAGTACACGCGGGCTTTGCGCGACAGGTTGACAGCGGCGTTTCCCGGTGTCGAGTTCTACTATCTGCCGACGGACATGGTGAGCCAGATTCTGAACTTCGGACTACCCGCGCAGATTGATGTACAGGTGGCAGGACTAAAGGTGGTGGAGAACCGCGCGCTGGCAGAGCAGATGATGCAGGAGATCGCGCACGTCTCCGGCACGACGGATCTGCGCATTCAGCAGCCGTTCAACCAGCCGATGTGGACGGTCAACGTAGATCGGACGCGCGCGCAGGAGGTTGGATACAGCCAGAAGGATGTGGGGCAGGCGTTGCTGACCAGCTTGAGCGGAAGCTCGCAGACCTCACCGAGCTTCTTTCTGAATCCGCAGAATCATGTGAGCTACAACATCGCGGTGCAGACGCCGCAGTATGAGGTGGAGAATCTTCAGGATCTACAGAACTTTCCCATCTCGTCCAATGGGTCGAGTGCGCAGCCGCAGATTCTGGGCAATCTGGCAACGCTGGAACGCGGCGTAGAGCCGGGAACGGTGAGCCACTACAACGCACAGCCGATCATCGACATCTACGGCTCGGTTGAGGGGACGGATCTGGCCAGCGTGGCGAGTCAGGTTGAGCGCATCGTAGACAAGTACAGAGCGAAGCTGCCGCGCGGAAGCCAGATATTTTTGCGCGGACAGATTCAGACGATGCATAGCTCCTTTCAAGGACTGGCGTATGGACTGCTCTTCTCGATTGTGCTGGTGTATGCGCTGATCGTGGTGAACTTCCAGAGCTGGCTCGATCCGTTCATCATTATCGCCGCACTGCCGGGAGCAATGGCGGGAATTATCTGGATGCTCTTCGTCACAGGGACGCACATCAGCGTACCTGCGCTGACCGGCGCGATCATGTGCATGGGCGTGGCGACGGCCAACTCGATTCTGGTGGTGAGCTTCGCCAAGGAGCAGATGGAGGCAGGGTTGAGCGCAAAGGATGCTGCGCTGAGTGCGGGTTTCACGCGCTTCCGTCCAGTCATTATGACTGCGCTGGCGATGATTATCGGCATGGTTCCAATGGCTCTTGGACTGGGCGATGGCGGTGAGCAGAATGCACCGCTAGGCCGCGCCGTCATTGGCGGACTGCTGCTGGCGACCTTCGGAACGCTGACTTTTGTGCCGGTCTTCTTCTCGCTGATGCATCGCAACGATTCGCCCGCCGAAGAGACTGATGCTATGGACGCAGACGAGGCGCAGGCATGAACAACTACGAGCTAGAAGATTCGATTAAACCCGCGCCAATCGCGCAGATGGAGAGAGACCTATGAATTCGAATTTGACAGGATCGGATAGCGATGAAGCCCCAGCGCCGGAGGTCTCGCGCCGTACTCTGCTGTCGTTGGTCATCGTAGTGTTGGTTGTGGCTGTCGTTCTGGCTGCTGTGGGAATTCTGCGACGCGTTCACGCGAATACGACGCTCGAAAAATATACCGACGCGAATGCCGCGCCGCCGGTCGCGCTGGAGCAGCCGGTCTTCGAGAAGGACGCGCGGGAGATTGTGCTTCCTGGCAACATGCAAGCCTTCACCATGGCTCCGATCTATGCGCGCACGACGGGCTATGTGAAGAGCTGGTCGCACGACATTGGCTCGCATGTGAAGAAGGGCGAACTGCTGGCGGTGATCGAGACGCCAGAGCTGGATCAGCAACTCTCGCAGGCCAAGGCCGATCTGGCGACGGCCGTGAGCAACGCTTCTTTGGCAAAGGTGACGGCGGATCGTTACCGCGGATTGATTGGGCAAAACGCGGTCTCGCAGCAGGATACGGACAACGCAGTGGCGCAGTATGAGGCGCGCAATACCGAGGTTGCATCGGCGCAGGCGAACGCGCGACGGCTACAGGAGATGCAGTCGTTCGAGCGTATCGTGGCTCCGTTCGACGGCGTGATTACAGCGCGCAACCTCGACATCGGCCAGTTGGTGACTACGGCGGGAAGCACGACTACGACCGGTGCGGGGACGATCTCTGGGAGCAAGGAGGTCTTTGATCTATCGGCGATCGGTACGCTACGCGTCTTCGTCAATGTACCGCAGATCTATGCGCCGGACGCGAAGAATGGAGTGACGGCGACGTTGACGCTGCCGCAGTATCCGGGGCGTGTCTTCCACGGCACACTGGTGCGATCCTCGGATGCGGTGGATCCGGCGACGCGCACCCTGCTGGCTGAGATCGACGTGGACAATCGCTCGGGTGAGTTGCTGCCGGGCAGTTACGTAGAGGTTCATCTGAACGTTTCGAGCAATGTTCCCGCGCTGATTGTGCCGATCAGTGCGCTGATTCTGGAGCCCGATGGGTTGCACGTCGCGACGGTGGACGCATCGCATCACGCCCACATTGTGCGCGTCACGCAAGGGCGCGACTCTGGCTCGACGATGGAGATTCTGGGCGGGCTTGCGCCGGGGCAATCGGTCATTGCCAACCCTCCCGACTCGCTGACCGATGGCGAGTTGGTGCGCATTGTTTCGACCGGGAGCGCGGCGGGGGGCAAGCAATGAAGCTGCGTCGCACATGCGAAGTTGCGTTGCTGGCGGCGCTTGCGCTGAGCGGTTGCAAGACGGTTGGGCCGAACTACAAGGCTCCGACCGTGCCTGCTCCGCCGACGTTTTCTGATGACGGTCACAATGGCGATTGGGCTGCGGCCAAGCCTGCGGACGCTGCGGATCGCGGTGCGTGGTGGAGCGTCTATCAGAGCGCGGAACTGAACGGGCTGGAGGCGCGCTGCGCTACGGCGAATCAGAGCATTGCAGCGGCGCTTCATGCGTATGAGCAGGCGCACGATCTGGTGCGGCAGAATCACGCGTCGCTTTATCCGACGGTCTCGCTGGGGGGATCGGCCTCGCGCAATCGCATTTCCGCCACGACTCCGTTGAAGACTGCGGGCAGCGAGCAGAGCTATTGGGCTTTTCTGATTCCGCTGAGCATCTCTTGGGAGCCGGACTTTTGGGGCAGTGTGCGGCGGCAGATCGAGTCGAGTTCGGCAAGCGCGCAGGCCTCTGCCGCAGATCTTGCCAACACGCGGATGAGTCTACAGGGACTGCTCGCGGTGACTTATCTGCAACTGCGTGGACTCGATCTGCAGGCGCAGTTGCTGCGCACGACCGTCGACGCATACACGCAGACGTTGCAGCTTACGCAGGTTCGTTTGAAGGGCGGCGTGAGTACGGAGAGCGATGTGGCGCAGGCTCAGGCGCAGCTTGAAGAATCGCGCGCACAACTCATCGACCTCGGTGTGCAGCGCGCGCAGTATGAACACGCGATTGCGGTGCTGATCGGCGAGCCGGCGACGAACTTTCACATTGCCGAGCAACCGCTGGCTGGCGATCCTCCTGCGGTGCCGACGGGCGTTCCTTCGGAGCTGTTGCAGCGGCGGCCAGACATTGCTGCGGCGGAGCGGCGTGTGGCTGCGGCCAACGCTCTGATTGGCGTGGCGCAGGCGGCGTATTATCCCAACATCACGCTGGGCGCGACGGGCGGCGTGGAGAGTTCGCACATTAGCCAACTCTTTAGTTCCAGCAGTGCGCAGTGGAGCGGCGGGCCGTCGGCCAGCGAGGTTTTGTATGACGCGGGGCGGCGACGCGCACAGGTGGACTACGCCGTGGCGCAACGCGAACAGGCCACAGCGCTCTATCGCGAGCAGGTGCTGTCGGCCTTCCGTGACGTGGAGGATCAGCTTGCGGCGCTGCGTGTGCTGGAGCAGGAGGCTGCAGTGCAGCAGCGCGCGGTGGATGCCGCTCGGCACAGCACCGATCTCTCGCTGCTGCGCTACCGGCGCGGGTTTACCACCTACCTCGAAGTCCTCACCAACCAGACGATTCAATATGCCGATGAACGCGCCGCCGCCGCACTGGTTGCGCGCCGCATCGTCGCCAGCGCACAGCTTCAACTAGCCCTCGGCGGCGGGTGGAACGCTGCGCAACTCCCCAGCAACTAGCGCGTTTTCACTATTGCTATAGAGCAGCTTTGTTTGTCATTCCTTCGCACCACGGTACTCTACACCTATGGTGAAAATGCTCTAGTAGCGTGACCGAATGAAAAGGTTGTTAGAAAAACAAAAGCAGATCCCCTTCGGGGATGACAAACTAAAAGAGTACGGAGTACATCATTATGCGGTCGCGGTACTAGTTCCTGAGTCAGTTGTTCGTTGTAGATATAGGTCGTGCCTTCAGCCCTCAGTCTCTGTGCTGTTTGTTGACCTAGGCCTTCGACCCAGGCTGGTATAGAACGGGCCTTTGGCCCTTTGTTTATAACGGTTCCCGCAATGGTGTATTCCATTATCAAACGACAACCAAGCAGATTCCTCCGCTGGCGCTACGGAATGACAAAAAGTGTTCTATAGCAATTTGGAAACCGCTAAGTGCTGCGAATTAATGGCTCAAGACTCTGGCTGTGTCTCCCGAAGACAGAAACCCGTCATGCGGATGCGCGGCTAGGCGAATTTCACGAAGCGCAGGGCGGCGGAGTTCATGCAGTAGCGCAGGCCGGTGGGGCGTGGTCCGTCGTTGAAGACGTGGCCAAGGTGCGCGTCGCACTCTCGGCAGGAGACGGCGGTGCGATCCATGCCGTCGCTTCTGTCATGCGTCTCGGCGACGTTTTCCTTGGCAATGGGTTGCCAGAAGCTCGGCCATCCTGTGCCCGAGTCGAACTTTGTCTCCGAGTTGAAGAGCGCGTTGTCGCAACAGATGCAGCGATAGAGGCCGCGTTCATGCAGGTTCCATGAGATTCCGGTGTAGGCGCGCTCCGTGCCTGCGTGGCGAGTCACTTCAAATGAAATGGGAGAGAGTTGCTGCTTCCACTCTGCCTCTGTCTTGATGACGCGAGGAATGGTGACTTTGCCGATGGGCTTTCCCGCAGGCGAAAATGCGATGACTATGACCATGCCAGGATCTGCTTTATCTGTGGCAGCCTCCACATCTTGCAGCGTACTTCGATGCAACGACCAGAGCGCGGAGCCTGCTATGGCTCCCGATGCGGTGAGAAGGAATGTTCGACGATTGATCCTCATGGTGATCTTCTCCTTGATTGCGATGACGTTGATATGTCAGCAACTCAGCCGAAGGTGAACGCGTAGGCCTGCACTCCGGGCGCGAGGAATTCGATGCGAAAGGTTCGATCCTGAATGCTGTCGCTCTGACGAATCAGTTGATAGAGGCGATCACTCGTCACCGTGCCGTAGCCGTCGGCGTTGGTGTCGACTCCGTGATCCGCGCCGGGAGCTTTGCCGTCGAGCGTTACGCGGAAGGGAATTGGCTTGCCGCCCTTCGCCAGTCCCAGAACGAGGTGAAGATCTCGAGCGTGAAAGCGATAGACGATGCTGCTGGAGGCTGTGATTGCGGTGGCGATCTGGCCTCCGTCGCGCCAGCTTCCATCGAAGGCCCACTGATTCAGCTTTAGCTCGTCCGGTGCGTGATAGAGTTGCGCTTTGTCCTGATCGAGTCCTCCGTGAGAGGCGAAGTTCTCTGCGCGGTCGTATCCGATGTAGGTCTCCGGCGAGTTCATCTGGCCGGAGTTGGACGCGGCAGAAACGCCTGTGGGAGCAATGTTTGCGGTGGTTGCGGGAAGGGGTTTGTGGTTGGCTTCTTCCAGGAGACTGCGAATCCAGCTCTCGGACTCGGCGTAGTTTCCTTCGCCAAAGTGGTGGTAGCGAAGGTGTCCGGTGGCGTCGATAAAGTAGTGCGCTGGCCAGTACTCGTTGTTGAAGTTGCGCCAGATGCGATAGTTGTTGTCCATCGCCACGGGATAGGCGATGCCGAGATCCTGAACCGCCTTGCGTACGTTTGCCTCATCCTTCTCAAAGGGAAACTCTGGCGTGTGGACGCCGATGACGACGAGGCCGCTGTCTTTGTACTTCGCATTCCACGCCTGAATGTAGGGCAACGTGCGCAGACAGTTGATGCAGGAGTAGGTCCAGAAATCGACGAGAACGACCTTGCCGCGAAGCGATGCAGGAGTGAGCGGGGCGGAGTTGATCCAAGCCGTCGCACCAGTGATCTTGGCAAGCGCTGGCCCGGGTGCAGCGTCGTTTGCAGAGAGGCCGGTCATTGCATCCGCGACGGGTTCTTGATTCGGATTCGCGGTCATGCTCTGGTCGTTTGGGGCGGACGTTGGTGGGGTCTGCGGATGGAGGCGATCCACGAGCCTCTGCTCCAGATTCGCCGTGTTGGAGAGCGAGAGGCGCGTGAGCAGACCACGGTCGACACCAAGCGCAACCGCAACCACTCCGGCAAGAACAGCGACTCCCAGAGTGCGTCGAATCCATTCCTCTGCTCCGAGCGAGCGCTTCATGGCAGCGAAGGCGCGACCTCCCGCAAGCAACGCGACGGCAAGCGAACTGGCCGCTCCAGCAGCGTAGGCGAGAAGAAGAAATACCGTGTGAACGCTCGCTCCGCCAAGAGCCGCTCCGGTCAGGATCAGGCCCAGAATCGGCCCCGCGCAGGGAGCCCAGAGAAGCCCGGTTCCAATGCCGAGCAGAAAGGAGTTAGCCAGACTTGATTCATGATTCGAGGTGCGCGAGAATCGGTTGCCGAACTGCACCAGCGGGCGCGAGATGCGCTCGGCGAGCGAGGAGAAGAGCAGGGTCAGGCCAAAGAGTCCGAAGAGGATGAGCGCCGCGACGCGGCCAAACTGGTTGGCGCGTACTGCCCAGCCTCCGCCGATGGTCGCAAGGCTTGCTACCAGTGCGAAGGTTGCGGCCATTCCGGCCAGAAGAGGAAGACCGCTGCGGCGAAGCGGTTGATCCGAACGCGCAAAGACGAATGGCAGCACGGGAAGAATGCACGGGCTGAGAATGGTGAGAACTCCACCGAAGTACGCCAGAAGAAGCAGAAACATAATGTCCCCAACTCCGGGTCAGTTGCTCCAGTGACCGGACGAAAGTGCATCGCTCGTACTGATAGATTTGATTCCAAACCCTCAGGATAAGTTACATTGTTTCTCACTCTTTCTATAATCCAGTCCTTGCCATGAGGGACGAGGTCCTGAACTGATTTTCAGGCTCGGCTCGTTGTTTTTGTCGGATATTGGAAGAATTAACGTCGGTGCAGCACCAATCTCTCGCTGCTGCGCTACATGCGCGGGTGCATGACCTCTCAAAATAGGGAGGGAGCAGGGGCCTTCAGGCCCCTGAATACAGGCTGATTAAAAGTGGCTTTAGCCACGGGCATTTCGTTTATGCTATAGCGATGCGGTTCGCGCCTCAGGAAACTCGTACGTATCTGGTTACGGCTGTGATAGCCGAACGACGCAGTCTCTTTCAGGTCACGGCCACGGCTGAGTTGTTTGAGCGAACCCTTCTCGACTATCGAAGCCAAGGAAGATTTCTCTTACATGCATTCGTCATCATGCCGGAACACTTCCATGCTCTGATTACGCCCGCTCCAGACGTTTCATTGGAGAAGGCGATGCAGTTCATCAAGGGCGGATTTTTGTTTCGCCTGAAGAGCAAGCATGAGGTGTGGATGCGCAGCTTCAACGAGAGCCAGATTATGTGCGAAGAAAAGTTCGTGAACTGTGTGCGATATATTGAGGAGAATCCAGTTCGCCGAGGACTTGTCTCAACGACGCAGGCGTATTTATTCAGTTCTGCTGGCCGCACGTTGGATCCGATACCGCTTCATCTGCATTGAAAGAAGGCCCGGGCCTAAACAGGCTGCGGAAAACTCAGTCTTTGCGCGACGAGCAAAAGATCCGGGGCTAAAGCCCATTGAAAGATGTGGCTTATTCAGTGGGCTGAAGCCCACTGCTCCCTCCGAAAGACAAAAACATGAGTTTTTTCGTAGACTGCATAGGCTTATTTCCGAGCCAATTGATTTAGTGGCCTGAAGAGCTCTGCTCCCTCCGTTTGATGATTCATCGACCTCTGTTCTTTTCGCTGCGAATTCTTAAGGCTCACGCTTCCTCCGTTTGAACCAGCGCGCATACGGCAGAGTGACTCGCACTGGTCAGGATGCCGGTTGAGCGTATATGCTGGTGCGCACACGCTGGCTTGCACAACGTGGGCACAGAGGAGAACGACATGGGGATTCGTTTGCATTTCTGGGGGGCGGCTGGAACCGTCACTGGATCGTCGCACCACATTGAATGCGCCGGACAGAATTTGTTGCTCGACTGCGGACTCTTTCAGGGACGGCGACTGGAGGCGGCGAATCTCAACTCGCATCTTGCGTTTACTCCAGAGCAGCTTGCTGCGGGCGAGTTGAACGCAGTAGTCATCTCACATGCGCACATCGATCACACGGGCGTTCTACCACTGCTGACCAAGCAAGGATATAGCGGCCCGATCTACGCTACGCCGCCAACCATCGACCTCTGTGTGCCGATGCTGAAGGACAGCGCGTTCATTCAGGAGAGCGACGCAGAGTTTATGAGCAAGCGGCGTAGCAAGCGCCACTCCATCGGCGTCGATCCCGGCCCAGAGCCGGTTGCACCGCTTTACTCGCAGGAGGACGCCGCGCAGGTGATACATCAGATGCGCCCGGTGGAGTTGCATAAGGCGCAGTTGCTGGCCGGATCGACCAGTGACGCGGGCTTCAGCGTTACGATGTCGAATGCAGGACACATGCTTGGCTCGGCCTGCGTGCTGGTTGATGCGGTGGAGAAGGGGAAGCACACGCGGCTGCTTTTCTCTGGCGACGTGGGGCGAAAGAATCTGCCGATTACGCGCGATCCCGATGCCGCGCCGCTGGCCGACTACCTCATTATGGAGAGTACTTACGGCGACCGGCTGCATCAGCCTGCGGGGCCGATCAAGCAGAAACTGGCCTCCATTGTGAAGCGCGTGATGGCGCGTGGAGGACATATTATCGTTCCCGCCTTCGCGGTCGAGAGGACGCAGCAGTTGGTTCTGCTGCTGCATGAGTTGATCGACGCGAAAGAGATTCCCGAGCTGCCGATCTTTGTCGACAGTCCGCTGGCCACCGCTGTCACCGAGGTCTTCCGCAAGCACACCGAGACGTGGGACGAGGAGCCGAACGCCTTCACGGCCAAGGGTGAGACTCCCTTCGACTGGAGGCGGTTGCGCTATACCCAGACGGTGCAGGAGAGCAAGGCTCTGAACGATCTGCATGTGCCGTATCTGGTGATGTCGGCCTCGGGAATGTGCGAGGCGGGACGGATTCTGCATCATCTAAAGAACGGCATTGAGGATTCGCGCAACCTGATTCTGATTACTGGCTTTCAGGCGGAGAATACGCTGGGGCGCAAGCTGGTGGAACGTCTGCCCGAGGTCAACATCTTCGGCGAACCGATGCGTCTGCGCGCCGAGGTCGACACGATCGACTCGCTGAGTGGCCATGCCGATCAGCAGGAACTGCTGGACTGGATGGCTCCCGCCACGCCTGGGCTGAAGAAGGTCTTTCTGGTTCACGGCGAACCGACGGCGCAGTTGGCCTTGAAGGCGAAGATTGAAGAACGATACAAGCTGGAGGTCGTCATTCCAAAGCGCGGCGATCGCTTCGAGGTGAGTTAGGTTTTATATATGCGCAGCGTCTCTGAGTACATAGATGCGAAACGTCGTGGACTTTCGGCATAGCTCGAAGGGGCCTTCGGTGGTATCCAGACGATAGTTGGCGTTGAGGTAGTCGCGAAACTCTGGCCAGGCGTTCAGCTTATCGAAGGTGTAACTGCCGTTCTGATACCACTCATTGCTCAAGACGATGACGGTAGGCTGATTCTTGTGAATCTCCTGCATGAAGATCTTGCGATAGTAAGGGACGGCTGTGTTGTCGTTAGGATCGAAGAACTCCGTGTCTCCGGTGAACCCAGTGCTTTGCACCAGATCCAGATGATAGAGGGCTGTAAAGCATCCGCCGACCATGTCCAGACACTGTACCTTGTTCTGTAGTTTGTCTCCTCCCAGACGGCGCAGATCTTGTTCGATCCGCGGAACCGCTGCGTTGGTTACGCGCATTCGGCTTATCTTGAGTGCGTCGAAAGGAACCATCAGCAGGACGCCGAAAGCCATTGCTGCGACGGCAATATTTCTGCGTCTGCCGCGATCTTTCATCGCAATGCTCAACTCCAGTCCAACCCACAGCAGCCCAAAACTGACAGATGCGATGCGATGGTATCCGTAGCCTTTGTGTTGTAAGAAGTACGACAGGATTCCGAAGAGGAAGCCTGCGCGCACCGCCCACATCTCCCAGCTTGTGCGCTGTTTGCGGGATTTGCCGAGCAGCAGCGTGATGGGTACATAGATCAGAAAAATAGGTGGCAGGCTGAGGAGAATCATCAGCAAAAGCGTGGGATGTACCAGCGAAACGTAGTAGGGAACCAGTTTGTGGAGGATGAACAGAAACGGGCCAAAGGCATGTTGCGGCAGCAGGAAGTGGAGCAGTATTCCCAATGCAAGGGCGAAGCCTGTCAGCGCATACATCAGGAAGGCGACCGGCGACCGTCCCTCGCGGCGCAGAACGAAGAAGGGAAAGAGTAGCAGGCCGAGTGCAAGCGGAGCGACTGTCGGCTTGATGAGGACTGCAAGCCCCATAGCGAGTCCGTATGGCAGCATCAGCCAAGGGCGAGACTTGCGTACGGCGAGCATCAGCAGTGCATAGCCGATGAAGATCAGCACCGTCATGACCTCGTCGCGCTCGACTGCCATAGCCGGGCCTCCCAAGCCATTGAGCAGGGTGAAGAGCACCCCGGCGAAGAGTCCGGCAAGCCAGTCGTATGGCAGCGCAATCACAATCATGGCCAGCGTCATTGAGCCAAGCAGGGTGAAGTCGTAGAGCCGCCAGCCAAGATCGCCGCTGCCAAAGATCCCGATTGCCCAGCGCTCCGTCAGGTAGGAGCCGGGCATGTTCAGATCGTAGATCTCTTTGTAGGGAACCTTGCCGTGGTTCAGCAGGAGCACAATGTAGTGCATCACCTGCGTGTCCCACATCCACTGCCAATGGAGGGTGCAGACGACATAGCTTGCCGCGCCAGCCAGCAGCACCGCAGCGCAAAGATAGCGAAAGAAATTAATCTGGCAATCCGACAAGGATGTCTGCATGGCTCTGCGCAATTATATATACCGCAGCAAAAGGCATAATGCGAAAGGCAAAAGCAATCACGGATCAAAGCGGATCTTCACAGATAAAACAAGACCATCCTGTCTTTAATCCGTGTTCCTGCGCGTTGATCCGTGGTCGGTTTTTGTCTCACTTGGAACGGCAGTGGCGAGTCGTAATTATTTATGGAGCAGGGATTCGTACGCGGCGATCTGGGCCAGGGTGAAGGGGTGCATGTCTGCGCCGGACTGCCATGCGCGGTACCACTGGACGAGCCAATCGAGGGCAGTGTCGAGGTGGAGGTGCGGAGTCCAGGCGAGATCGGCGCGGGCGCGGCTGGCGTCCAGCTTCAGGTAGCCCGCCTCGTGAACGCCGTGGTCGGGATCGAGAACCCACTTGGCTCCGTTGCCCCAGAAGCCAGTCATCTTCTCGGCGATCCATGCGACGGGGCGAGCGTCGTCGTCTGCGGGGCCGAAGTTGTATGCCGTAGCGAATTTGGGATCGTGCGTCAGAAGTTGCTCGGCGAGGCGGATGTATCCGTGCAGCGGCTCGAGGACGTGCTGCCAGGGGCGGATCGCTTCGGGTCGGCGGATGCGGACGGGCTCGCCGACGAGGAAGCCGCGCACTAGATCGGGGATGAGGCGGTCAGCCGACCAGTCTCCCCCGCCGATGACGTTTCCTGCGCGCGCGGTGGCTAGAGCGACCTTGTGTTCAGAGAGCTTTGTGGTGGGAAAAAACGACTGGCGGAAGGCGGCGGAGACGATCTCGGCGCAGGCCTTCGAGCTGGAGTAGGGATCGTAGCCGCCCAGCGGGTCGGTCTCGCGATAGCCCCAGATCCACTCCTTGTTCTCGTAGCACTTATCGGTGGTGACCGAGACCACGGCGCGGACAGACGGCGTACGACGGATGGCGTCAAGCAGGCGTGCCGTGCCGATCACATTGGTCTCATAGGTTCCGATGGGGTCTTCGTAGGAGAGGCGCACCAGCGGCTGCGCGGCGAGATGGAAGACGACCTCGGGGGCAAAGTCGCGCAGGGCGGATTCGAGCGCGACTGCGTTGCGGATGTCGCCGCGAATGTCGTCTACAACCGCGCCGACGCGAGCTACGGTGAAGAGGTTCGGCTCGGTGCTGGGGGCGAGCGCGTAGCCGCGAACGTCGGCACCGAGTTTGGACAGCCAGAGAGCGAGCCAGCCCCCCTTGAAACCGGTGTGCCCAGTGAGGAAGACGCGTTTGCCTTGCCACGAGAAGGGGTGATCGCTCATAGAGTTCAGCATAAATGAAGCGGGAGAGAATAGGCTTAACACCAATTTACACCGATGGCGCCGATTTCAACGCAAAGACGATAAAGACAAGTGAGATATTACGACAAAAGCAGTGGTACAGCCTTCGATCTTGCCGCTAATTGCTTTTGAATTTAAATCGGTACCATTGGTGTAAATCGGGGTTAAGTTGTTCTTCCGGTCTACCAGGACTTCCATGGGGCTTTGCCGGATTGCCATAGGTCTTCGAGTTGCTGCTTGTCGCGCAGGGTATCCATGGCCTGCCAGAAGCCGTGGTGGAAGAAGGCCTGGACTTCGCCCTTTGCGACGAGGGCTTCGATGGGCTGGCGCTCGAACATCCAGTGGTCGTCCTTGACCTCGGCGATGACCTTGGGCGAGAGGACGAAGAATCCTCCGTTGATCCATCCGCCTTCGTCCTGCGGCTTCTCCTGAAAGGCCTCGACCTTTGTGTCGTCGAAGACCAGCGCGCCGAAGCGGGCCAACGGCTGGACGCTGGTCAGGGTGACCAGTTTGCCGTGGGACTTGTGGAAGGCGATGGAGGCCTGAATGTCTATGTCGGCGACGCCATCGCCGTAGGTCATGCAGAAGGATTCCTCTCCCTCAACGTACTTGGCGACGCGGCGCAGGCGGCCTCCCGTCCCAGAGTCGTTGCCCGTATCGACCAAAGTGACGCTCCACGGCTCGGCATCCGAGTTGTGAACGGTCATCTTGTTGTGGGCAATGTCGAAGGTGACGTCGGAGGTGTGTAGAAAGTAGTTGGCGAAGTACTCCTTGATGATGTAGCCCTTGTATCCGAGGCAGATGATGAAGTCGTTGATTCCCTGTTGGGAGTAGATCTTCAGGATGTGCCAGAGGATGGGCAGCCCGCCAATCTCAACCATGGGCTTGGGGCGGACAGAGGTTTCTTCACTGAGACGTGTGCCGAGACCACCGGCGAGAATGACCGCTTTCATCTTGATAAGGTTCCTTTGCAGGAGATTTTGGCCAACCGACGCATACGCTACGCGGTAATCATATTTTGTCTACTCAAACATCCTACGATATGTAATTAAGCTATGGAGAAATAAGGGCAAAGCGCAGGTATTCCACGCCTCCCGTTTGGATACAGCAAGTCTGAAGAGCGAAAAGGATTCGGGTTGCCATGGTTGAAGGGTACGGGTATTGTGGGGGGGGAGATAGATTTTGGTCTCGGATGTCCCCTCTCATTCGGGAGCGCTTATTTGAGTCAGGACCATGCGTATGATGTGGATGTTTCGAGAAAAATACCGTTTGGGGGGTGTTGCGTGAAGTATAGCGATCTGCTGGCGGACTGGCTCTTGGAACTGGGTTATACGCACTGTTTTTTCCTGGCTGGCGGCAATGTCATGCACATTCTGGAGAGTTGCAGCCGGAAGTTCAAGTGCATTCCTGTAGTCCACGAGGTGGCTGCGGGCATTGCGGTGGAGTACTTCAACGAAGTGTCTGGTAGATCGCGCGCGTTTGCTCTGGTGACGGCCGGACCGGGGCTGACCAACATCGTTACGGCGATGGCTGGCGCATATATGGAGAGCCGCGAACTGCTGGTGATTGGCGGACAGGTGAAGGTATCGGATCTGGCGCGCGGACAGGTGAGGCAGCGCGGGATTCAAGAGGTCGATGGCGTTGATATTGCGCGGCCTGTGACCTTGGCTTCAAATCTGATGGATCATGTCATCGATCAGAAGACCTTTGCGGAGTGGAGCCAGGCGGGTAGCACGGGGCGCAAGGGGCCGGTATTTATCGAGATTCCGCTGGATATTCAGGCCGCTCCCGTAGAGCGAGAGACGCTTGATATGAAGGAGTCCTTCGTCGCGCACGAGGCCTTTCGGCCTATTGCGGCAGAGACGCTGGCACAGATTGCGACGATGGTGCGCGAGGCCAAACGGCCTGTGTTGCTGCTGGGCGGAGGAGTGAGCCGAGAGGCTGCGGCGGAGGTGGAAGATCGTCTGGCAGAGTTGGGCGTTCCCGTGATGACGACCTGGAATGGAGCTGACCGCATCGCAAGCGATCACCCGTACTACTTCGGTCGACCCAATACCTGGGGGCAGAGGTCGGCAAATATTCTAGTGCAGCAGGCCGATCTGCTGGTGGCGCTGGGAACACGATTAGGGATGCAGCAGTCAGGCTTCAACTGGCAGGAGTTTATCCCGGTGGGCAAGATTGTTCAAGTGGACTGCGACGAGCGCGAACTGACCAAGGGGCATCCGCGGGTGGATCTGCCGGTCTGTGGAGACGCCAACGTGGTGCTGCGCTCACTGGCGGTGGCGGCGCTGGGAACGCACACCGATTGGGTCGAGTTCTGCCGCAGCGTGAAAGCGGCGATTCCACTGGTCGAGCCGGTGAATCATACGGGCGAGGGTTATCTTTCGCCGTACGCCTTTGTGGATACACTCTCAGGCCTGGCAACCAAGGACGATGTGGTGATTCCGTGCAGCAGTGGAAGCGCGTTTACCGTCTCCAACCAGACGTTTTCGCAGAAACGCGGACAGATCTTCTTTACCGACAAGAGTCTGGCCTCGATGGGCTATGGGCTGGGTGCGGCGATCGGATCTGCGGTGGCCTCGGGCGGGCGGCGAACGGTGCTGATCGAGGGCGATGGCGGATTCACCCAGAACCTGCAGGAGCTGGGAACCGTGCGCGCGCAGAAGCTGAACCTGAAGATCTTTCTTTTCGACGATCATGGCTATGCATCGATCCGCATGACGCAGAAGAACTACTTCGGCGGGCGGTATGTTGGGTGTGACATTGAGACCGGATTGGGAATGCCCAACTGGGAAAAGCTATTTGCCGCGTATGACATTCCCGTGATGCGGATTGGGCCGGGGTTCGAGAAGGATCCAGAATTTCTGAAGCGTTTCAACGAGGTGGGGCCGCGCGGCTTCATCGTACATGTCGATCCAGAGCAAACCTACTTCCCGAAGATTTCCAGCCGGGTGACGGCCTCGGGCAGCATGGAGTCGAACCCGCTGCACTACATGACTCCAGACCTGGACGAAGAGTTGGCGGCGAAGGTCTTTCGCTACCTTTAGCGTCTTCTGAATTTCTACAGACCAGAAGATAAATTGTCATTCCGTAGCGAAGCGAAGGAATCTGTTTTTGCTCGATCTACGACGGTCTACACCGTTACCGAAGATGCTTTAGTTGCGGAGAGAGGATTGCAATGGCAGGGAAGCCGATTGGGGCGGAGGATCTGGACGGCATCCTCGCTCAGACCAGAGATCTGTGGGAAGAGATGCGTGGCCAGCGACTCTTCCTGACCGGCGGGACGGGCTTTTTCGGCTGTTGGCTGGTGGAGAGCTTCTGCCATGCAAACCGCGCGCTGGGGCTGAACGCGCAGATTACGGTACTCTCGCGGAATCCTGCAAAGTTTGCAGCGAAGTGTTCGCACTTGGCCAGCGATCCGGCGGTAACGCTGCACACGGGCGATGTGCGCGACTTTAAGTTTCCTGCGGGCGAGTTTCGCTTTGTGATTCATGCGGCGACCGAGGCCAGCGCAAGGCAGGCCGCCGAAGAGCCGCTGGAGATGCTGTCGACGATTCTGGCTGGAACCGAGCGAACGCTGAAGTTCGCCGAGCGGTGTGGCGCGCGGAAGTTTTTGCTGACCAGTTCGGGCGCGGTCTATGGACGGCAGCCAGCCGAGGTGACGCACTTGCCGGAGAGTTACGCGGGCGCGCCGGACGCGCTCGATGCGGCCAGCGTCTACGCCGAGGGCAAGCGAGCGTCGGAGCTGATGTGCGCGCTTTACCAGAAGGCGGCGCGGGAGCGGGGTGTGCAGTTCGAGGCCAAGATTGCGCGCTGCTGGGCCTTCTGTGGGCCGCATCTTCCGCTGGAGTCGCACTTCGCCATCGGCAATTTTATCGGCGACGTACTGGCGGGTCGGGCGATCTCAATCGGCGGCGATGGGACGCCGATGCGGTCGTATCTCTACGCGGCGGATCTGGCTGCATGGCTGTGGACGATTCTGTTTCGCGCGCCTTTGCTGGTGGCGATCAACGTGGGATCGGGGCGCGCGGTGAGCATTCGCGAGTTGGCGGAGATTGTGGCCCAGACGCTGGCTCCAGCAACCGAGATTCGCGTCGCCAAGCAGCCTGTTCCCGGCGCTGCTCTTGCGCGCTATGTGCCGTCGGTGGAGCGCGCCGAGCAACTGCTTGGCCTGCGCGAGACGGTGGGGCTGGAAGAGGCAATTCGGCGAACAGCGGCGTGGTGCAAAACTAAAAGCCAACAGCGCGCGTGATACGGTTTGAACTATGGGAGACGAGATGAAGCTGATTAGCATTGTGAGTCCCTGCTACAACGAAGAGGGCAACGTCGAGGCGCTGACGGATCGTGTGCGCGACCTATTCGCGGAGATGCCGCAGTATCGCTATGAGCACATCATTATTGACAACAACTCGTCGGATGGTACGGTGGAGATTCTGCGCGGCATCGCGGCGCGCGACCCGCATGTGAAGGTGATCGTGAATGCGCGTAACTTCGGCCACATCCGCTCGCCGCAGCACGCGCTGATGGAGGCCGAGGGCGACGCGATTGTTGTGCTGCTGAGCGATCTGCAAGATCCTCCGGAGCTAATCAAGGACTTCCTGCGCGAGTGGGAGGCGGGCTGGCCCATCGTGGTGGCCATCAAGACGACCAGCGAGGAGAGCGGCTTGATGTATGCCATCCGCTCGGCCTACTACAAGACCGTGGCGCGGTTGACGGACGTCAAGGTCTTCGAGCACTTCACCGGCTTCGGCCTCTACGACCGCAAGGTGATGGACATTCTGCGCAAGGACTTTCGCGATCCGAACCCGTACTTTCGCGGACAGATCGCCGAAATCGGACTGCCGTCGAAGATCGTACCCTACAACCAGAAGCGGCGCACGCGCGGCATCACCAAGAACAACTGGTACACGCTCTATGACATGGCGATGCTGGGGATTACGAACCTCTCGAAGGTTCCGTTGCGTGCTGTGATCTTCTTCGGATTCATCTGCTCTTTGCTCAGTATGATCGCGGGATTCTGCTACCTAATCGCGAAGCTGCTGTTCTGGAATCGCTTTGAATTGGGGTTGGCGCCGACGATGATCGGACTCTTCTTTCTGGGGTCGGTACAACTGATTTCCTTGGGAATCATCGGGGAGTATGTGGGATCGATCCACAGCATTGTGCAGAATCGGCCTCTGGTCACGGAGAAGGAAAGAATTAACTTTTAGAGCATTTTCACCACTACTGTATAGAACCAAGATTTGTCATCCTGAACGAAGTGAAGGATCCCCGCATTCCGCTCGACTCGCAACACTCCGTACTATTAGTGGAAATGCTCTGGCTGGATTCTGTAGAAAGATCAGAACGTTTGGGTGTGTATTCTTAAGGAATATGAGTGATCGGGCGGAAGAGCTTCGGCGGCAGATTCTTGAGTTAACAGCGCAGTACCACGCGGCAAAATTTCCCACACGGGAGTTTGTGGCGGGCGAGTCTGCGGTACCGGTCTCGGGCAAGGTGATTGGGCCGGAAGACATCTGCTCGGTGGTGGACTCGGCGCTGGACGGATGGTTCACGACTGGTCGCTTTGCCAAGGAGTTCGAACGCAAGCTGGCGAAGTTTGTCGGAGTGCGCTCGGCGAGTCTGGTGAACTCCGGTTCGAGCGCGAATCTGGTTGCGTTGACTGCGCTGACCTCTCCCAAACTGGGCGCGCGCCAGTTGAAGCCGGGGGATGAGGTTCTTACAGTCGCCGCTGGCTTTCCGACCACGGTGAACCCGATCTTTCAGAATCGCCTGGTGCCGGTCTTTGTCGACGTCTCGCTGCCGACCTACGAGATTGATGCGACCAAGCTGGAAGCCGCCTACAGCCCGAAGATGAAGGCCGTGATGATCGCGCACACGCTGGGCAACGTCTTCGATCTGGACGCGGTTACCGCCTTCTGCAAGAAGTACAACCTGTGGCTGATCGAGGACTGCTGCGACGCGCTGGGTTCGACCTACAAGGGACGCAAGGTTGGGACGTTTGGCGATATTGCGACGGTTAGTTTCTATCCCGCGCACCACATCACCATGGGCGAGGGCGGCGCAGTGCTGACCGACAAGCTGAACCTGAAGACGCTGATCGACAGCTACCGCGACTGGGGCCGCGATTGCTGGTGCGATCCCGGCTGCGACAACACCTGTGGCAAGCGCTTCGACTGGCAGCTCGGCTCGCTACCCTGCGGCTACGATCACAAGTACACCTACTCGCACATTGGCTACAACCTGAAAGCCACCGACATGCAGGCCGCGCTGGGGCTCTCGCAGATCGCCAAGCTGCCCCAGTTCATCGCTCGGCGCAAGGAGAACTTCGCCTACCTGAAGGCTGCGCTGAAGCCGCTCGAAGACGTCTTGATTCTGCCCGAGGCAAGTGAGGGTTCCGACCCAAGCTGGTTCGGATTTCCCATCGCAGTCAAGCCCGACGCGCCGTTTACCCGCGACGAGTTGACCGGCGCGCTGGAGGCAGCAAAGATCGGCACACGGCTGCTCTTTGCCGGAAACCTGCTGCGCCAGCCAGCCTACGAGGGCTGGGAGTATCGCGTGGTTGGCGAACTGACCAACACCGACTTCGTGATGAATCAGGTCTTCTGGATCGGCGTCTATCCGGGGCTGACGACCGCAATGCTCGACTACATTGTGAAGACTGCCGTGCAGTTTGTGGCTACAGCTTCATAGATTGCGGAAAGCCCTTGTATTGAATGGGCGTGGCTCTTGCTGCTCCATAAGTAGCCTATCTTCAACGAGACCTTTACCCGCTGCAAAAACTCCTGTTTTTGCTTTTCGGATGGAGCAGAGCTTTCCCAAAGGCTATGACCGGAAGTGCGCGGCTTCAGTCGCGCCGTAACTGGCCTATTTTCAAAGGGGCTTTAGCCCCCGAGGGAATATTGGAACGCCAAAATAGAGTTTTCCCAGCCTCTACAGCCAAAAGAGGGCTGGTCGTGGCGAAGCCGAAGAAGAGAATTCAGATTGTATGAGATAGAAGGCGCGGAAGATATTCACGCGCTGGAAATTAGAGTGGTTCCCGTAATGGTGTATTCCAACGAGCAACAAGCAAAAGCAGATTCCTCCGCTTTGCTGCGGAATGACAAATAAATACGGTCTACACAAATTCGCGAACCGGTCTAAAAAGTACCGGGTAGCCTACTGCACCCATAATGACCCGTTACCGTTGCTTCCTTCCGGACCTGGCGGGTTTGGCGGGATTACGTCGCGTAGGACCCGGCACTCTTCGAGTTTACCATCGTAAGACTATTTGCGCACTTGCCTCGGCGATAGGCTGGGGGATATGCTGATCGCCATGTCTCGAATTGTCCTCATCGCGCTTCTCTTCGCTCTTCCTGTCTATGCTGCGGACGTTCATGTTCGTGTCGATCCGGCAGTAAAGACCGGCATTCTGGGAACGACCGAGTTTCCTACGATCCAGAATGCGCTGGATCACCATCCCCTCGCCACGCCCAATGCGGATGGAACGGCTGGCCGCGTCTTCATCGAGATCGCTCCCGGCGTCTATCACGAGCGGCTCATCGTGACCCAGAACCATGAGAACGTCACGCTGATTGGCAAGGGCAACTCGCCCGATGCGGTCGTCATCACCAACTCGCTGAACGCCAAGCAGGCGGGCGGAACCTTCCTGACCTCGACCGTCGATATTGAAGCGACGGGCTTCGAGGCCGATAACATCACCTTCGAGAACTCGGCGGGAAACACCGGGCAGGCCGTCGCCGTCTCCAATCGCGGCGACCGCACCATCTTTAAACACTGTCGCTTTCTCGGCTATCAGGACACGCTCTACGCTGACTACGGACGGCAGTACTACGTCGATAGCTACATCGAGGGCGGCGTGGACTTTATCTTCGGCAACGCCGCCGCTGTCTTCGACCGCGACGAGATCCACTCCAACGGCCCTGGCTACCTCACAGCGCAGTCGCGCACAGCCGCCGAACAGACGACCGGCTATGTGATTCTGAACAGCCGCGTCACGGCTACGCTCGATCCCGCCGCGCACAAGACGATCTTCCTCGGGCGTCCGTGGCGAGCGTATGCCCGTGTTGTCTTTATCCACACCGAGCTTCCTGTGGAGATCGATCCTGCGGGCTGGGTCAAGTGGAGGCCGGACGATCCTCCACCCGTGGCCTACTACGCCGAGTCTGGGACGACCGGCCCCGGCGCATCGCCCGCGACGCGCGTCGAGTGGTCGCATCAACTCACGCCTGCCGAGGCGGCAAAGTATCTTCCCGCAGCTTTTCTGGCTGGAGCCGACCACTGGAACGCAGTCGCCGAAGCCGCAAAACTGCCGTAGCGTATTTGAAGATTGCTATATACAAAATTGTTTGTCATTCCGTAGCGAAGCGAAGGAATCTGCTGTTACTTGCTCCACGACGTTATACCCCTACAGAAATTCCCAAAAGCCCCCATCTCCGCGTGAGAGATGGGGGCTTCGGTTGATTCCAATTGCTGTTGACTACGCCTTGACGACGGCTCCATTGACGACCTTGACTGGGTCGAGGAAGGGCATTCCAGCGCGGAGGCCTGCACCAACGGTCTCGAGCGTGTGCTTGGCTTCGGCAGCGCGGATGCGTGCGAACTCCTTGCGGCCTGTCTCGTTCTCCTCGATGAAGAGCTTGGCGAAGCTGCCATCCTGAATGTCGTTGAGCAGGCCCTTCATGGCCGCCTTGACGTCCTTCGTGATGAGGCGTGGGCCGGCAACGTAGTCGCCCCACTCGGCGGTGTCCGAGATGGAGTGACGCATGTACTCAAGTCCGCCGCGATAGATGAGGTCAACGATCAGCTTCAGCTCGTGGCAGCACTCGAAGTAGGCCAGTTCGGGCTGGTAGCCAGCCTCGCAGAGGGTCTCAAAGCCAGCCTTGATGAGCGCCGAGACGCCGCCGCAGAGTACAGCCTGCTCGCCGAAGAGGTCGGTTTCGGTCTCTTCGGTGAAGGTGGTCTGGAGAACTCCGGCGCGGGTGCAGCCGATGCCCTTGGCGTAGCTGAGCGCGAGGGCGAGTGCCGTGCCGCTGGCATCCTGCTCCACGCCGACCAGCGCGGGAACTCCGCCGCCTTCGGTGAAGACCTCGCGGACGCGATGGCCCGGAGCCTTGGGCGCAACCAGCGAGACGTCAACGGTCGCGGGGGGAGTAATGGTGCGGAAGCGGATATTGAAGCCGTGCGCGAACATCAGCGTCACATTGGGCTTCATGTTGGGAGCGATGTCCTCGTGGTAGACCTTGGCCGCAGTCTGATCCGGGGTCAGGTTCATGATGACGTCGGCCCACTTGGAAACCTCGGCGACGGTTCCGACGACCAGACCAGCAGCGCGCGCACGAGCCACGTTGGCGGAGTCAGCGCGCAGGCCGACGCGAACATCGACGCCTGAATCCTTCAGGTTGAGTGCGTGGGCGTGGCCCTGTGAGCCGTAGCCGATGATGGCGACTTTTTTCGCCTGAATAAGGGAGAGGTCTGCGTCTGCGTCGTGGTAAGTCTTTGCCATGGTTGTTCGTTTTCCTTTGTTTATTATGTTAGCTGAAATGGAGACGGAACGCAGAGAAAGACGCAAAACACCGATTTTCATCGATGGATGCGATCTTTTACGGCGAAGCGCGACAGCCGGTCAGCGCGAATTGCAGTGCGAAAGACGACAACGAATCCGCACAGAGAGACAAAATCAAGAGAGACGGAAGACCGCTGGCGGGGCTTATAAAGCAGTGCCAGTCAGAACGTCTCAGCCAGAGGAAGAATATCAGAGTTTAGTGGAGAGTTCATGCCGCGCTCAGGTTTCAGGTGCAACAAACGCAGATGCGTAATTGCGGAAGGTCGGACGCGGCAGACTAGCTCTGCCGTTCCTGGGCTGGTAGTGTGGTGATGAGAGATTGATTCAGGAGAGACGATGAAGCGGTTTGAGTTTGCGCATGTGGCAGTTGGAATTGCGAGGCAGGCGGGAGCGCTGCTGCGAGGGTTTTACGAAAAAGGCGTGGCGACCGAGTACAAGGGCGACGTCGATCTGGTCACCGAGGCAGACCGCGCCAGCGAGCAGTTAATCCGTGAGCGGCTGACCGCGGCCTTCCCAACCCACGGCATCTACGGCGAAGAGGGTACACGCGAGCAACTCGATAGCGAGTATCGCTGGTACGTTGACCCGCTGGATGGCACAACGAACTTCGCCCACGGCTTTCCCGCCTTCTGCGTAATTCTTGGCCTGGAGCATCGCGCTCCGGGGCTGGCTGCCGACGCCGATGGAGAGATTATTGCCGGAGTCATCTACGACCCGCTGCGCGACGAGATGTTCTCCGCCGAGCGGGGCAAGGGCGCCTTCCTCAACGGCAAGCAGATTCATGTCTCGAAGACGAAGAGACTGGCCGAGTCGCTGACGGCGACCGGATTCCCCAGCCACAAGCGGCACAGTTCGCCGAATATCCATCTTTATCAGGAGATTACGCTGCGTTCGCACGGAGTTCGCCGCGCCGGTTCAGCCGGTCTGGATCTAGCGTACGTCGCCTGTGGGCGGCTCGACGGATTCTGGGAGTTCAACCTGAACCCGTGGGATACCTCCGCCGGAGTTCTGCTGGTGGAAGAGGCTGGCGGTACGATCAGCCACTTCGACGGCGGCAAGTTTACGCTGGACTCGCGCGAGGTCTTCGCCACCAATGGACTCATCAAGGCCGAGATGCAGCATCTCTTTCAGGAGATGTTCGCCGGGCGCGAGATGGCTCCGATCCCCACTCCAGCGGAGTTTGCAGCCCAGCGCGCGGCAGCGGGAAAGTAGCTCCGTCGCAGTCGCGCTAGAGTCTTTTACGCAGAGACTCGAAGACGACGTAGCCGACCAGGGCGGCGACCAGTGCGATGGCGAAGTTGGCCAGGGTAAAGATGTCAATGAGTGCGGCAGAGAGCGTCTTGCCCACTCCAGCGGCTCGGTTGTACTCGCCCATCAGCAGGTTGGAGTAGAAGAGGAAGATGATGAAGCCGACCTCGATCAGTGCACGCAGGACGCGGCTGAATCGGCGCGGACGCGCTGGAATTGTGTGCATGGATCAATATTACAGCGAAGTTGCATTCTGAGATGGTCATGAACCGCCAGACTGCATCAAACTTGGTTGGATTCGACAATTCTGAATCGTCGAACCGTGCGTGTGAATCTTGTACTTGCAGTGTGTGGCTCGGTTGCTGCTAGTATTATGACCGGAGAAGTTTGAGCCAGATATTTCGCTAGCGTTTATTTTTAGATAAGGGAGATTCAAACAATGGCTTATGTGATCGCGGAACCATGTATCGGCACCAAAGACACGGCGTGCGTGGATGCTTGTCCGGTGGACTGTATTCACCCCAAGAAGGACGAAACGGGCTATGGCGAGGTGGATCAGCTCTTCATCGACCCGGTGGAATGCATTGATTGCGGCGCATGCGTACCGGTATGCCCCGTCTCAGCGATCTACGCTGGCGACGACGTGCCAGAGAAGTGGGCTGACTTTACAGCCAAGAACGCTACACACTTCGGCCGCTAGTTTTTTTCTGGTGAGTTTGTAAGGATAGAGACGCGCAGCCAATGGTTGCGCGTCTTTTGTCTTGGAGTCTGGATGATAGAGCATGTGGGCGAGGCGATTGTGCTGCGGACGTGGCCCTTCCACGAGTCCGACCTCGTCGTGAGCCTGTTCACGCGCGAGCAGGGACGCGTGAAGGGCGTGGCTCGCCATGCCCTGCGCAGCCAGCGGCGCTTCGGCGGTGCGCTGGAGCCGATGACCTACGTTCGCGCCACCTACGTCGAGCGGCCTCGTCAGGAGCTGGTGCGGCTGGACGCCTTCGAGATTATCACCTCGCCGATCTCCCGCCCGGTCGATTACGCGCGCACTGCGGCGTTGCAGTTTGTCGCCGAGGTGATCGACGAGGCTCTGCCCGAGGGAGCCACCGAGGACGCCGTCTTTCGCCTTGCGCTGGCCGTGCTGGACGAGATGCAGGTGGGCCGCGTCTGGATGCCGGTGACCTACTTCGCACTGTGGATGAATCGTCTGATGGGAGCGATGCCGGAGTTGGGCCACTGCGCCGTCTGCGGTCTGGTGCTGCAAGGCGCGACGGTGTGGACCTCTGCCACCAGCGACGGCGTAACCTGTGCTGACGATCGACGCGCTGGCAGTGAGCCGCTCTCCGCCGAGTCGGTGCGGCTGGCGCAGCGAATCTTTCGCGGAAGGGTCAAGGAACTGGCCGAAGAGCCATGGCCCCGTGAGCGAGCCGCCGACCTGCGTCGCTTCGCCGTCCAGACGCTGGAGCGACACCTCGGCCAACGACTCATGACCGCGCGCGCTCTCGGCGTCGCGGGCCTTGCGTGAACAGGCTGCGGAATATGCTCCTTGATTCGAAGCACGGCTCTATCGCTTTTTCCAATGACTGCAAGCCAGAATCGATACTGCAAATCAGAGATGACACTGCTAACCAGAACGAATTGTCATTCTGAGCGCAGCTAAGAATGACAATTCGAAAAGAGTGGAAGCCGAAAGGATGGAAAATACATCTTGAAGCGTCATTCTGACTCGCAGAGTCAGAATCTCCGTCGTTGCTTTTGTCCTTCGCATCCCACTCCCCCTCTGAAAATAGGGGTTCCGTCTGGATGCTTCCAAGCTCCGCCAGCCGGAGGCATTTCAGGCGGATCAAAAGAACGACTGAGATTCTGAGCTTCACTCAGAATGACGCTTCATAGGGGGCGATGGCTCTAGGGGCAGACGTCTCTGTGGAACGGCAGGAGTCACTCCTCAAGGGGACGGCTCTACGGATGACGCCGCAGGGGGGCACGGCCCTAGCGCAGCCGCGCACCCAGCTCGATCTCTTCGATAAAGCTGGCCAACGCTGGCCGCCCATGGTCTTCCAGACTGGCCGCAACGACCATCCCCTGCGAGATCAGCCCACGCATCTTGCGCGGAGCCAGATTCGCAACGATAACCACCTTGCGCCCAATCAGCGCCTCCGGCTCGTAGAACACGGCGATACCGGCCAGAATCTGCCGCTTCTCGTAGCCCAGATCCACCTCCAGCCGCAGCAGTTTATCGGCCTTCGGAATCCGCTCGGCGACCAGAATCTGGGCGACGCGCAGATCGACCTTGGCGAAGTCGTCGATGGTAATCGTCGGTGTTGCCTCGGGCTTGGTCGGCTCGTCTGGCGGAAGGCTTAACGCCGATGACACCGATGGAACCGATTTGTCCGTAGCCGACTCCGTGCTGGCTTGCGTGGACGTCGTTGCTGCTTCGGATGCTGCGGCTACGGGTGCTTCCATATCGATCATGATCTGTGCCAGTCCTTTGTCTGCTCGTGGAAAGATGGGGGACAGCGCGCCGAGCTTCGTACCCGGCTTCAGTCCGCCCCACTTCAGGTCTTTCAGTTCGCCGTTGCGCGCGGCTTCTTCGATGTCTCCGAGGCCTAGCTGCTGCCAGACCGAAGCTGTGGCGTAGGGAAGGATGGGGTAGAGAAGAGCTGTGATGATGCGGATCGATTCGGCGGCCTGATAGAGAATCTCTTCAAGTCGTAGTCTACTCTCTGGATCTTGTTGCTTCGCTAGTTTCCACGGCGCATTTTCGCTGAGATTAGCATCAAGACTCGCTACATAGCCGACGATTGCCTTGATCGTTCCGGTGATATTTTCTGTCTTGTAATTAATATTCTTATCGGCAAGAAGATTGCTGCCAATCGCAAATAATTCTCTTGGTAGCCACGCACTCTTCAACTCTCCATCAAAATACTGCTGAATCATGTTAAGTGTGCGGCTGACGAGGTTGCCGTAGCCGTTGGCTAGGTCGGCGTTGTAGCGGGTGATGAGGGCGTCGAAGCTGAAGGTTCCGTCCTGGCCGAAGGGGATCTCGCGCAGCAGGAAGTAGCGGAGGACATCGGAGGCGAAGAGGTCTTGTTGGGCCTTGGTGGGCGATTGGAGTGGATCTGGCAAACGACCGAGATTCTGAGCTTCGCTCAGAATGACGACCTCAGAGGGTGTGGGCGGAGTCGCAGGCTGCGACGGCGGAGGCGGTGGGCAGAGGGTGCCAAATGCGTCGAGGATGGTTTCGGTGCGAACGACGTTGCCGCGTGACTTGCTCATCTTCGACTCTTCAAACAAAAGCCAGCCATTGGCGACCACCGCCTTCGGTAGCGGCAGATTCGCCGCCAGCAGGAAAGCGGGCCAGTACAGACAGTGGAAGCGCGTAATCTCCTTGCCGACGAGATGCAGATCGGCGGGCCAGTACTTCTCAAACTTGGCCTGTTCTGCTGGGTCGTCCGAGCCGTAGCCGACCGCCGTCATGTAGTTGACCAGCGCATCCAGCCAGACGTAGACGACGTGCTTCTCGTTACCCGGAACGGGAATCCCCCAAGTGAAGCTGGTGCGCGAGATCGACAGATCCTTGAGAGCGCCGGGAACGTAGGGAGTTCCGGCAGCGGTATGGGCGAGGGTAGGTTGTGCGCTCCCACCCATGCCGGGATGAGACTCCGTCATGGATTGGGCACCCGAAGTTTGTGGCGTAGCGGAAGAGACATTGCCGCGCAGGAAGCTGAGAACCTCGTTCTTCGTCGTCTCCGGCTGCACGTGGAGCTTGCCGCTCTCAATCATGTTGAGCAGGGGAAGTTGGTAGTCCGAGAGGCGGAAGAAGTAGTTCTCCTCGGTGACGGTCTCGGTGGGCTTGCCGTCGGGACCAATGGTTCCGGGAGGTCCTTCGACGAACATCTCCTCGCTGACGCAGTACTGCCCGGTGTAGGAACTCAGGTAGATCGCGCCGCGCTCCTCAAGGAGCTTCCACAGCTTCTGTACGCCGTCCTTATGCCGCTTGTCGGTGGTGCGGATGAAGTCGTCGTTGGTGATTCCCATGCGCTTCCACAGTGAGCTGAACGAATCCGATACCTCGTCGGTGAACTGCTGCGGGGGAACTCCGGCCTTCTCCGCCGAACGCTGCACCTTCTGGCCGTGCTCGTCGGTTCCGGTCAGGAAGAAGGTGTCGTCGCCCAACAGGCGGTGGCGACGGGCGATGACATCGGCGGCGATCGTCGAGTAGGCGTGGCCGATGTGTGGGCGGGCGTTGACGTAATAGATTGGCGTGGTGAGGAAGAACTTCTTCGAGGTCTCTGACATGGGCTTTATCAGTCAGTTTAGCAGGTAGGGCGAGGCAGAGCGAAAAGCAGATTCCTCCGCTGCGCTGCGGAATGACAAACTAAGGCTGTGGAATGACAAACTGAGGCTGTGGAATGACAAACTAAGGCTGCGGAATGACAAACTGAGGCTGTGGAATGACAAACTAAGGCTGCGGAATGACAAACTGAGGCTGCGGAATGACAAACTAAGGCTGCGGAATGACAAACTAAGGCTGCGGAATGCTTACGCGGTGCGCAACTTGGGCTTGGTCGCCGGGTCAGACGGAGTGTGCGTCATTGTTTGCGGCGTGTTGGCTTCGGCGGCCTGCGCGGTGCGTGCGAGGTTGAGGTGCTGCTCCATCGCCAGCTTGGCCTGCGGAGGATTGTGCGAGCGAATGGCTCGGTAGATCTCGCGATGCATCTCGGCGGACTGTTTGAGGTCCTGCGCGTTCTTCACCGTGGGGCGGCGACCGTCGTAGAGGTTTGCGGTGATCGTCTCCATCAGCGCGGCCAGAATCGGGTTGCCCGAAGCGCGGGCGATGGTGCGATGGAAGCGCACGTCGTGGATCAGATACTCGTGCGGGTCGGGCATGGAGGCGTACATCTCGGCGACCTCCTCGGCCAGCTCGGCGATCTGCTCGTCGGTGGCTCGTTCTGCGGCCAGCGAGGCGACAGTCGCCTCCAGAACCAGGCGAGCCTCGAACATCTGCCAAGGAAGAAAGCCATGCAGCGCGCCAAGCACGGTCAGCGAACTGGAGTCGAGCGCGGGAGGGCCGCTGGAGACGAAGGTCCCCGCACCGTGACGACTCTTGAGAACGCCCATCGCGGAGAGGAAGCCGATTCCGGCGCGCAGGCTGGAGCGGGAGATCTTCAGTTCCAGCGCGAGTTCCCGCTCGGGCGGCAGGCGGTCTCCCGGATGCAACTCGCCACGGGCAATCAGCCCACGCACATGCGCGACGACCTGCATGGTGAGCTGGCTGTGGCCGCTGCTGGGATTGCTATTCTTCTTGGTCATCAAAGATGCAGCCATTGCGTCTGTCCGTTCTTCTCTTCACGCAACTCGCTCGTCCGAGCCAGCACATGCGAGCCCTCGCTTGAGTGAAAGCGTATCACGAGGGCTCGAATGCGTGCTATTAAACTGCTTGCTGTTCTTCGCGCCGGGTAATTCCCAGTGTAGGAACGAGAAGCTGGAAGGCAGCCAGCGAGATCAGGTACGCCGATGCGGCCAACTCAAAGATCAGCAGCGGGTGAAGAGAGAAGTAAGTTCCGACGATCCATGTGAAGGTCGCGCCTCCAGCCGCTCCAACCGCTCCGCCAATGCCGACGACCGTTGAAACCGCGGTCGAGGGGAACATGTCGGTAGGAGTTGAGAAGAGGTTGGCGCTCCATCCCTGATGAGCCGCTGCGGCGATGGCGATGACGAAGGTCGCCGGCCATGCGTTAGTGGGGAAGAGCCCTCCCAGATGAGGCACGAAGACGATCGGAACAACCAGAACAGCGCACAACAACAGAGCCAGCTTGCGGCCCGTGTTGACGGAGTGGCCTTGTGTCATGATCCAGCCCGAGAGTCCGCCGCCGAAGATGGAGCCAACCGACGAGACCATGTATACGGTGACGATCTCCCACTTGGCATGCTGTAGATCCAGCCCGTAAGTCTCATGAAGAAACTTGGGAAGATAGAAGAGGTAGAACCACCAGATGGGATCCGTAAGGCCCTTGGCAATCGAAAAGGCGTAGAGGCCGGGACGACGCAGCAGGACGGAGTAGGGGATGGATGTGTCGCCAGCCGAGGCGTAGTCGGCGAAGTCCGCAGCCAGATTCGCCTGCGTCTGCGTCGATCCACGGCGCAGACGATTGTAGGGGAAGAAGAGCCATGTGATGAGCCAGAGCAGACCCATCGATCCGGTGGTGATGAAGGCCGCCTGCCATCCCCACCGGCTAGTGACGAAGACGACCAGGGGGGGAGCAACGAAGAAGCTGACGTTGGAGCCGGAGTTGAACAGGCCAGTGGCCAGCGCGCGCTCCTCGGAGGGGAACCACTCGGTGGTGGCCTTGATGGCTGCGGGGAAGTTACCGCTCTCTCCCAAACCCAACATTATACGAGCGATACAGAATCCCATAACCGAGAAGACGAAGGCGTGGCTCATGGACGAGAGAGCCCAGACGGCGATGGCAACCGCGTAGCCGATCTTGGTTCCCAGCTTGTCGATGATGCGCCCAGCCGTCAGGAATCCGACGCCGTAAGCGATCTGGAAGCACATGATGATGTACTTGTAGTGATTATTGAAGACCACCTGATGCGCTGTGTCGATCTTCGGATCCCAGCCCATGAATGGAAGATTGTGCAACAGGGGTTCGATGAGCGCAAAGACCGAACGATCCATGTAATTGATGGTGGTTGCGGCGAAGAGAAGCACACACACAAACCATCGAATATTGTTACTTTGGGGGGCAGAGGTCGTGAAACAATCCTCGGCTTTGTTGGCGGCATTCGTCGACATCGGATAGAGACTCCGGCGGGTGCCTGCAAGGACGATGCAAGAACCGCCTGTGGGTGAGGATTGTATGAAAATTATGTATTCAGCTCGAGTACAGGCACCGGGTAGATCGTTTTGCCAAGCGCTGTAGGGCGGCTAGGAACGTCATATCAATAATATTCGCCTGTTATGCATCTGACAATGCTTCGCTGGGTTGAACGATGAAAATAGCTTCAAGAGAGCAGCTAAAGCGTTCGCTGACGCTGACAAGCGCTTTCAACGCTCGGAATTAAGCTATCAGCAATCGTCTTATACTCGGAGAAAAATGAAGACTCTCTAATGAAACGCGTACTCGTTTTGGCCCTTGTCGTGCCTGTTATGGAAGCAGACTAAGGTAACTAGAATGTAAGTGATCTGATGCAGTTTGGGCGGTCAAAGCAGGTGCCGAATCCCATACGGCTGTTGTGGAGTGGGTGGCTCTTTAATCTGTGGGACAAGTCTCAGTGGTGGAACTGCTTGCATTGGATGCGGGGTTATCATGGCAAATCAGACCTTTTTGATGCAGGGAAGATCAAACGGCGGATGGTCCAGGATTAACGATCTGCCAGAGATTGGGCACACATTGTTTCTATCCTCGGCTGCGACTGGTGGCGCAGGTGGGGTGGAGAGCAAGTCAACGCCGGATCGCGACCGGCTTCTGCTGGAGCATCTGCCGACGGTGCGCTATCTGGCGCGGCGGATTCACGAGCGACTTCCCCAGCACGTCGAACTGGACGACCTGATCTCCGCCGGAATCGTTGGGTTGATCGACGCATTCTCCAAGTTCGACCACACCAAGCAGGTACAGTTCAAGAGCTATGCGCAGTTTCGCATTCGTGGTGCGATTCTTGACTCGCTGCGAACGCTGGATTGGAGTCCTCGCGAGCTGCGACGCAAGGGAAGGGCGGTCGAAGAGGCGATTCGCTCGGTGACTCACAAGCTGGGACGTGTTCCGTCCGAGCCGGAGATTGCCCGCGAGATGAGCCTCAGTCTCGTCGAGTATCAACAACTGCTCGGCGAACTCAAGGGCCTGGAGATTGGCAGCCTGAACGTTGAGCACACCGAGGACTCGGGTGACGATGAGCTGGCCTATATTCCCGGCTTGCCGGACGAAGATCCGCTCTTTCGCTGCATGTAGGGCGAGATGAAGCAACGGCTGATCGACTCTATCGAAGATCTTCCAGAGAAGGAGCGCATGGTTCTGACGCTCTACTACTATGAAGAGCTGACCATGAAGGAGATTGGTCTGACCCTCGGCGTCGTCGAATCACGCGTCTCGCAGATTCACTCCTCGGCGGTGGTGCGGCTACGGGCTTCGATGGCTGGACTGCGCGTGGACAACTCGGCGGAGTTGAAGAAACCTGTGGGAAAGAATAGACAGGCCGTGGGACTTATGGTGGCCTAGCTATAGCATTTTCACTATTGCTATAGAAAATTAATGTTTGTCATCCTGAACGAAATGAAGGATCCCCGCATTTCGCTCACTTCGCGATACTCTCCGCTATTAGTGAAAGGCTCTAAGTTTCTATGGGAGAAACTGGTGGGGAATGGCTAGATTTACTGCAAGCTTAATGCGTTGGATTGGCTGGATGTAAGCGGCGAGGACTGGTTGGCCAGCAGGCTATCCGCTGAGGCTGTGCTGGAGCCGAGGCCGAGCTTGATGAGTGCGCGCGAGTCTGGAACCAGTCTGGTCTGCCAGCCGTTGTCGGCCTGTAACTTCTCCATTGCGGCCTGCGTTTCGTTGTCCCAGTGGCCGGAGGGCTCTCCAGAAAGGTAGCCGGAGTGGATTAGTGCGGTCTGGATCTGGGTTGCTCGATCGTCGCCGATGGTCCGCTGTCCCTGAGCCGGTTTCGGCCTGCTCGCAACTGCGACGGCAGGTTTGGCCGCGAGAGTTGATGACTTGGACGATAAGGCGTGCCGAATCATCATTCTGGACGAGGTAGGGCCATGATGCGCACGAATCGAGGCGACAGCAGGATCGGTCGAAGCGAGGATGAGAGCGGACAATAGGGAGAATTGGCCAAAACGCATAATGTTGAGAGACCTCAAGGCGCAGGATAAGGCAGGATTCTTGCGAGCCTTCCAACCATTATTGATGAGGGTATACCGAAATATTAACATTTGGCAATATGGATCCCGATTAATGGATCCATGGGGTGCCTAACTGGATTCGGGGATAAAGGGCGCGCAAATCGGTTGATTCGCGCGCCCTTCATCTGCTTGGGTTTATGGAAGAGTTCCGCCGAAGTAGGAGATTCCGGCAGAGGCCTTGGCCGCGCTGCTCCGCGCTACAAAGACCACATCCTGACCAGACTTCAGTCCGTTGACGATGGCTCGGTAAGAGGACTCGTCGGAGACGGGCTTCTTATTGATCTCGACGATGATGTCGCCCTTGCTGAGGTGAATGTCGTCGGCAAACGAACCGGGACGGACGCTGTTGATGATGACTCCGCCCTTGAGGTCGAGCTTCCCGGCCAGAGTTGCAGGAATGGCGGTGACGGTGATGCCCAGTTTGCCCTCTCCGGCATCGGACTCGGCGGGTGTGGCGTTGTCGTCGTTAGCGTTACCCACGTCGGCGAAGAGCTTGGCGCGGTCAGCGATCCCGGTGGTAACGGCCAACTTCGCTCCGTTGCGCAGCAGTCCGAGTTGGACGGTTGAGCCAACGCGACGCGAGGAGATCTCGGCGACCAGTTGATCTCCGTCCTTGACTGGCTTGCTGTCTACCGAGACGATGACGTCGCCGGGCTTGACTCCTGCCTTCGCGGCTGGGCCGTTGGGGGTAACGGTATTGACCAGCACTCCGCCGCTGGTGAAACCATACATGCGGCTGACGGCCGAGGACTCCGCGCCCTGGAAGCTGACGCCGATGGAGCCGCGAACTACCTTGTGATCCGGGCTGATGAGCATGTTGTAGACGTTGGCGATGGTGTTCGACGGCATGGCAAAGCCGATGCCCTCGGAGCCCGCCGACTGGGTGTAGATGGCGGTGTTCATGCCAATGACCTGACCGGCCATGTCTACGAGCGGGCCGCCGGAGTTGCCGGGATTGATCGCCGCGTCAGTCTGAATGAACTTCTGGAACTGGTTGGGCGCGCCGTGGGTGCCGGGATCGTCGATGGAGCGTCCCTTGGCGGATACAATACCCGCCGAAACGGTCTTCGACAGGCCGAAGGGACTCCCGATGGCCAGAACCCAGTCGCCTACCTGCGCTCCGTCGGAGTTGCCCAGTTTGACGGTGGGCAGCGGCTCGGGTGCGTCGATCTTGATGACGGCGATGTCGGTCTCCGCGTCCACTCCGATGACTTTGGCCGGACGACCTTTGTCGGTCTCATTGTCGGGATCAGTGGAGAGCTTCACATAGATCTTGTCGGCCTTGTCGACGACGTGGTTGTTGGTGATGATGTAGCCGCGCGAATCGACGATGAAGCCGGAGCCGAGGGCCTGACGAACACCGCCGCTTGGGCTGGCATCGTCGTCGCCGTTATCGCCGCCCTGCCCGCCGAAGAATCGTTTGAGGAAGTCCTGCATATCGCCCTGCTGGCTGTCGTCGCCGTTCGGGGTCGGGATGGCAAGACCGCGCCCTTGGCGGGTTCCGCGCTTGACGGTGGACTGTTTGGGAAGCGACTCGGTATTGATGTTGACTACCGCCGGGCCAACATCCTTGGCGATCTTGGTGAAGGCGTTGGAGAGGTCTACGGGCTTGGGAATGGTGAGCGGACGCGCGTCGGAGGAGTCGGCGGTCTGCTCCTTGCCGCTGACGGAGCGGGTGAAGATGGAACCGGCAATAATGCCGACCGAGAGTACGGCCAGCAGCGCAAAGCTCGCGCTCAAGCGGTGGTTGCGAAGGCGTGCGAAGAGATTCTTGGGTGTGTCCATCGGGTGGTCTGTCCTCATTCGTACTGGGTGTTGCGCGGCCATTATCTAAACTATGCGTCGTGCTGTTCACGGCATATTTAGCAGAGTAGAGCGGCTGCATTCCGAGTATATCCGCTTGCAGCGAGCGCCATGACCCGCGTTGACTGCTGAAAGATTAGACGCATGCCAGAGCAAGGCGTTTAATCCGGAGGCTGAATTACTGTAGATCGCTTTGTTTGTCATTCCGTAGCGAAGCGGAGGAATCTGCTTTCTTTATTCGACGACGGCATCCCCCATTGTGGAGGGTGTTGCAGCGCGAGCGAAATGCGGGGATTCTTCCCCTTCACTTCGTTCGAGGGTCAGAATGACAACTCCTTGTTGTCGGACATCCTCCCGCCAATAACCTACTGGATCTTGTAGGTTATTGAGGTGCTCTGGGTTACGACCGAGTTGTTCGAGCCGGTATAGGTTCCGATGACGGTTATAGAGTATGTATTCGTCGTCGTTATGGTCGTCGTGGTTGTCGTGGCTGTTGAACTGCTAGAGCCGCATCCGGTTGCTCCGCCGACCAGCGCGATAGACATTGCCAGAACCAACAGGCCGCCGAGGCGCCGCTTGCGGGGCAGTACCAGCAGGAGCAGGGAAGCGATCGTCACGCCTGAGCCTGTGGCGTACCACGGATGATTGGAGATCGGCGAACCGTCTCCGTGCTGCTGCGCGTACATTGTTGCCGCATCGACCTTTCCGGGAGCGCTCGGCAGGTGCAGGCTGGCCGTGATGCCGGAGAGGGTGAGCGTCGTTGCGTAGCTGGATGATGTGACCGAAGCTGGGCTGAAGGTGATGGTGGGGAGGAAGCTGGAGTCCGAGGGGCCAGTGACCGTGGCGGTAAAGACCACGGTTCCGGTGAAGCCATTCGCAGGGACAACGGTGATCGTGACCGGAGGAATTGTGCCGCCCGAAGCGACTGAGACGATCGACGCAGATGGAGTCAGCGAGAAGGAGGCGCAGGTTCCCGGCTGGACGGTAACGATCAGCGGAGAGGTTGTTGTCGCGCCGCCGGTGGTCAGCGCTGGGCCGACCGATCCCTGATAGTTGGTGTCGCCCGAGTAGGAGGCGGTGATATTTTGCTGATACAGGGTGGAGCAACTGGTTACGAATGAGTACGTTGCGGTCGCAGTGCCTGCTGTGGTCGTGCTTGGAGTGAGCGAGATGAGGCTGGTGCCGGAAGCCGCTACGCTGTTTACATAGAACTGCACTTTGCCGGTGGGCGTTGTGGAGAAGCCAGAGGTCGCCGAACTGACGGTCGCGGTGATCGTGACCGTGGTTCCAGCCGTGACGTTGGTCGCCGAGGAGGTGGTCGAGGAGGCGCTCAGTGCGGTTGTCGAGAGGTTTGCACCGAGCGATCCAACTCCCTCTGGCGTGACCAGGTTCCATGCGCTGGCTAGATTGTAGAGATCGACGCTGCCCCAGCCGGTGGCCAGATCGTAGCCTGTGCTGGCGTTGTAGCCGATTGTGCCGCCGTTGAGGCAGTCGGTTGTGCCGGTGGTGCAGATCATGGCATTGCTGCCTGTCGTGATGTCGTGGAAGACGCTGGAACTGGTGTTGTTGTAGTACGCGGTGCTGTTGCCCAGAGCGTAGAGCGTGGGGTTGATATTGCCGAGGCCCTTCGTGGGGCTGGTCTTCTGCTCAATGAGCGCGAGCATTCCGGCGAAGATGGGGGCGTCGAAGGAGGTTCCTCCAGCGGAGGTCAGGTCGCCCGCGCTGGTTCCGCTGGCGATGCGGAATCCGTTGCTACAGTAGCCGCCGTAGCAAACGAGGAGCGTGTCGTGGCTGTCGGAGGCGTCCAGAGCGATGTCGGGAACGTCGCGTGCGCCGTCGGGCTGCACCGATGTTGTCATGCCGGATGCGCCGGTTTGCACCTGCCATGCAGGCTTGGCGAAGAAGTTACTGGCTCCGCCGCCGCCGCCGCCGAAGCCATTGTAGGAGGCGTCGTTCCATGCCGCTTCGGGGATGTAGGAGCGCGCGGAGCTGATGACATCGGTACCTGAAGTTCCGGTCCAATATTGAGTGGTGGCCCAGGTGGTTCCAGAGCCTGTGGCCGCAGCGTCTCCATTGAACATGGTTCCGCCCATGGCGGTGACGTGGGGCGAGCTTGCGGGAAAGTCGACGGCGAGACCATATTCAGCCGATGTACCTGTATCGCAGTCTGTGGCTCCGGCGTCTCCGGCGGCGGCCATGATCGTCTGGCCCTGCGCGTTGGCCTGCTGAAAGATTTGATCCATGGAGCTAAGATCTGTCGACCCCACACTGGCCTCGCAGAGTCCGTAGCTGATGGTGATGATCGGCGCGACGTCGGCGTCGATGGCGTAATCCAGCGAGAGGAAGACGTTTTCCGAGGTGACGAAGAGGACGGAGGCCGATGGAGCCATCGCTCCAGACCACTCCACATCGAGCGAGGACTCCTCCTGGTCGCCAGATGAGGGAATATAGCTGCCGTCGCAGCGGGAACTGTAAGACGAGGGCGTTCCTGGGTCGCAACCACCGTATACGGCTGATGGCACGATCTGCACCGTCGGAGCCTTGGCGCTTAGCCCGGAGGCGGCGCGGAAGGCCGCTATGTCGGTGAGGGTGATGTCCACCTGTCCGGCGACGGCGATGGTGATGCCGGATCCCGTGATGCCACTGTTCAGTAGCGTGTTGACGTCGTAGATGGTGTAAACGTCGTCGGGAGTGAGAAAGTGATTGCCCGAGATCGACGAGGTAAAGTTCGGCTTTACGAGGCTATTGTGCAGGTGCGGCTTGGGACGAAAGTCGTGCAGCCCGCTGATTGCTCCGACCACGCCAGCGAAGGCGCTGGGAACGCTGGCGTTGGTGATGTTTGCGAAGTGCGCCTCGCCGTTGACCGAGAGGTTGTGAATGCTGGTGTGGAAGGCGTTCTGCGCCTGCGTTACGCTACCGCTGAAGCTGACAAATCCGCCGCCCTGCGCTACTCCGTTGACGGTGAAGCCCTGACTGGTGAGCCAGACCGTTACTTTGGCGAGGTCGTCGGCAGAGAGACCAAACTGCGCGGCAAACTGCTGCGGCGTCAGCCACTGGTGATATTTGGGCGAGGCAGGATTCTGCTGGTCGAGGAGCAACTGGTCGAGCGCGGCCTGCTGCGCGACGCTAGGGGTGAAGCGCAACTCCATTCCCTGAAGCTGTGTGTCGCCCGGAGTGGCGCCAAGATCGTTGCCCAGACGCACTTTGGGATAAACCGAATTGGCGATCTCGCTGAGCCTGTCGTTGGAGACCGCCGCAGTGATGCGGCTCTGAGGTCGGTTCTGGGCAGAGGCAGATACGGTCGAAAGTTCGGCTCCGGCTAGTACAACGAAGAATACAACGGAAAGAAGAGTAAGCCGGAGAAGCGAATTGCTGCGCATGGAGAGATCCTGTGGGCGAAGAGTCTTGGTCTACGTGCTGTCTGCCGATAAAAATGCAACCGGAGATCGAGAGTCCCGTTTCACAGACAGAGACGGTAATCTCATCCAAGTTGATTACAAGATTAGACCATCCAGGGCGAAAAAGGTTGCGGTGGTACCTCTATTGCCGGATATTTCAACCTCGTTCGCGAGCAACAGGCTTTGCAAATACTTTGCGGTTTTGTGCTACTCTTTCGCCATAATGTCTGCTTACTTCGATCAAGCGCTGGCTCAGTTAAAGACGTTCGAGGGATCTGTGCCGTGGATGTACCGCGACAGCGTCGGCAAAGTGACGGTGGGTGTTGGGCTGATGTTGCCAAATGTAACAGCGGCCTGTACTTTGCCCTTCCATGTGGCGGGAGCGGAAGGCGCAACCAGCCCGGCGACGGAGGCGCAGATCGCGGCTGAGTATGCCCGGGTTGAGTCGCTGGCGCTGGGGAAGCTGCCGTCGTTCTACCGCGCGGGCAACTCGCTGGAACTGCCCGAGGCGGTGATTGACGAAAAATTGAGTGCGGTGCTGGCTGGATTTGAGGCCACGCTGCGAACGCATCTCGCGGGTTATGACAAGCTGCCCGATGGGGTCAAGATGGCTCTGCTCGACATGGCCTACAACCTTGGCCCGGAGGGATTGTTGCGGGGCTATCCGCAGATGATTCGCGACGTCGAGAGCGGTGCGTGGGCCGCCGCCGCCGCTCAGTGCGCCCGAGGCGGCATCAACGCGGCGCGCAACGCATGGACGCGCCAGCAGATGCTCTCCGCCGTGGTGGAAACGATCAAGGCCGAGGCCGAAGTGGTGGAGAGGGTTGCGGGCAGTTGGCTGCAACGTCTGTGGCGCGGAGTGCGACGCGTTCTGCGCTGGGGCGGCAAGGACTGTTGTCGCTAGATGTGAAGTTTCCGTAAGGTGCATGCCGTTGTCGAACGGACAAAAAGCAGATTCCTCCGCTACGCTGCGGAATGACAAATATGTTGGTTTGCAGCAATTTCTAAAATACTCCGGGAAAGCTCTCGCAAGCGATTGATACCCCGTCGAGTATGGTTAACAATCTGGATTGAGTTTGTTGCATGAGGAGTCTCAGTGGTGCGGATGAATCGAACGGTTGCGGTTGTACTGGCGTTGGCGATGGGCGCGGTGGGTGCAGTCTCGGCCACGGCGCGGGCGCAGGATCTGGCGGGCTTCGAGAAGCGGACTACGGTCAAGGTGCTGCCCAATGGGCTGACGCTGATCGTCTGCGAACGACCGGAGGCTCCGGTCTTCAGCTTCTACACGCTGGTCGATGCAGGCTCGGCGGACGATCCGACGGGAGCCAGCGGACTTGCGCACATGTTCGAGCACATCGCCTTCAAGGGAACCACCGAGATCGGCACGACGAACTACCCAGCCGAGAAGCTTGCGCTGGCCAAGGTCGAGACGGCTTACGCCGCTTACGACGCGGAGTTTCGCAAGATGGTTGGGCGGGATGCGACCAAGCTCGCTGCGCTGAAGAAGGCCTTCGAGGACGCGCAGGTCGAGGCGCAGAAGTTTGTCATTCCCAATCAATTCTCCGAACTGGCCGAGGAGAACGGCGCGGTCGACATCAATGCTTCAACGGAGGAGGATTCGACGCAGTACTTCTGGAGCATGCCGTCGAATCGTCTGGAACTGTGGGCGTACATGGAGAGCGGACGCATCGCGCACCCAGTCCCGCGCGAGTTCTACAAGGAGCGCGATGTGGTGCAGGAGGAGCGGCGGATGCGCATCGACTCCAGCCCCATCGGCGCAATGGTCGAGCAGTTTCTGGCTACGGCCTACGTCGCGCATCCCTACGGTCGCTCTGGCCTGGGCTGGGAGAGTGAGATCAGCCAAGTCAACGCGACCGAGGCGGCGGAGTTCCACAAGAAGTACTATGTGCCCGCGAACATCGTGATTGCGGTGGTGGGTGACGTGAAGGCCGCCGATGCGATGCCGATCCTGACCAAATACTTTGCCACGATTCCTGCTGGCCCCAAGCCCGAGCCAATGACCACCATTGAGCCGCCGCAGTTCGCTGAGAAGTCTGTGGTCATTCGTGAGGCGACGCAGCCGTTTTATCTGGAGGGCTATCACAGGCCGGACTATCGCGACCCCGACGACGCGGTCTACGACGCCATCACCGACATCTTTTCCAACGGTCGCACGGCGCGGCTTTACAAGTCTCTGGTGCGCGACCAGAAGATCGCCGCCGACGCCGAGGGATTCAGCGGATTCCCCGGCAATAAATACCCCGGCCTCTTCGCCTTCTACGGCGTTCCGGTTCCGGGACACACGCCGGACGAGATTCGCGATGCAATTCACAAGCAGATTGATCGCCTGAAGACGACCGACGTGACGGATGAGGAACTGGCGATGTTCAAGACCCGCACCCGCGCCGGACTGCTACGCGGTCTGGCCGACAACGAGGGTCTGGCGCATCAACTCGCCGAGTACCAGACGCGCTATGGCGATTGGCGACAACTCTTCCGCGAACTCGACGAGATCGACAAGGTTACGAAGGCCGACGTTCGCCGCGTGGCCAACAAGGTCTTCGTCGAGAGCAATCGCACCAGCGCGCGCATCGACTTCACCGCGCCCGCGAAGAACGCAACGCAAGACGCAGGAGGTGCGAAATGAAGGATGCCTCGGTGAATGCGGTTGAAGAGAGATTGCAGGAGAGCGTTGCTGGTTCAAAGGGTAACTACAGAGATTCTGGCTTTGCCAGAATGACGACTCGTGAGTATATCAAGAGAGTGGAATCGGTAAGAGTGGGAGTTCTTGGAATGCGATTTGGACGAGTTGCTTCGGTTGCGGTCTATGGGTTGTTGGCTGTCGGAACCTTTGCGATGGGGCAGAGTGCGGCTCCGGCTGCGTCTGCAAAGCCTGCGGCGAAGGCTTCAGCGAGTGTGAGGGCGCAGGTTGAGCCGTGGAAGAAGATCGCGATTCCACCGCTGCACGCCTTCAAACCTGTGCAGCCACGGCGCGTTGAGTTGGCCAACGGGCTGGTGATCTTTCTGCAAGAGGATCACGAGCTTCCCTTCATTAATGGAACGATTCTGATTCGCGGAGGCAGTCGCGATGAGCCTCCTGCCAAGGTTGGTCTGGTCTCGCTCTACGGCAATGCGTGGCGCACCAGCGGCACGGCGATGACCAGCGGCGACGCGCTCGACGCGGAGCTTGCGCAGAAGGCTGCGGCCATCGAGACCGGCGGCGGTGCAGCCACCACTTCGCTGAGTTGGTCCAGCTTCAAGCAGGACTTCGACGGCGTCTTCGGTGAGGCGGTTGATCTACTGCTGCATCCGGCCTTCAAGCCCGAGAAGCTGGCCCTCGGCAAGCGTGGAATCGACACGGGAATCTCGCGGCGCAATGATGACGCAGGCGGCATCGCTGGGCGCGAGTCTGCCAAGCTGGTCTACGGTGCGGATAGTCCTTTCGCGCGACAGGAGGAGTACGCGACTGTCGCTGCGGTTTCGCTCGATGACCTCAAGGTGTGGCACGACAGCACTGTCATTCCCAATAACATGATCGTTGCGGTTGAGGGAGACTTCGACTCGGCAGCGATGGAGGCCAGGCTGCGCAAGGCCTTTGAGCCGCTGGCACGCGGCGCGGCCAGCCAGCCAGCGAAGGCTGACTTTCCCGGACCGAAGCCCGGAGTCTACTTCATCGACAAGCCGGACGTGGATCAGTCGACTGTGGAGATCGTCGGCCTTGGAACGCTACGCAGCAACCCCGACCTCTACGCGCTCAATGTGATGAACGAGATCTTCTCTGGCGGCTTCGGCTCGCGCGTGGTGCAGAACGTGCGCACCAAACTGGGGCTCGCCTACGATGTCGGTGGAAGCTACGGATCGTCGTACGATCATCCTGGCATCTTTCGCAGCGAGGCGGGAACCAAGAGCGTCAGCACGGTTGCGGCGACGCAGGCGGTACTCGACGAACTCGGTCGCCTGAAGACCAAGCCGCCTACGCCGGAGGAGTTGAAGAAGGCCAAGGATCAGGTGATAAATTCCTTTATCTTCAACTACGACACTCCACAGAAGACGCTGAACGAGCAGGTTGTTCTCGCTTTCTACGGCTATCCGTCGGACTTTCTGGAGAAGTACAAGGACGGCATTGAGCGCGTGACTGCGGCGGATGTAACACGCGTGGCCAACCAGTACATCGACGTATCCAAGCTGGCGATTCTAGTGGTGGGAAACAAGGCGGAGATTCAGCCGCCTCTCTCCACGCTGGGCAAGGTTACGGATCTGGACATCACCATTCCGCCACCGCCAGATAGCTCGAAGAAATAATTATTGCAGGCAATCGAAGCGTTTATCGAATTACAGTAGACTGAATTATTTGTCATTCCGTAGCGGAGCGAAGGAATCTGCTTATGGCTCGTTCGATGACGGAATACCCCCATTATGGGAACTGCTCTAAAAAAATAGGCGCAATCTGGGAGCGTATTATTTTTCGCTCGCAGATTGCGCCTTATTCAGTTTGTGTAATTATCAGTCTTACCGCATATTTATTGTCGAAAAAACAGTTAGAGCATTCTCAGTAATGGTGCAGACCGTATTGAAGCTAGCAATAAGCAGATTCCTTCGCTTCACTACGGAATGACAAGCAAAAGATGCTACGGAATGACAAATAGATTGCTCTATAGCAATCCCTAAAAAGTCCCTGAAATAATTAACTACGTTTTTATACTGTTGTCAGCGCGAGCCCTGCTGCCTTCTCGTCGCCTTCGGATCCATCAGGCGAGACCGAGCGGTAGTAGAGCTGGTTGTTCTCCATGTAGACCTCGAGGAAGGCCGGACGCTGTACGATTCCGCCAGCGATCAGCGCCTCGGAGAGCGGGTCTTCTACATAGCGCTGTAGCGCGCGACGCAGAGGCCGTGCTCCGTAGTTTCGCTCCGACGAAGTCTTCCCTAGAATCCACTGCTTGGCGTCGTCGGTCACGCTCAGCGTAATCGACTTGTGGACGAGGTTGGCGTTGAGCTGCTGTACCAACAGCTCCATGATCTGCATCAGGTCGTCGTTGGTGAGCGAGGTGAAGATAATGATCTCGTCCAGACGGTTGAGGAACTCCGGATTGAAGGTCTTCTTGACCTCTCCGCGGACGAGCTCTTCCATCTTGTCGAGAATCATATTCTCGTCGCTGGTCTGGAAGCCGAGTCCCTGCTGCTTTTGCAGGTGCTTGGCCCCGATGTTTGAGGTCATCACGATGATGGTGTTCTTGAAGTCCACCGTGTTGCCCAGACCGTCGGTGAGTTGACCGTCCTCAAAGACCTGTAGCAACAGGTTGAAGACATCGGGGTGCGCCTTCTCGATCTCGTCGAACAGCACGATGGAGTACGGCGAACGCTTGACGCGCTCGGTGAGTTGACCGCCCTCTTCGTAGCCAACGTATCCCGGAGGCGAACCGATCAGCTTGCTGACCGAGTGCTTCTCCATGAACTCCGACATGTCGAAGCGGATCAGCGCCTTCTCTGAACCGAAGAGGAACTGCGCGAGAGTTCGCGCCATCTCCGTCTTGCCTACGCCGGTCGGGCCGAGGAAGAGGAAGCTGCCGATGGGACGCGCAGGATTTTTCAGGCCGGCGCGTGAACGTCGGATCGCGCGAGCCAGAGCGGAGATCGCCTTCTGCTGCGAGATGACGCGCTTGTGCAGCTCTTCTTCGACGCGCAGCAGCTTGGCCGTCTCTTCTTCCTTGATCGCAGTGATTGGAACGCCGGTCCAGCGGCTGACCACGTCCTCAATATCCTCGCGCGTGACGATGCCTGCGGAGGAGTCGTCGAGGTGGTACTTGTCGCGCAGAGTGCGCAGGTTCTCGCGCTCCTTGCGCTCCTCGTCGGAGTAGAAGCGCGCCTTCTCGAACTCGTGATTCGCAATGGCGTTCTCCATGCGATGCACGATGAACTTGATGCGCTTCTGCACCTCGGTCAGCTCTTCGGGCAGCGAGGTCTGGCGCAGCTTGACGCGCGCACCCGCCTCGTCGATCAGGTCGATGGCCTTGTCCGGCAGAAAGCGGTCGGGGATGTAACGGCTGGAGTGGGTCACAGAGAAGGTGATTGCCTCGTCCGTATAAGAGACGGCATGGAACTTCTCATACTTCTCCTTGATGCCGTTGATGATCTTGATCGCGTCTTCCTCGTTGGGAGGAGGAACCTTGACCGCCTGGAAGCGTCGCTCCAGCGAGCGATCCTTCTCGATGGACTTGCGATACTCCGCCGGAGTCGTTGCGCCAATGCACTGAATCTCTCCCCGGCTGAGTGCGGGCTTCAGAATGTTTGCGGCATCGAGCGATCCCTCGGCCGAGCCAGCGCCGACCAGCGTGTGCAACTCATCAATGAATACGATGGAGTTTTGACTCTCCATCAGCTCCTTCATGATCGTCTTCAGCCGCTCTTCAAACTGCCCGCGATACTTTGTTCCTGCAACGATCAGGCTCAGATCCAGAGCCAGAATGCGCTTGTCGGCGAGGAAGCTGGGGACTTCGCCGTCGGCGATCTTCTGCGCGAGGCCCTCAACGATGGCCGTTTTGCCCACGCCGGGTTCGCCAATCAGCACGGGATTGTTCTTGGTGCGGCGGCACAGGATCTGGATGACTCGTTCGACCTCAGCATCGCGTCCGACCAGCGGATCGAGCTGCTGATCCATGGCCGACTGCGTCAGATCGCGCGAGAACTCGGCCAACAGGCTCTGTTCATTACGCTGCCCACCCTTACTGGCGCCCTGTTGCACGGGAGCCTTCTCCTGCGTGGTGCGCTGCAGCTCTTCGCGAATTGCGGGCAGGCGCAGTCCTCGCTCGGTCAGAATCTCTGCGGCGAAGCACTTCTCCTCACGCAGCAGTCCCAGCAGCAGATGTTCGGTGCCGATGTGTTTATGCGCCAGCCTCTCGGCCTCTTCGGCGGCGTAGGCCAGAACCCTCTTGCACTCGTTCGAGAGCGGGAGGTCGACCGAGGTCGAGACCTTCTCGCGAATCGTGGTGCGTCCTTCGATCTGCTTGCGGATCGACTCGACCGAGGCGTGCGAGCGCAGAAAACGATTGGTCAGAGCCTTGTCCTCGCGCAAGAGGCCGAGCAGCAGGTGCTCCGTCTCGATGTAAGGCGACCCAAACTGACTGGCCTCGTACCGCGCAAAGAAGATTACGCGGCGCGCCTTCTCTGTATAGCGTTCGAACATAGTCCCCCCTACAAGCCGACCACTGTATCTGACTGTCCACTCGACTCGTGAACCCTGATGCAGCGCCAATTGTTCTAGCCCATCTCTGCGCCACCGTCTCGCAGAGACCCTTCAGGATGCCCCTCGCCGGACGAATCCAGATAAGGAATCCCCATGTCACTCCTATTAGTGTAGCTGTTGCACGTCTAATTCCAAACCGCCCCAAAGGTTCTGACTACACTAACACCCTTCGCGGTGTCGTTGCATCAACCTCGAAAAAAACGCACTAACTCGCTTGAATTTCTTTCAGTTGACCATCCCGCAATCGCAGCATCCGCCCACATCGCTGGGCGAACTCCAGATTGTGCGTTACCAGCACACTAGTTAATAGATGCTCACGATGTAGCTTTTGGATCAAGCCGAAGACGGCCTCGGCGGTTTTGCCGTCCAGATCTCCGGTCGGTTCGTCGGCCAACAGCAGTTTCGGACCAGTGACCAGCGCCCGCGCCAGACTCACCCGCTGCTGCTCGCCTCCGCTCAATTCGCCGGAGCGATGTTCGGCCCGCGCCGCGAGTCCCACCTCACTCAGCCAGACGCTGGCTCGCTCCAGTGCCTCCGCCCGACGCACTCCGCGCGCCAGCAGAGGCATGGCGACGTTCTCCAGAGCGGTAAACTCCGGCAAAAGATAGTGAAACTGCCAGACGTATCCCACCTCGCGATTGCGAAACTCCGCCGCCCGCCGAACGTCCAGCGCACCCAACCGCGTCTCGCTTTCGTCTGCGCCCCGCACCCAAACATCGCCCGCCGTTGGCCGATCCAGCGCCGCCAGCAGATGCAGCAGCGAACTCTTGCCCGAACCGCTCTCGCCGACGATGGCGACCATCTCGCCCGCCGCGATGGAGAAGTCGAGGTCGCGAAAGAGAACGACCTCGCCGGACGAACTGGCGTTCTGGCAGACTGCGCGTGAACCCGCCGCGATTGCCGGATAGATTTTGGTCAGGCCCACCGCGCGCAGCATCGCCGATCCTGCCTTCTCCAATTCCAATCTCACACCCTTAAAACATATGTCGAGGTTGTGCCAAGCATATGTGCACAAATATGCTGCTAATTTTCATCAAAAAAACTGGGATCAAACTTCTTTATGACATACGAGGGCTCATCAGTCACACCGATGCCGAAATCAAAGCACAAATGTGACAGATGAGTTCCATCAATTAGGACTATTTTTTTCTCGATGCGTTTAACGTACTCATGAGCTTCTGAAGAGAAACTGCTGGTTGTAATGAAGACGCCTTTACGG